>Ga0102942_1000168_pt1 | contig 23473 bp, 28 predicted proteins | sample SalPon2_C_H2O_MG_FD_78171 | JGI IMG/M metagenome (GOLD analysis project Ga0102942, IMG submission 78171) | Salt pond water microbial communities from South San Francisco under conditions of wetland restoration - Salt Pond MetaG R2_C_H2O_MG | ecosystem: Environmental > Aquatic > Non-marine Saline... | reverse complement strand
GTTCTTCTTCCGCGAGATGGTCGCCAGACGCGGGAGCCACCGACGGGAGTTCGCTCGGTCGAACGGCTGGGCACGCCTCCGACACGGCGGGCGGTACGCGGGCAACGTGGCGATGGGGGTGAGCTGCGGATACGGCGAACGACCGCTGTGGACCGTTTTATCATCAGTGGCGATTATCATCGCGTTCACCATGGTTTATGCCGCCGCCAGCGTTCCACTGTCGATCGGTCAGTCGACGTTGAGTTATCTCACGTTCAGCGTCCAGTCGTTCGTCTCGCTCGTGCTCGGTGGACCGACTGTCGAAAACGCGTTCGTGAGCTTCATCGGTGCCACCGAGGGGTTCCTCGGTGGATTCATGATCGCCTTGTTCGTGTTCACCCTCACTCGGTCGATCGCTCGGTAGTCGCGGACACGCGGTATCGCACTCGGTCGGCGGTCCCGGGCGGCCGCAGTCGGGCCGTGCCGACCCGTGTGTTTTTCACGGCGGGCGACGAGGTCTCACGCGAAAACGTGTCGCACGAGTGCCCCCGCTGCGGTGCCGACCTCTCGTCGCTCTCGCTCGGCGGCGCCACCGCCGTCGGCTGCGACGACTGCGGCTACGCCGACGTCGAGGCCGACCACTCCGGCGAGCCGGAGTTCGCCGAGAGCTGGGCGGACGCGCTCGCGCGGTTCGAGGAGAGCCAGTAACACCATGCCCACGCTCGACATCACCGACGACCACGCGGACCGGATCGAGGCGCTCCGCGAGGAACTGGCCGCGGCCCACGCCGGCCCGTACGCCTCCGTCGACCGGGAGGACGCGCTCGCGTACCTCCTCGACCTCGCGGACGCGGTCGACGACCCCGACCGCGTCGCGGAGCCCCCGAGCGACGATCCAGCCGACGAGTCGCCGGACGACGCGACGAGCGCGGCGGCGTCCGCGACCCCGTTCGACCGCGACCGCGCCCGCGACCTGCTGACGGCGCGGAACCGGCGGCGCAGCGACCCCGATCCGGACGATCCGATGGACCTGTCGGACATCGCCGCAGCCTTCGAGATCACCGGGCGGAGCGAGATGACGAAGGGGGAACTGGTCGACGCCATCCTCGACGCGGCCGAGACGCTCGCCGCAGACCCCTTCGCGCGAGTCGACGTCGACCTCCGGCCGGCCGACTCCGACGACGAGACCGCCGACTCCGACGGCGAGGCGGACGCGGCCGGAGACGACGCGAGCGAAGACGCCGCCGAAGACGAGGAGGGCGACGCCGGCGGGAGCGACCAGCTCAACGCGATGATGAGCCTCCTCGACACCCACGGCGACAAGTGGCGGGAGGCGGACGGCGACGCGCGGTACGAGGTCGACCTGCCGGACGGGAGCGTCGAGACGGCCCGGACGAAGGACGACGTGCGGGCGCTGCTGTTCAGGAACTACTGACGACGGGACAGACACATGGGATTCATCGACGCCGTCCGCGCGTGGCTCTTCGGCGCGGACGAGGACATCGACGACGCGGACGAACCGAGCGGCGAGACCGAGCCGAGCGCCGGCGACGCGGGCGACTCCGACGCAAGCGACACCGGCGAGCCCGACGGCCTCGACCCGAGCGGCGTCACCGAGACGCGGACCGCGGACGCCACCGACGACGCGGTCGACGCCCTCCGCGACGTGCGGCAGTCGCAGGGCGACGGCGACGAGCCGACGCCGACGGGAGGCGGAGAGCCGAGGCCGCCGGATGACGACCGCACGAAACCGTCGGACGAGGGCGACGCCAATCGTTAGGTACTCCGAGCCGAACAGTGACGTATGACCGACGCGGACCACTCCGGCGGCGTCGACGAGTACCCCGACCTCGACGACCTCCCGGCGGACCCGACCGACCGGGAGTACGTCGAGCGGACGATCAGGCTCGCCGAGGAGGCGGTAGCAGCCGGCAACACCCCGTTCGGCGGGCTGCTCGTCGTCGACGGCGAGGTCGTCGCCGAGGCGCGAAACGAGACGCGCACCGGGGACGACGTGACGGCGCACCCGGAGCTGACGCTCGCGCGGTGGGCCGCGAGCGAGCTCGACGCGGACGAGCTGGCCGACTGTACGATGTACGCCAGCACCGAGCCGTGCCCGATGTGCGCGACCGCCATACATTACGCGGGGATCGACCGGGTCGTCTTCGGCGTCGACAACGAGACGCTCCGCGAGCTCTCGGACGCCGGGGTGTCGATACCCCTCGAAGAGGTGATTCGACGGGGGGACGGCGGGACGACCGTCGAGGGGCCGGTCGCCGTCGACGCCGCGATGGCCGTTCACGACGACTTCTTCGGGAAGTCGTGACGGCGGATCCGGACGCGGGCGACGCGGTGGACGGAGGCTCACCGTCTATCCTCTCCGTCGGGGCCGCCGCGATAGACGAGTGGTACGCGGTCAGCAACCTCCCCGAACCGGACGGGGGCGCGTTCGCACGGGAGGTCACGTCCGCGTTCGGCGGCGTCGGCGCGAACGTCGCGGTCGCGCTCGACCGCCTCGGCCGCGACGCGGGCCTCGTCAGCCGCGTCGGCGACGACGAGTACGGGCGGCGGGCGCTGGAGTACCTCGACGAGACGGGCGTCGACGCGACCCGCGTCGCGGTCGGAGACGAGGCGCACACCCGGTCGCTGATCCTCCGCGACCCGGACGGGGAGCGCGCCATCGTCACCGCGGGCGAGAGCTTCCGCAACCTCCGACCGGCCGACGCCGCGCTCGACGCGATGGCCGACGCCGACGCGGTCTTCCTCACCGCCTACGTGCCCGACCGCGCGGCGCGGCGGATCCTCGACCGCGTCCGGTCGCTCCGTGCGACCGCCGCCGAGGGCGGCGAGTCCGGGGCCGACCCGCCCGCGCTCGTCTTCGACCTCTCGGGGTCCGTCGAGGAGCTGGTCGGGCGGGGTACGGAGCCGCAGACGATCCACCGGTTCCTCCACGAGGCGGACCTGTTCGTCGCTGACGGCGTCGCCGCGCCGGCGTTCTTCGGCTCTGCGACGGCGGCGGCCGAGCGGGTGGCGAGCGCGCAGGAGCGGCGCCGCGGGCCCGAGTCGCGGTCGCGGCGCGGGCCGACGTGGCCCCGCGCGGTCCTCACGCACGGCGCGGACGGCATGACGGCGGTCGTCGGGGGCGAGGTCGGTCGGTTCGACGCGTTCGACGTCGAGACGGTCGACACGACCGGCGCGGGCGACGCGTTTACCGCGGGGCTGATCGACCGGTGGATCGCGGCGGAATCCCCGGCGTCGCCCGCGGGCCGCGACGGCGTCGCTCGGGGCGTCAGGTTCGCGGCCGCGGTCGCCGCGATCAACTGTACCGCCCGGTTCACGCAGCCGGGACTCCCGACGCGGAGCGAGGTCGAGGCGTTCCTCGCGGATCGCGGCGTCGACGTCGGCCGGTAGGTGACTCCCGCGTCCCGAACGTCGTGCCCCGTTCACCGCGTCCCGACCACCGCGCCCCGCTCACCGAACCGCGTCGGCGGCGTCGACGAGGTCCGCGACGCGGTCGGCGTCGACGGGCGCGGTCGTCTCGCCCCCGCGCTTGAGCGCGGTCCCGACGATCGCGCCGTCCGCGACGTCGAGGAGGTCGGCGACCGTCTCGGGCGTGACGCCGCTCCCGACGAGGACGGGCGTGTCGAGGCCGTGGCGCTCGCGCTCGGCGACGGTCGACTCGAGGGCGTCGGCGTCGACCGCCTCGCCGGTCCCGGAGCCGGAGGCGATCACGGCGTCGGCGAGGCCGCGCTCGGCGGTGTCGGCGAACGACTCGGCGGTATACCCCGCCGGCGTCAGCGGCGCGGAGTGTTTCACGTCGGTGTCGGCGAAGACGCCGACGTCGACGCCGAGTCGGTCGCGCAGCCGGAGCGTCTCGTGGGCGCGCCCCTGGACGATCCCCTGGTCGGTGACGCGCGCCCCGGTGTGGACGTTCACGCGGACGAAGTCGGCGCCGACCGCCGCGGCGATCGAGAGAGCGGCCTCGGCGTCGTTCCGGAGGACGTTGATCCCGAGGGGGATATCCGTCTCGGCGGCGACCGCGGTCGCGGCGCGGGTCACGCCGGCGACGACGTGCGGCGGGACCTCGTCGGGGTAGAACGGCGCGTCGCCGAAGTTCTCGATCACGATCCCGTCGACGCCGCCGCGGTCGAGCGCGCGCGCGTCGCTCGCGGCCCGGTCGATCGCGGCGCGCATCGCCTTATCGCCGTCGTCGGGCGCTTTCGGGGCCCCGGGGAGCGGCGGGAGGTGGACCATGCCGACGAGCGGCGCGGCCGTGCCGAAGGTGGGTTCGAACTTCATCTTCGGAGGCGAGGCGCCCCCCGGACAAAAGCCTCCCCACAGCGTTTAGGCCGCCGGCCGCCTGCGTCCGATCGAGATGGCAATCGACGCGACGACCGCCGGGGACGGCGACGTGACGCTCGTCTTCTCGCTGGGCGCGGCGCGGTCGCTCGCCGACCCGCCCGCGGCGTTCGCCGACGCGCGCCGGTGGAGCCGCCACGTGGGGATCGTCGCGAACGAGACCGACGCGGTCGCGGCGTTCGCCCGCGAGTACGAGATCGACAACGACTACGCGCTCACGAAGTGGGACAAGTGGGGGACGCTCGCGGACGTCCGCGACGAGAGCGCCGCCCCGCGCTGCGTGTTCGTCGGCACCACCCGCGCGGACGAGCGCGTCGCGACCGAGACCGGCTACGAGTTCCTCCGCGTCGACGAGGCCGCCGAGAAGGCCGGCTGGGAGCTCTCCGACCCCGGCGCGGGCGCGGACGGCCCCGGCGGCGACGGCGGCGCGACAGGACGCCTCGCCCGGGTGCGGCGCGCGGTCCGCGACGCGCTCTCGCGGCTCCGGTGAGGGTCGGACTCGCGGTCGGTGCCGATCCCCCCGCGGCCGCGGAAGGTACAAACCGCTCGTCGTCCAACGTGGGGTATGTCCTCACCGCTCGCGGACGAGCCGGTCGAGCCGGCCGGCGACGACGCGGAACCGCTCGACGGCGACGAGTGCGCAGACTACCTCGACGAACTTGGCGACGCCTGGGAGGTCGTCGACGACCACCACCTGGAGGCGAGCTACGAGTTCCCCGACTTCGAGACGGCGCTGGCGTTCACGAACGACGTGGGCGCGCTCGCCGAGGAGGAGTGGCACCACCCGGACATCTCGCTGTCGTGGGGGGAGGTCGGCGTCGAGATGTGGAGCCACGAGGTCGGCGGCCTCACCGAGGCCGACTTCGTGATGGCGGCGCGGATGGACCGCCTGTACGCCGACGCCGGCGAGTGACCGCGCCGGTTCGGGCCCGACACATCAACGAACGGGTTTAAACCCCTCCCGGCGAAACGACGGGTAATGAGCGAGAACGTCTTCCTGGTCCCGATCGACCCGGAGAACTTCGACCGAACCGTCCGGTCCCCGGTCGACCTCACCGACTACCCCGACCGCCCCGAGCCCCTCGCCGACCTCGACGAGACGCGCCTGTGGGCCGTCGACGACGACAGCGGCAACGGGTCGACGTTCGAGAAGATGGAGGCGGGCGACCTCCTGCTGTTCTACGCGGACGACGAGTACGTCGCGACCGGACGCGTCGGCGAGGCGTTCGAAGACGAGGACCGCTGGGCGAGCGGCACCTTCTGGACCGCCTTCCCCACGACGCGGGTGTACACGGTCACCGACTTCGGCGCCGTCTCCGCGCCCAAGCGCGCCGTCAACCGGATCTTCGACTACTCGTCGTCGTACACCCCCGGCTTCATGCGCGTCGCCGACAGCCGAGTGACAGCCGACCTCTCGTCGATCGAGTCCGCGCTCGAACACTACACGAAGCGGAACGCCTGAGCGCGGGCGGCACGGCGTCGAACGCGGACCGCAGGCGACGCCCCGTCAGTTTTCCACGACTTCCGTGAGCGTCGCGTACGCCGGTCCGTACGCCGCCGCGATCCGGTCGGGGTCACCCCGGACGTCGCCGGGCAGCGCCGGCAGCGAGGCGGTCGCGAGCGGCTCGATCATCTCCGTCACCGCGTCGACGTGCTCCTCGCGGGTCCCCTCCCGCGGGCTCCCGGCGGCGACCGCGCGGGCCTTCGCGTAGCGGTCGCCGGCGTAGACCCGCACGCGGCCGGGGTCGACGACGGCGACCGCGTCGGGCGCGACGGGGCCGTCCCGGGGGAGCGTTCCGGCCACGTCCGCGTACGACTCGACGACGACCGGGACCGGCGTCCGCGCGACGCGGGCCGCGAGCCGCTCGATCGCGGGGAGGTGGGCCTCGGCCATCACCTCGTTGAACGCCGGCACATCGCGCACGCGGGTCGCGTCGGCGAGCGGGAGGCGCTCGGTCAGCGCGTCGGGGAGCAGCCCCGCGTCTTCGGCCGCGCCGTTGACGACGAAGCGCGTCCCGGAATCCGTCGCGACGCGGTCACAGAGGAACGTGCGCCCGGCGTCGCCCAGCATTCCGGTCCGCCCCGGCGTCGGCCGCCAGAGCCGGTGGACGGGGTTGACCGACTCGGGAGTGACCGCCGAGGGCGACGGGGAGTCGCCGTCGGCCGCCGCCAACGTGCGGGTGTTCGCGGCCGCAAGGGCCCGGGCGTCCTTCCCGTAGAGCCGGCCCGCGTCGGTCGCGACCCGGTAGTCGTCGTGGTCGAACCAGAAGTCGTTGCCGGCGCGGGGTTTGACGCCGACCGCGTCGCCCGCGCGCTCCGCGAGGTGCGCGACCAGTCCAGCCGAGAAGGTGGTCTTCCCGGCGTCGACGCGCGCGCCGCCGGCGACGAGGTAGGTCGGCGGGTCGGATCGGTCCCCGGTCACGTCGACTCGTCGGCGTCAGCGCCGTCCGCGTCAGCGTCCGCGTCGCCGTCGGACGCCGCGCTCGGGTCCTCGTCAGTCGCGAGCCCGTAGTACCCCGGGCCGTCCTCAGTGAGCGGCTCGGCGATTACCATGTCCCCGGCGTGGACCATCACCCACGGGACCGCCCAGTCGACCAGCACGGCCTCGGTGTCGGGGTCGACCTCGGCGTCCGGCTCCAACCCCTGAAGGAGGCGGCCGATCTCCGGAACCGTGTACATCTGGTCCGGCTCGAACAGTTCTTCGGGCTCGTAGAAGTCGCACGGGTAGGTGGCGTCGAACGCCGACTTCGGTTCGGGCATGCGCCAGCGTACGCGACCGCGTCCGTAAACGCTGCCGATACGATCCGAATCCGATCTGATAACACTCGATCCGAATGCGGTGGCGTGTGCCTGCGAGCGGCCGACAGGCCGCGAGCCAGCACGCGCGAGGTCGTCGGGCTACGCCCGACTGCCAGAGGGATCGAAGGTCCCTCGCTGGAGTCAGTCGCCGGAGCGGAGCGACGGCGACTGACGAGGCTGGGGTGGCGTGAGGTGCGGTACGGTTGCGGTCGGGTGGAATTCAAAGGGGCAGCCGGGGCTCTGGAGGTGGTCGTTTCAGCCGTGTCCAAGACAACCACTACGCGGAGAGGAGTTACTAATCAGGCGACGTACTTCGAAAAAATGCGGATCTCGACGCGCGTAACGCGTCCGGGGGACGCGCTTACTCGAACAGCTCGACGGCCTGCTCGTAGCGGGTGGACGGCTCCTCCCAGTCGACGACCTCGAAGAAGTTGTCGACGAACTCGCCGCGAGCCGGTCCGTAGTCGTGGTAGTAGGAGTGCTCCCACACGTCGAGCGCGAGGATCGGGTGACCGCCCCAGACCGCGCCCTCGTCGTGGTTGTCGACCACGACGTTACGGAGCTGATTCGAGAACGTGTCGTACACCAGCAGGGCCCAGCCGCTCGCGCTGCCCGCGGCGGCTTCGAACTCGCCCTTCCAAGCCTCGTACGAGCCGAAGTCCTCCTCGATACGGTCGGCGAGGGCTCCTTCGGGCTCGTCGCCGCCCTCCGGCGACATGTTCTGCCAGAACAGGTCGTGGAGGATGTGGCCCGACGAGTTGTGGGTCACGTCGCGGATGGCCCCGGCCGACGAGGAGAAGTCGTGGTCCTCGCGGTTGGCCTCGAGCGTCTCCTCGGCGGAGTTCCAGCCGTTGACGTACCCCTGATGGTGGGTGTCGTGATGCCATTCGAGCACCTGCTCGGAGATGTGCGGCTCAAGCGCGTCGTACTCGTACGGCAGCGGATCGAGTTCGTAACTCATGCTTGTATCACCTATCACGAACATGTGCCGGAAACCTGTTAAAGATAATGCGGCACGTGGTACCACGCGACACCGGACGTGACCGTTACCGGACGTTTCAGGCGATCAGCGGTGTGATTGCGGTTCCGAAAGTCGGAAGCGCGTGACGGGAGGCCTGTTCGGAGCGAGCGCCGAGAATATCAGGTAACTGAATTTGGTTTCCCCGTTTGTTCGGATCGTCGCACGCTACTCACTCACCGCTAGCGCTCTGAGTTGAGTCGGCGCTGAACCGCGCCCGGCGCGAACTGCGCCGCGCGCTTACGGTGGGACTGGGATTCGAACCACGGTCGCTCCCTCCGGTCGCTCTCTGATTCGAATCCGCGCACGAACCGCGCCCGGCGCGAACTGCGCCGCGCGCTTACGGTGGGACTGGGATTCGAACCCAGGAAGCCGTGAGGCTACCTGCTTTCAAGGCAGGCGCAATGGGCCACTCTGCCATCCCACCGCTCGTCTACCGTTCGCCGAGTCTATCGGAACGGCGCTGCGTCGGTTCGACGCACGACCGAGCGCGGTCGAAAAGTAACCCCCGAGAGTGTTGAAACTATCGTTCCCCCGCCCTCCGAGTCGGGTGATCCGGGTCCGTGCTCGGAAGTGACATCTCCACCGACGAGCGGTGGTCGGCTACTCGGCGGCGGCCGGCCCGCGCCGTCGCTCGGCCGCGTCCCGCAGGGACTCGTCGGCCGACACGCGCCCTCGGGTCGCGCGGACCCACGCGACGATCAGCCCGAGCAGCAACAGCGACGGGATCGCAAGCAACAACAGGTCCACGGGCCCCGCGCCGATACTCCGCTCCAACCGGACGAGGGCGGGGAATCCGCTTCCGGCCTGCCCGAACACCGACACGACCCAGAGGTTCGTCGCGGAGTGTATGCCGACGGGGAACGCCAAGCTCCCCGTGAGGACGTAGGCGGCCCCGAAGTACACCGCCGCGACCGACGCCTGTGCGGCGGCGAACACCGGACTCACGCCGCCGGCGGCGACGAGCGCGTGCGCGGGCCCGAACACGAGGACGCCGACGCCGACCGCGGCCCAGACCGCTCGCCGGGGCTCCAGCCCCCGCGCGGCCAGTCCCTCACTCGCGTTCAGGACGAACACGCCCCTGAACAGCAGCTCCTCCCAGAGCGCCACGGCGGCGAACGCCACCGCGGTCGCGGCGACCGCAACCACGACTGCGGTCGGTCCGCCGCCGGCCGCCACGCCGGCGGAGAACGTCTCCACCACGCGAGCGGAGCCGGTGGCGAACAGCATTCCCGTGACCAACGCCTGAAAGGCGCAGCCCGCGAGAACCCCGGCGAGGGAGTCGAGCGCCCACTGTCGGTCGAACGCGAAGCCGTACTCGCGGAGCGGTCGCTCGCCGGGGACGAGCGACGCGACCAGCGCGTACGCCCCGACGGCGACGCAGACGAGCAGCGCGGTCGGTCCGTTCACCAGCACGTCCGGAAACGGAACGCCCCTGAGGACGCGGCTCCCGCCGAGCAACACGCCGAGGATCACGCCGAATCCGAGCAGTATTCGCCACGTCGCGCGCATCCGACCGCGGTCCCGGCCCCACAGCGTGCGTCGGAGCAGGGTCCCTAGCGTGGACGCCATCGTGACAATAAGTTGATCACTTGGCGGGATAATAAACGCTGCGGCGACTCCGTCGCGGTCGCCGCCGGCGGGCCGTCAGTCCCGGACCAACCGCTGCTCGCCGTCCTCGACGACGACGTCCAGCCCCTTCTCGTGGACGAACGCCGCGGTGTAGTCCGGCACGACGCGCTCCGCGGCGAAGCGCGCGCGGAGGATCGGCACCACGTCGAGGAGGTCGTCGCCGGTCTCCAGCGAGGGCGACGCCTCGACGAAGTCCACCGAGCGGTCCGCGTCGCGGCCGCGCTCCGCGAGCGTCGGGAGGGCCGGGGACTCGAACGCGCCGTCGAAGTCGACGGGCTCGGTGAACCCGGCGTAGTACGCGCGCCCGTTCGTCGAGGGGCCGAGCACGACCTCGGTCGTCCGCAGCTTCATCGCCGCCGAGTCGACGCTGGTCCGCGAGAGCAGCGGCGCGGTCGGGGTGACGACCGCGACCGAGTCAGCGTTCTCCTCGCGCAGCAGGTGAGTGACGGTGTTGCCGGCGCGCGCGCCGAACGACGAACCGACTTGGCGCTCGAAGCGGACCTCCTCGGTCCCGCCGAGGGTGTCCGCGACGAGCGTCCGCAGCTCCGCCTCCGGGCTCGTCTCCGTCCGGTGTTCCGCGGGGAGGTCCTCCTCGTCGGGGTAGTTGACGAGCAGTTCGCCGCCCGAGCGGTCGACCGCGAGGACGGCGTCGCGGAATTGGGCCTCGTAGAGGTCGGCCGCCTCGGCGGCCGACAGCGGCGTCGACTCGGCGATCGCGGTTCCGACGAGCCCCTCGCGGGGCGGGTTCGCCAGCAGGACGACGACGGTCATACCGGATCGCGGCGGGGGAGCGCCTTCAAGTCGCCGTTTCGGTCCGAGGGCGGTGAGGGCGGGCCGCGCGGGGAGACGCGTCGGCCGGTCAGGAGAAGTCGCGGCGCATCGCGATCTCGAACCACGGGCAGAGTCGGAGCTGCCGGTACAGCGCGGGGTTCTCGTGGAGGTGGTCGTAGTCGGCCCACAGCATGCCGCCGATCTCGTCGTCGTCCGGGTCCAGGGCGGTGTCGTCGAGGGTGACCTTCAGCACCGCGCACACCTCCCACTCGACGCCCTCGTTGGGGTAGTAGCGCTTGTACTCGAACTTGTCCGTCACCCGGAGGTCGTCGTACTGGTCGGGCGAGATGCCCAGCTCCTCCTCGAGGCGCTGCTCGGTGGCGTCCTCTTGGGACTGCCCCTCGACGGGGTGGGAGGCGACCGTGCCGTCCCAGTGGCCGTCCCACAGGCGCTTGTTCGGCGCGCGCTGGGCCAAGAGGATCCGGCCCTCGCCGTCGAAGACGAGGCAGGTGAACGCGCGGTGGCGGATCCCGTCGCCGGTGTGCGCGTCGAGCCGGTTCACCGTCCCCTGCGCGACGTCGTCGGGGTCGACCGCGATGACGTCCTGGAGCGCGTTCTCGTGGTCGGTGTCGCCCGTGTCGCCGGTCTCGTCGGAGCCGTCGCCGGCGGGGTCACCCGGCGCGGCCGCGTCTTCGGAACTCATGCGCGATAGGTCGCGGACCAGGGCTAATAAGGGTTCGATACGCCGCCCGCGCGCCGCCCGCGCGTCCGCAGTCGCCCGAAGCGATGTCGCGATCGGGCCTCGACTCGGCCCCGCGCCGTGCCGGACTGGCCCTCGCGCGAAGCGGCGCTCGCCCCCACAATCGCCCCGGCTTCGACGCTCTTAACCGCGTCCCGGCGCTACTAGCCGCGGATGAGTGACCCGGCGCTCGACGTCGTCGAGTTCGTGTTGACGACGCACTTCTACACGCAGGACCGCGACCTCGACGAGAACGACCTGCCCCCGCGCTTCCGGCAGGTGTTCTGGTCGGCCGACGCCGCCGAGGACGCCCCCGGCGGCGTGGAGCGACCGCTGAAGGCGACCGACGAGACCACCCGCACCGCCACCGGCGTCGAGCGGCCGTGGGACGCGGTCTCCGACCTCCTCTTCACCCAACGGACGGAGTTCTCCGGCGAGATCTCGCTGACCCAGCCGACGATGGGGTTGGAGTGGTACCGCGACCGCGCGGACGACGACCGGATCGCCGGGAACCCGACGCTCGTCGCCGCGCTCGAGACCGCGGACGACCTGACGTCCCCGGTGACCCGCGAGGAGGCCAGAGACGACGTGCGGCCGGTCCAGGCCGACCGGGTCTGGATCGACGCGCTGCTCGCGGAGTACTTCGACGAGGACGAGGACGGGGAGATGCTCGACCTCGTCAACGTCCGCGCGCCCGAGGAGATCGAGACGACGCTGGCCGACCTCGTCCTGACCGGCGACCAAGAAGGGGAGATCCAGAAGATCGTGAAGGCGATCGAGCACCGCGAGTACCTCGCGGAGATCGGCCTCCGCGAGATCGGGAAGCTGCTGTTCGTCGGCCCGCCGGGGACCGGGAAGACGACCGTCTCCCGCGCGCTCGCCCACGAGCTCGGCCTCCCGTTCGTCGAGGTGAAGCTCTCGATGATCACGAGTCAATACCTCGGCGAGACGTCGAAGAACGTCGAGAAGAGCTTCGAGGTCGCCAAGCGGCTCTCGCCGTGTATCCTCTTCATCGACGAGTTCGACTCGGTGGCGAAGACGCGCCGCTCCGACGAGCACGCCGCCCTGAAGCGCGCGGTCAACACCCTACTGAAGTCGATCGACGAGGTGTCGCTGGTCCGCGACGAGGTGCTCCTCATCGGCGCGACGAACCACCCGGACCAGCTCGACGCCGCCGCGTGGCGTCGCTTCGACGAGATCGTCAACTTCCCCAAGCCGGACCGCGACATGCGCGCCGACATCCTCCGGGTGGTGACGAAGGAGATGAAGATCGCCGACTTCGACCCCGAAGAGGTCGCCGACCGGACCAGCGGGCTCACCGGCTCCGACCTCCGGATGGTGCTCCGCGAGGCGGTCCTCGGCGCGCTCACCGAAGACCGGATGACGATCACGCAGGCCGACGTGATGGAAGCGGTCGCGGACTTCGAAGAACGGGACAACCTCAAGAACATGGACATGATCGACGGCGAGGGGGCCGAGGTGCTCGGCGAGACCGGCTCGAACGACGCCCACGACCACGGCGACCACGGTCACGGGGAACACGACCACGCCCACGACGAGGGAGGCGACTCGCCGGAGCCGACGCGCGGCGCGGAGCCCCACGGGCGAACCCAGGACTGACGCCGCGCTCTCTTTCTAACCGGTATCGCCCGCAAGCCCGGCGGTTCAGCGCCGGACGCCGACGACCGTGTAGCCGAAGCCGCGGTCGACGATCCGCGGATCGAGGTCGACGTCGTCCATCGCGGCCGCGAGGGCGGCCGGCGTGTGGAACCGCGAGGTCATCCCGATGGCGTGTTCGCCGGCGACGAGCAGCCGCCCGAGCGGGTGTTCCGGATCGAACTCGCGGACGACGAGCGCGCCGCCGGGGGCGAGCACGCGCGCCGCCTCCGCGAGCGCGGCCTCGCGGTCCGGCAGGTGGTGGAACGCGTCGACGACCGTGACCGCGTCGACGCTGCCGTCGCGGAACGGGAGCCGGCCCGCGTCGGCGGCGAGCCCCGAAAGTCCGCGGACCCGCCGCGCCCGCGAGAGCATCCCGACCGAGGCGTCGACCACCGTGATGTCGGGGCCGGTGAGCGCGGCGGCGGCCCGACCCGACCCCCCGCCCACGTCGAGGAGGCGCTCGATCGGGCGCGCGGCGTGGTCGAGGCCGGCGGCCAGCGCCGTCCCGTCGGCCGGCGGCATCGCGAGGTCGTACAGGGGCGCTACCCGGTCGAAGAACGCCACGTCGCCGAGGCCGTACATGGACGGACCGAGCGCCGGGACGGACAAAGAGCCACCGACCCATTTAGTCGCTCGCCGCCGTATGACACCCCATGGAGTACGCGCTCGTGTGTCCCCCCGGCGAGGGGGAGACCCTGCGGCTCGACTACCGAGCGTTCGCGTACGCCGGGAAGTTCGTCGTCGGGAAGCCGGGGAAGGCGGTGATCCGGACGGCGGACGGCGGCCCGGCCGCGTCGGGCTGGGAGCCCGACGAGCCGCTCCCGGGCACGGTCGACGCCGAGACGTTCGACGAGGACGTGATCGCGGCCGTCTCCTTCTCGCCGGACCGCACCGACCCGACCTGCTGCCGGCTGCGGTACGTCACGGTCCACGCCGCGCGGCGCGGCGAGGGGATCGGCCCGCGGCTGATCGGCGAGACCGTCGCCGACCTGTCCGCCGCCGGCTTCGACCGCGTGAAGATCGCCGTGAACAACCCGTTCGCGTACGAGGCGTGCCACAAGTGCGGCTTCGCGTACACGGGCGAACGCACGGGGATCGCCGAGCTGGAGCTGGCGCGGCCGGCCGGGGCCCCCGCCGCGGTCGACGCCGACCGGTACCGCGAGGGACTGGAAGCGTTCCGCGAGACGGACGGCGAGCTGACCCGGACGGAGCGCCGGTTCGTGGCCGATCGACTGGAGCGGGGGCCGCCGCCACTCGACGACGCGACAGGGATGAGCGACGGCGAGACGGGGACCGAGGGCGACGGCTAGTTGAGCGTCCAGATCGCGTAGTTGAGCGCGGTCGCGAAGCAGACCCACGCGAGGTAGGGGAGCAGGAGCGCCGCCGCCCGGCGGTCGACGCGGTCGAAGGCCCGGATCGTCGCGACGACGAGGGGCAGGAGGACGGCGAGGACGACGAGCCCGAGGTCGGGGCGTTCGAGTCCCCAGAACACCGGGGACCACGCGACGTTGACGGCGAGTTGGACGCCGAACAGCGCGAGCGCGGTCCACACCCGGCCGGCCGTCGCCCCGCCGTCGCGCCCGGAGAGGTAGACGAGCGCGGCCGCGGCGCCGCACAGCGCGTACAGGACCGGCCAGACGACGCCGAACGCCCACCCGGGCGGGTAGAAGGCTGGGAGCTCCAGCGCGGCGAACCAGGCGCTCTCGGTGGTCGTGAACGGGACGCCGAGCGCGCCGATCAGGTTAACGGCGACCGCCGCGCCGGCGATGAGGAGCGCGTCGCGTCGGTCCGGAAGTCGGGAGGTCGCGGTCGTCGCCATACCCGCCGTCGTCCCCGCGACGACTTAACTCTCGCTCAGATCGCGTCGTAGTCCTCGCGGAACGTCTCCAGCGTGGCCGCGAGCACGCCGATCACGATGGGGCCGACGAACAGCCCGGTGAACCCGACCGAGTAGATGCCGCCGAACACGCCGAGGAGGATGATCGCCGGGTTCAGATGCGCCTGCTGGTCGATGACGAGCGGCCGGGCGTAGTTGTCCACCATCGCGATCACCGCGACGCCGTAGACGGCGAGGAACACGCCCGCGGTCACCTGGTCGACGACCACGAGGTAGGCCGCGGCCGGCCCCCACACGAAGAACGCCCCGATGAGCGGCAGAAGCGCCAACACCGCCATCACGAACGTCCAGAACACCACGTTGGGAATGCCGGCCGCCCACAGGCCGAGCCCGGCGACCAGCGCCTGGAGCAGGGCGACCGAGATGTGGCCGATGACCACGCCGCGGGTCATCACGTTGACGCGGTCGACGAGGTCGGCGGTCACGTCCGCCGGCAGCGGGCTGCTCTCCCGGAGCCACTCGACGAACGCGGGCCCGTCGATGAGGGTGTAGTACACGAGGAAGAGCGCGAGCGACAGCCCGACCGACGCCCGGATCGCCGTGTTCAACACGCCGCTGAATCCGCCGAACAGCGTCTGGACGAGCAGCTCGCCGGCGGTCTGGAGGAGGGCGCCGATCTCGGGGTCCTGCCCCGTGCGGGCCGCGACCTCGGCCTCGATCGCGGCCACGTCTATCGCCGTCTCGCCCGCGGCGATCGCGGTGAGGTCGCGGACGAACACCCAGGTGATGTACGCGAGCGGGAGGATGACGGCGACGATGGCGGAGAGGATGAGCGTCAGCGCCGACAGCATCTCCCCGAACCGCTCCGAGACGCGGCGGCGGAGCCGGCGCGTGAGCCGTCGGTGGAACGGGTAGAGGACGAACGCCAAGATCGCCGAGGCGATCACGTACTCGACGAACGGGAGGATGACGAAGAGGGTGAGGAGCGAGACCGCTCCCATGAGCAGGAGGAGGAACGATTGCCCGCGGTTCATACGCCACGGTGTCCCCCGCGGATTATAAACGTGCGCGGCGGACGGCCGCCGTCGGCGGGTCTGCCGGCGACCGTGAGCGCGAACGAGGGTCTACCGACCGACGGCGACGCAGGTCAGGCGCTCGCCTCGTCCTCGTCGAGCCCGGGCGCGGTGGCCGGGTCGACCTCGTCCGGCTCCTCGGTGTCGCCGCCGACGACCGTCTCGCCGTCGTCGGTCTCGACGTACACGTCGTCGGCGAAGCCGGCCAGCGCGTTCTCGTACTCCGGCGAGCCGAGCCGCTCGGGGGTCTCGGGCGCGTCGACGACGCCCTCCGGCGGGCGGAAGTCGCCGAGCGGGTCGTCGATCGTGATCCCGTAGTCGGTGAAGAAGGACTCGTACCGGCGGTAGTGGGCCTCTAACTCGTCGCCCGGGATCTCCATCATCTCCGTCCAGCCGTGGTTGAAGAAGTCGAAGTTCGCTTGGACGTGGGTGATCTCGCGGGCCTCCGCCTCCGGGAAGCCGTCCTCGAGGGCGGCGACGTACGTGTCCATCGTCGCGTCGAAGAAGCTGTCGAGGTGGTCGCGGCGCTCCTCGCGGCGGTCCTCGTCCGCCTTGTTGAGGAAGATGCTCGTGTGGAGGTCGACGAGCTTGTCGTTGGCGACGTCGCCGACCACCGGCGTGGTCAGCGCCTTCTTGGCGGCCCAGTGGCGGATGTTCTGCCGGATTTTCATACCCGCGATTGGGTCGGGACGCTCTTGAATGTGTGGCGTCGGGGCGGGCCGCGACGCCACTCGCCGTGGGCCGTGCGCGTCGCCGACCGCACCGCGGAACTGTTATTGCGCGTTAGAGACAATACCGACGTACCGATGACAGCGAGCGAGGCCGACGACGACTGGGCGGCGCAGGTGGAGGCGCAGCGGCAGGCGAAGGTCCAGCAGTTCCGCGAGTCGGCGCGGTCGCCGCTGCCGGTGTCGATGCGCGGCGACGGCTTCCCGGGGCTGGCGTACTTCGACCCCGACCCGTCGTACCGGTTCGTCCTCCCGCTCCGCGAACACGGGGAGAAGGAGACCGTCACCGTCGAGACGACCGCCGAGGGCGAGCAGACGTACCGGCGCTGGGGGGAGTTCCGCTTCGAGGTCGACGGCGAGTCGGCGACGCTTCAGGCGTACCGGCCGGTCGACGGCGCGGACCGGTTCTGGGTGCCGTTCCGCGACGCCACCAGCGGCGAGGAGACGTACGGCGCGGGGCGGTACCTCGACTTGGAACCCGACCGCGACCGCGTCGACGGCGAGTGGGTCGTCGACTTCAACAACGCGTACAACCCGACCTGCGCGTACAACCACGCGTACGAGTGCCCGCTCGTCCCCATGGAGAACTGGCTCGACGTCGCGATCAGGGCCGGCGAGAAGGACTTCCCCGCGGAGCCGGCCGGCGCGGACCACTGACCGCGCGGCGTCGATCGGCCGCGACGGGCGGCGCAGAACCGGTCTTTTCGAGGTGTATGTGGGGAATTATCACGGTCCGAGACGCGGATGACAACCCACATTAACCATGAATCCGAACGCCCGGCTATGAGCGATTCGTACGTGATCGTCGGTGACGGTATCGCGGGCGCGTCCGCGGCCGAGACGCTCCGCGAGGAAGCGCCCGACGCCGAGATCACGGTTCTCACGGACGAGGGTGAGTCCCTCTACAACCGGATTCTGATCAAGGAGTACGCGAAGGGGAAGCTCCCCGAGGCCCCCATCTCGATCCACCAGGAGGACTGGTACGACGAGCACGACGTCGACCTCCGGCTCAACACGATCGTCGACGACATCGACGTCGAGGGCGACGCGGTCCACACCCACGACGGAGAGACGTTCGCGTACGACTCCCTCCTGCTCGCGATCGGCGGGACCCCCCAGCAGCTCCCGGTCGGGAACGCCGACGCCGAGGGGATCCACCACTTCTGGACGTTCCAGGACGCCCGCCGGATCAAAGAGAGCGTCGAGGACGCCGAGCGGGCGGTCATCGTCGGCGCCGGCCTCCTCGGTATCGACTTCGCGGCCATCTGCGGCGCGCAGAACGTCGAGGCGAAGTACCTGATGCGCGGCGACAACTGGTGGCGCTACGCGCTCTCCGAGGAGGGCGCGGAGATCATGCACGAGGCGATGCGCGAGCGCGGCGTCGAGCCCGTCTTCGGCTCGGGCGTGGACCACTTCGAGGTCGACGACGACGGCCACGTCGCGGCCGCGGTCGACCCGAACGGCGAGCGCTACGAGTGCGACTTCGCGGGCGTCGCCATCGGGCTCGACTTCAACACCGAGCTCGTCCAGGACACGCCGCTGGAGCTCGACGACGGCATCGTCGTCGACGAGTTCATGCGGACCAACGTCGACAACGTGTTCGCCGCGGGCGACATCACCACGTTCAACGACCTCATCCTCGGCGAGCGCGCGAAGAACGGCTCGTGGGGGTCGGCGAAGGAGCAGGGGACGATCGCCGCCCGGAACATGGTCGATTACGGCACCGAGGAGTTCGAGTGGGTCTCCTCGTACTCGATCACGCACTTCGACTTCCCGTTCCTCTCGTTCGGCCACCCGACGCTCGGCGACGACTCCGTGGAGGCGACCACCGCCGAGGGCGAGTGGCGGCGCGTCGCGCTGAAGGACGGCAAGGTCGTCGGCGGCGTGCTCATCGGCGACCTCTCGCCGCAGTCCGCGTTCAAGCAGCTGATGCGCGAGGGGCGCGACGTCAGCGGACAGACGGACCGGCTCATGGAACCCGGCTTCTCGGTCGACGACCTCGCGGCCCCCACCGAGCAGTAACGACGGACGGCGGGCGGCGGTTCAGGTCGCTTTTCAGGCTGTACGTGCTACTACCGCCCAGATGGTTCTGGGATCGTCACGCCCCCCCGACGACTTCTTCGCCTCCTTCGTCGAAGAGTGTGCCGACCCGGTCGTCTCCCTCGACGAGGCGGGGACGATACTGTACGCGAACGACGCCACCGAGGCGGCGCTCGGCTACGAGCCGGCCGCGCTCCGCGGCCGCAGGCTCGTCGACCTCGTCGCGTCCGAGACGGCGGACGAGCGGACGCGCTCGGTCCGCGAACGGCTCGCGCGGGTCGAGGGGCTCCCCGATCGCGGGAGCGTCTCGGTCCCGCTCCGACACGCCGACGGCCACGCGGTGACGTTCTCCGTGCGGTTCCACGAGCACGCTCCCGGCGGCGTGATCGGGGAGAACGACGAAAGCGACTCCCCCGACGCGGCGGGAGACGGACCCGACGCCGTCTACACCGGCGTCTTCCGCGACGGGGTCGAGGAGGTCGGCGGCGCGGTGACGGAGACGTTCCGCAACCTCGTCGAGCACGCCGGCCACGCGATCTACGTCACCGACGTCGACGGCACGATCGAGTACGTCAACCCGGCGTTCACCGACCACACCGGGTACGACGTCGACGAGGCGCTGGGGGAGACGCCGGCGATCCTCAACTCCGGCGAGATGCCCGACGAGTACTTCGACGCGCTGTGGTCGACGCTCCAGGACGGCGAGGTGTGGGAAGAGGAGATCGTCGACCGGCGGCACGACGGCGAACTGTACCACGCTCACCAGACGATCGCCCCCGTCGCAGACGACGACGGCGAGGTCTCGCGGTTCGTCGCCATCCAGACGGACATCACCGATCGCAAGGCCGCGATGGGACGGCTGAAGCAGTACCGCGCTATCGTCGAACGACTCGACGACCCCGTCCTCCTCCAGAACCGCGACGGCGAGTTCGAACTGCTGAACGAGGCGGTGAGCGAGTTCGCCGGCGTCGACCGCGAGGAGCTGTACGGCACCGACGAGTTCGCGTTCATGGACCCGGAGACGGCGGCGAAGGTCGACGAGCGGCGGAAGTCGGTGCTCGAGACCGAGGGGATGACCGCGTACGAGATATCGCCGACGTTCCCGGAGAGCGGCCGGGACGCGACGTTCAGCACGCAGCGGTACCCGTACTACGACGCCGACGGCGACCTCGCGGGCACGTTCGCCATCTGCCGGAACGTCACCGACCGGAAGGAGCGCGAACGCGACTTGGAGCGGTACGAGCGCGCGATCAACGGGGCGACCGACCTCATCGCCGCGGTCGACCGGGAGGGCCGGCTCCTGTTCGCGAACCCGCAGTACCGGGAGTACCACGGGCTGGGGAGCGGCGACGTGACGGACCTCACCCTCGCCGACATCGTGCCGGACGACGGCTACGAGACCGTCGAGCGACAGGTCGCGCGCGCGCTCCGGGGCGACACGGTGGAGTACCGGACGACGCGGACGCACCCGACGCGCGGCAGGCGGACGTTCGACGTCCGGTACTACCCGCTCGAGAGCCCGGAGGGCGAGGACCCCGGCGGCGTCGTCGGCGTGCTCCGCGACGTGACCGACAGCGAGCACCGCGCGCGACAGCTCCGCGTCGTCGACCGCGTGCTCCAGCACAACCTCCGGAACGCCCTGACGGTCGTCCGGGGGCGGGCCGAACAGATCACGGCTGGCGACGCCGACCCCGCCGACGCCGAGTACATCGTCTCGCGGGCCGACGACCTGTTGGAGACGAGCGAGAAGGCCCACCACATCACCGAGATACTGGGCGACGCGCCGGAGACCGAGCCGATCGACGCCGGGCGAGTGGCGCGGCACGCCGTCGACACGGCGACCGAGGAGTTCCCGACCGCGACGGTCGAGGCGTCCGCGCCGGAGGACGGGGTCGCGACGGCGTCGGCGACCACGTGGCTCTCGCGGGCCGTGGACGAACTGGTCCGGAACGCGATCCTCCACAGCGACCGGGACCGGCCCGCGGTCGAGGTGTCGGTCGAGGCGGACGCCGACGCGGTGCGGGTCCGCGTCGCCGACGACGGACCGGGGCTGACGGGGATGAACCGCGACGTGCTCGTCGACGGAACCGCCGTCGACGCGCTGTACCACGGCAGCGGCCTGGGGCTGTGGCTCGTCTACTGGGTCGTCCAGCAGTCGGGCGGCTCGGCGTCGGTCGCGGACGCGGACCCGCGCGGGACCGTGGTCACGCTCACGCTTCCCCGGGCCGCCGACTGAACCCCCGACTGCCGCGATCCCGGGGCGCGGGAGGGGCTGCGACGCCGATCGCCGCGAAACGTTTATGATTTATCATGGCACACGATACCACATGTCACTGAGAGACACCGGGCGACGGCTCCGCCTCCGCCGCACGGGCCGTATCCCGTCCGACGCGCGGGTGCGCCACTACGACGAACTGGACGACGAGGAACAGAGCGTCGTGCGGGAGTTGGCGGGAGAGCCGTGGACGGCCCCGGAGATCGGGGACCTCGACGACGGCGACGTGGTGAAGTTCACCGACTACTACCAGATCCGTTCGCGGTGAGCGCCGTCGGGGCGCGGCGAGCGGTCGCGGCGTCTCCGGGGAAGCGAAGTTGTTTTCGCCGGTCGGGGGTAAGCGGTGCGCATGGACAGCGGCGGATCTACAGACATGACGCTGGCGTTCGAGCTGGACGCGCTGAAAGCGCTCGCGGACCCCAACGCGGTGTTCAACAACGCCCGGCAGTGGACCGAGTACGTCGGGGTCGTCAGCGAGAAGCCGACCTACGTCGTCACGAACTTCACGCGGAAACACCGCGTGCGACAGGACTTCTTCTCGGGGCCGCGCGGCGTCGAGGAGAGCTTGGAGAACATCAGCCAGCAGTTCGACACGGACCGGCACGTCTTCGTGGGGGTCGACGAGGAGGACGAGGCGGTCGCCGACGCGACCGACTGGGAGTTCCTCCACGTCGAGGACGCCGCCGAGGCCGCCGGCTGGACGCTCGCGACCGGCGAGGCGGTCGACGAGGCGCCCGACGAGCAGGCCCGCGACGACTGGCCGTAAGCGGGGAAGCGAGACGCCGAGCGGGCTCCCGCGCTGACGGGGGTCGCCGTGAGAAGGTACGCGGGGCTCGCCGACCGGGAGATGTTTTCGCGCGGACGTCGAACGTCGGTCCATGAGCGACGACGACGACGACGATCATCAGCACGACGGTCACGACCGCGGGCACGACGATCACGACGACCACGGACACGGTCACCACGACCATGACGAGCACGGCCACGGGCACGACGGCGGCCACCACCATCACCACGACGCCGAGTCGGTCGCGGCGGCGGTCGTCACCGTGTCTTCCTCGCGGTCCACGGACGAGGACCCGGCCGGCGACTACGTCGCGGGCGCGTTCGAGGAGGCGGGCCACGAGGTCGTCGTCCGCGAGCTGATCCCCGACGACTACGACAGCGTCCAGGGGACCGTCGACCGGCTCACCCGCCGGAAGGACACCGACGTCGTGGTGACGACCGGCGGCACCGGCGTCACGCCGGACGACGTCACGCCGGAGGCGGTCCGGGGGCTCTTCGCGAAGCGGCTCCCCGGGTTCGGCGAGCTGTTCCGCCGGCGCTCCGTCGAGGAGGTCGGCACCCGGACCGTCGGGTCGCGTGCGACGGCCGGGGTCGTCTCCGCCACGCCTGTGTTCTGTCTCCCGGGCTCCGAGAACGCGGTCCGGCTGGGCGTCGACGAGATCATCCTCCCCGAGGTCGGCCACCTCGTCGGACTCGCCGGCAGGGGGCTCGACGACGAGGAGGGCGAGGAAGCAGCGGACAACGAGACTGGCGACGAAGCAGCGGACGGGGAAACGGCGAGCGACTCGGACGCGTCTTCGGAGGGCGGGTCGTAAGCGGAGGGCGCCGCCCGAGGTCCCGGGGAGTCAGACGGCGGTGAGGAAGTTGCGGATGAGGTCGTGGCCCGACCCGGTCAGCACGCTCTCCGGGTGGAACTGGACCGCCTCGATCGGGTGCTCGCGGTGGCGGATCCCCATCGCGATCGACTCGCCCTCGTGCTCCGTGGTGGCCGACACCGCGAACGCGTCCGGGATCTCAGTCGCCGCGAGCGAGTGATAGCGGCCGGCCCGGAACCCCTGGTCGAGCCCGCGGAACACGCCCTTCCCGTCGTGGTCGACGGGGAACGCCTTGCCGTGGACCGGCTCGGGCGCGTGGCCCACGGTGCCGCCGTACTCGTGGACGGCGGCCTCGAGGCCGAGGCACACGCCGAGCGTCGGCACCGTCGGCGAGAGCTCTCGCAACACCGGCATCGTCACGCCCACGTCGCGCTCGTTCTTCGGGTGGCCCGGCCCGGGGCTGACGATCACCGCGTCCGGCTCCGCGGCCTCGATCTCCGCGAGCGAGGCGGTGTTCTTGAACACGTCGACGCCGACCGGCTCGCCGTCGATCGTCTGGTCGGAGACGTACTCGACGAGGTTGTAGGTGAACGAGTCGAAGTTGTCGACGACGACGACGTTCATCGCTCCGCCTCCGAGCCGGTGGCGATCGGGTCGGCGTCGTCGCCTTCCGCGTCGCTCTCGTCGCCCTCGCGGATCCGGTCGATCGCGGTCAACACGCCGTCCATCTTCTGTTCGGTCTCCTCGTACTCCGCGGCCGGGTCGGAGTCGGCGACGAGGCCCGCGCCCGCCCGCACGCCGACGACCGACTCCTCGCCCGACTCGTCGAGGGTCGCGGTGCGGATCACGATCGCGAAGTCGGCGTCGCCGGTCCACGAGTAGTAGCCGACGCCGCCGCCGTACGCCTCCCGCGGCGTCGTCTCTAAGTCGTCGATGATCTCCATCGCGCGCACCTTCGGCGCG
>Ga0102942_1000163_pt1 | contig 23713 bp, 18 predicted proteins | sample SalPon2_C_H2O_MG_FD_78171 | JGI IMG/M metagenome (GOLD analysis project Ga0102942, IMG submission 78171) | Salt pond water microbial communities from South San Francisco under conditions of wetland restoration - Salt Pond MetaG R2_C_H2O_MG | ecosystem: Environmental > Aquatic > Non-marine Saline... | reverse complement strand
GGGCGGTCGGCCTGGTGCAGAACGACATCAAGCGCGTGGTCGCCTACTCGACGCTCTCGCAGCTCGGTTACATGTTCGTCGGTCTGGGCGCGTCCGCGTATGCCGCCGGCGTGTTTCACGTGATGACCCACGCGTTTTTCAAGGCACTGCTGTTCCTCGGTGCCGGCGCCGTGATCGTTGCCCTGCATCACGAGCAGGACATGCGCCGCATGGGCAATCTGCGCCGCTATCTGCCCATCACGCACATCACCATGCTGCTGGCCACCCTGTCGCTGGTGGGCACGCCGTTTTTCTCGGGCTATTACTCCAAGGACGCCATCATCGAGGCGGTCCATCTGGCCGATCGCTTCGGCGCGGGCTTTGCCTACTGGGCGGTGCTGCTCGGCGTGTTCATTACCGCGCTGTACAGTTTCCGGCTTTACTTTCTGGTGTTCTGGGGCAAGGAGCGTCTCGACCCGCACGCGAAGGAGCATATCCAGCACCTGCCGCGCTATGTGCTGCCGGTCATGGAATGGCCTTTGATCGCCCTGGCGATCCCCTCGGTGGTGCTCGGCTACTTCACCATCGAGCCGTTGCTGTTCGGGGATTTCTTTGGTTCGGCCATTCAGGTCGCGCCGGCCAACAATGTCCTCGCGGAAAAGGCCGAGAGCTTCCACGGCCCGCTTGCGTTCGGCCTGCACGCCGCGGTCAACCCGGCCTTCTGGCTGGCCGTTGCCGGCGCGGTGCTGGCATGGTTTCTGTATATTCAGCGTCCGGATCTGCTGCCCGCCATCAATCAGCGCCTGTCATGGGCGGTGCGGGTGCTGCAGCATAAGTACGGCTTTGACGATCTCTACAACACGGGTTTTGCCGGCGGGGGACGGCTGCTGGGCCGCGGGTTGTGGCGCGGCGGTGACCAGGGGCTCATCGACGGGGTGATCGTCAATGGCACCGCGCGCACGGTCGGCCGGGTCGCCACGGCGCTGCGCGGCGGGCAGACCGGATTTCTCTATCATTATGCCTTCGTGATGATTGTCGGCCTGCTGGTGCTGCTGACGGTATTCGTGGGTCGCTGGCAGGGGTGGTTCTGAGCATGTTGGGGGGGTGGCCTTTGCTGAGCCTGTTGATCTGGCTCCCGATTATCGGCGGGGTCGGCGTTCTGTGGGCCGGGCGTGACAATGCCGATCGGGCCCGCTGGTCGGCGCTGCTGGTCGCCGGGCTGACGCTGGTTCTGGGGCTGGCGCTGTGGTTCGGTTTCGAGACCGGTGTGGCCGGGATGCAGTTTGTCGAGCGCGCGGCATGGATCGAGACCTTCGGGATCGAGTACTACCTGGGGGTGGATGGCATCTCGATGCCGCTGGTGGTGCTGACCGCGTTCTCGACGCTGCTGGTGGTGATCGCCGCCTGGGAAGTCGTGCGCTACAAGCCGGGGCAGTATCTGGCCGCATTCCTGATCATGGAGGGCATCATGATCGGGGTGTTCAGCGCGCTGGATGCGCTGCTGTTCTACGTGTTCTTCGAGGCCATGCTCATTCCGATGTTCCTGATCATCGGCATCTGGGGCGGCCCGAACCGGATCTACGCCACACTCAAGTTCTTCCTCTACACCTTCCTTGGCTCGGTGATGATGCTGGTGGCGCTGATCTATTTGCGCGGTCAGGCGGGCAGCTTTGCCATTGAGGACTTCTATGGCCTTGGCCTGCCTTTCGCCCCGCAGGTCCTGATCTTTCTGGCCTTCCTCGCCGCCTTTGCGGTCAAGGTGCCCATGTTTCCGGTCCATACCTGGCTGCCCGATGCGCACGTCGAGGCGCCCACCGGCGGCTCGGTGATCCTCGCGGCGATCACGCTCAAGATCGGGGGTTACGGGTTTTTACGCTTCAGCCTGCCAATCGCTCCCGAGGCCAGTGTGGCGCTGGACGGCTTGCTCATCGGCCTGTCGCTGATCGCGGTGGTCTATATCGGGCTGGTTGCCATGGTCCAGGAGGATCTGAAAAAGCTGATCGCCTACTCGTCCATCGCCCACATGGGCTTTGTGACGCTGGCGTTTTTCCTGATCTTTCGCATCGTCGCCGGCGAGGGCACGCGTGATGGGGCGCTGCTGGCGCTTGAGGGCGGACTGATCCAGATGATCTCCCACGGATTCGTCTCCGCGGCGATGTTCCTGTGCGTCGGCGTACTCTATGACCGCATGCACACCCGGCGGATCGCCGATTATGGCGGGGTCATCAACCGCATGCCGGTGTTCGCCGGCCTGTTCGTTTTTTTTGCCATGGCCAATGCCGGACTGCCGGGCACCTCGGGATTTGTCGGCGAGTTCATGGTCATCCTCGCCAGCTTCCAGGCTGGGTTCTGGTATGCGGCGATCGCCGGGTTGACCCTGATCCTGGGCGCCGCCTACAGCCTGTGGATGATCAAGCGCGTCGTCTACGGCCCGGTCAGTAACGAGCAGGTGGAAGAGCTGCGCGACATCAACGGGCGCGAACGCCTGTTGCTTGGCAGCCTGGTGGCGGTGGTGCTGTTCTTCGGCGTCTATCCCGCGCCGCTGATTAACGTCATGGCGCCTTCGCTGGAAGCGCTCCTGGGCATCGTGATGCCCGCTCTCTAGGATGCAGGCCAGAGGACGATAATGAATTTCGAAATGCCGCAATTCGCGATGGCCGCCCCGGAGATCTGGCTGGGGGTGATGGTCTGTGTCGTGCTGATCGCCGATCTGTTCGATCGCAGTGAGCAGAGCCGACTCGCGTTTTTCCTGACCCAGGTATCGCTGCTGGGCGCGATCGGCCTGGCCCTGAGCACCCACTGGGGCGTGGATCGGGCGATTACCTTCAATGGCATGTACGTAAGCGACAGCCTGGCCGCCCTGCTCAAGGTGGCGGTGGCCGGTCTGTCCATGGTCACCCTGGGTTACAGCCGCGATTACCTGCGCCAGCGCGATCTGCTCAAGGGCGAGTTCTACCTGCTGGCGCTGATCGCCAATCTGGGCATGTTCGTCATGGCGTCCGCGAGCAGCCTGCTGGTGCTCTATGTTGGCCTCGAGATGCTCTCGCTGTGCCTCTACGCCATGGTCGCGTTCGATCGCGACAGCCGCATTGGCGCCGAAGCCGCCATGAAGTATTTCGTCCTGGGGGCGCTGTCGTCGGGCCTGATGCTCTACGGCATGTCGATGATCTACGGCGCCTCGGGCAGCCTGCTGATCGATACCATCGCCACCGAGGCGGCGGCCGGCGACAATCGGCTGCTCATGGCCTTCGGGATGACCTTTGCGCTGGTGGGCGTGGCGTTCAAGTTCGGCGCGGCGCCATTTCACATGTGGCTGCCCGATGTCTATCAGGGCGCGCCCACGGCGGCCACGGCGTTTCTCGGGACCGCGCCCAAGATCGCCGCGCTCGCGCTTTTCCTGCGACTGCTGGTGGACGGACTCGGTGAGCTCCACGATCAGTGGCAGGCCATGGCGGTGCTGCTGGCGGTGGGATCGCTCGCCATCGGCAACCTGTTCGCGCTGGTGCAGACCAATTTCAAGCGCATGCTGGCCTATTCGACCATTTCGCATATCGGCTTTCTGTTCCTCGGTCTGATCGCCGGGACGCCCGAGGGCTATTCGGCGGCGCTTTTCTATGTGATCAGCTACGGGATCATGGCGAGCGGCGCGTTTGGCATGATTGTGCTGCTGTCGCGGCGCGGCTTCGAGGCCGAGGTGATCGACGACATGCGCGGGCTCAACGACCGTCACAGCGGCTTTGCGCTGGTGATGCTGCTGTTGATGTTCTCGATGACGGGCATCCCCGGCACGGTCGGTTTCTATGCCAAGTGGCTGGTGCTGCAGTCGCTCATCGACACCGGCATGGTCTGGCTGGCCGTGGTGGCCGTTCTGTTCGCCGTGATCGGCGCGTTCTACTACCTGCGGGTGCTCAAGGCGGTGTACTTCGACCGGCTCGAGTCACCGACGCCCCTCGAGGCGCCCACCGGGCAGCGGGTGATCGTGGCGCTGAACGGCGGTGCCATTCTGGTGCTGGGCCTTTTCCCGGATCGGCTTATCGAGATCTGCCGGGTCGCGCTGGGGCTGTAGGCCGGCGATGGCGACGGGGACTGCGATTATCGCACTGCTGGTGGTAGCGATCATCGCCGCCAATCTGCCGTGGATGAGTGAGCGCGTGGCGTTCATCGCGCGACCGCCTGAGCGCGGCAAGTCGGAGTGGGTCCGGCTTGTGGAGTGGCTGCTGCTCTTCGGGGTGGTTGGCCTGATCGCCGCCGGCCTTGAGTACCGAACCCAGGGACAGCTCCAGGTGCAGGGCTGGGAGTTCTGGGTGATGAACCTGTCACTGTTCGCGGTTTTCGCACTGCCGGGCTTTATCTACCACCACGACCTGCGCCGCCGACTGCAACGCCGCGATCGTCACGCGGGACGTCGCGAGTCTTGAAAAATCCCGACGAAGCGTCTAGCATTCTCTAGGTCGGTTGCGGGGTGGAGCAGTCCGGTAGCTCGTCGGGCTCATAACCCGAAGGTCGCAGGTTCAAATCCTGCCCCCGCTACCAATCAGGCATCTTCGAGAAGGCCGCTTGCGGCCTTTTTTTTTGCCGGTGCTGCAGAGCCAGCAGCCGGCGGTGAAATGGGCCTCGGGCCCATTTTTTGTTCCGGCAGGGACCGGATGCGAACAGACATGAAAGCGCCCGAACACGTCACTGAACTGCTGGAGCCGGTCATCGAAGGACTCGGCTACGAATGTGTCGGCCTGGAGTTTCGACCCGGCCGCGGCGACGCCTGCCTGAGGGTATTCATTGACGCTCCGGCCGGTATCACGGTGGAGGATTGCGCGCGGGTCAGCCACCAGGTCAGCGGCGTGCTCGACGTCGAGGACCCCATCGCCGGCGACTACCACCTCGAGGTGTCCTCTCCCGGGCTCGACCGCCCCGTGTTCAAGCCCTCCGACTACCGGCGGTTCGCCGGCGAGACGATCCGGCTGCGACTGCGTGAGCGCATCGACGGCCGTCGCCGCCTGACCGGTCGTCTTGAGGGACTGGACGACGGCGGCGTCGGCGTGGTGGCGGAGGAGGGCCGGTTCGTGGTCCCGCTGGAGGCGATTGACAATGCACATATTGAGCTGGAGCCGTAAGCTGCGGCGACTTCCAATCGGAGAACGGTAGACGATGAGCAAGGAAATTCTGCTGGTGGTCGACGCCATCGCCAACGAGAAGGGTGTCGAGCAGGAAGTAATCTTCCAGGCCATCGAGGCCGCCCTTGCCACGGCGACGCAGAAGCGCCACGACGGCGAGATCGGGGCGCGCGTATCGGTCGATCGGCGCACCGGCGAGTACGAAACCTTCCGGGTCTGGGAGGTCATCGAGGACGACGCCGAGCTGGAGTACCCCGACCAGCAGGTCCCCCTGAGCGAGGCCCGAGAGCAGGATCCCGATATTCAGGTGGGGGCGACCATCGAAGGGCCCCTCGAGTCGGTGGAGTTCGGCCGCATCGCTGCCCAGACGGCCAAGCAGGTCATCGTCCAGCGGGTGCGTGATGCCGAACGCGCCAAAGTGGTCGAAGCCTACCGTGATCGCACCGGCGAGCTCATCTCCGGGGTCGTCAAGCGGGTCGAGCGCGGCAATGTCTTCCTTGATCTGGGCAGCAATGCCGAGGCCTTCATCCCGCGCGAGGACATGATCTCGCGCGAGGCGGTGCGACCGGGCGATCGGCTGCGGGCGTGGCTGCGCGAGGTGCGCGAGGAAATGCGCGGCCCGCAGCTGTTCGCCAGCCGCTCGGCGCCGGAGTTTCTCGTCGAGCTGTTCAAGCTCGAGGTACCCGAGGTGGGCCAGGAGCTGCTCGACATTCTGGGCGCCGCCCGTGATCCGGGCCTGCGCGCGAAGATCTCGGTGAACGCGCTCGACAGCCGCATCGATCCGGTGGGCGCCTGCGTGGGCATGCGCGGCTCGCGGGTGCAGGCCGTGTCCAATGAGCTATCCGGTGAGCGCATCGACATCATCCTCTGGAACGAGAACCCCGCGCAGTTCGTGATCAACGCCATGGCGCCGGCCGAAGTCGAGTCCATCGTGGTCGACGAGGATCGCCACAGCATGGACATTGCCGTTGGCGAGGATCAGCTCTCCCAGGCCATCGGCCGCGGCGGACAGAACGTTCGCCTTGCCAGCGAGCTGACGGGCTGGGAGCTCAACGTCATGACTGCCTCCGAGGCGGAGGCCAAGAGCGAGTCCGAGGCCGCGGAACTGGTCGAGTCGTTTGGCGAATCGCTGGATGTGGACGAGGAACTGGCCGGGCTGCTGGTCGAGGAGGGGTTCTCGAGTCTCGAGGAGATCGCCTACGTGCCGGTGGCGGAGCTGCTCGAGATCGAGGGCTTCGACGAGGATCTCGTTAATGCCCTGCGCCAGCGGGCACGGGATGTGCTGGCCGCCCGCGAGGCCGAGGCCGCAGCGGCCGAAGCACCGGCCGACGATCTGCTCGGCCTCGAGGGCATGGACACGGCCATCGCCGAGCAACTGGCCGCGCGGGGGATCCGCACCATGGAAGACCTCGCCGAGCAGTCAGTGGACGATGTCAGTGATGTTGAGGGGCTTGATGCCGAGCGCGCCGCAGCGCTGATCATGAAGGCCCGCGAGCCCTGGTTCGCCGACGCCGGCGAGGATCAGGACGAATCCCGCTAGGCCGGGACGGAGGTATTGAATATGGCGCAGAGCACAGTCCGGGATTTTGCAGACAAGACGGGTGTGCCGCTCGATCGGGTGCTGATCCAGCTCCGCGAGGCGGGACTGGCGAGCGAAGACCCCGATGCGACGCTCTCCGATGCGGACAAGGCCGCATTGCTCGAGCATATCCGCAAGACCCACGGTCGGCGCGATGACAGCGAGGAGGGCGGTCCGTCACAGATCACTCTCAAGCGGCGCAGTCACAGCCAGCTCAAGATGCCCTCGGGCGGCGGTGAGCGGCGCAGCCCGCGGGGTAGCCGGAGCGCTGGTGCCGGGCGGACCGTCAATGTCGAAGTGCGCAAGAAGCGCACCTACGTCAAGCGCAGCGTGGTCGAGGCCGAAGCCGCGGAGCAGGACGTGCAGGTGCTCGAGCGCGTGCTCCAGCAGGACGTGAACGCCGCCGAGGAGGCGCGCCAGGCCGAGGCGCAGCGGCAGGCCGATGCCGCCGCCCGCGAGGAAGCGGATCGTCAGGCCCGAGAGGCCGCCGAGGCAGCTGAGGCCGAGGCGCGCGCCGCTGAAAGCGAGGCTGGCGCCGACACCGCGGCGTCCGCCGCCGACGCGCCGGTGGAGCCCGCCCAGTCACCGGCGGATCTCGAGGCGCAGACGCAGAAAAGCGAGTCGGAGGCTGCCCGCAACAAGGAAATCGAGGACGACAAGGAGCGCAAGCGCCTTGAGGCCGAGGCCAAGCGCGAGCGCGAGGCCGAGGAGCGTGCCGCCCGCAAGGCATCGCGCGGCAAGGGCAAGGCCCGCAAGAAGGCCGAAGCCGGAGGCCGACGGGCGCGCAAGGGCGGCGCAGCCGGTGCCGCGAGCTCGGCGCTGCAGCAGGGCTTTGAAAAGCCCACCGCTCCGGTCATTCGCGACGTCCAGGTGCCCGAGACCATTACCGTGGGCGATCTCGCCCAGCGCATGAGCGTCAAGGCGGCGGATCTCATCAAGGAGATGATGAAACAGGGCGTGATGGCCACCATCAACCAGGCCATCGACCAGGAGACCGCCGTGTTGCTGGTCGAAGAGCTCGGCCACCGCCCGCATGTGGTCCGCGAGGATGATCTCGAGGACGAGGTGCTCAGTCAGACCACCGAACCCGAGGGCACGGCCGAGCCGCGCTCGGCCGTGGTGACCATCATGGGCCATGTCGACCACGGCAAGACCACGCTGCTCGACTACATCCGCCGCGCCAAGGTGGCGTCGGGCGAGGCCGGCGGCATCACCCAGCATATCGGCGCCTATCGGGTGCACTCCGAGCGGGGTGATCTCACCTTCCTCGACACCCCCGGCCACGAGGCGTTTACCGCCATGCGGGCCCGGGGCGCGCAGGTCACCGATGTGGTCATTCTGGTGGTGGCCGCCGATGACGGCGTCATGCCGCAGACCCAGGAAGCGGTCAAGCATGCCCGCGCGGCCGGCGTGCCGCTGGTGGTGGCCGTCAATAAGATCGACCGCGAAGAGGCCGATCCCGATCGCGTCAAAAACGAGCTCGTGGCCCGCGAGGTCGTGCCCGAGGAGTGGGGCGGCGACACGCAGTTCATCCCCTGTTCGGCCATCAACGGCCAGGGGGTGGAAGAGCTGCTCGAGGCGGTGGCACTGCAGGCCGAGCTCCTCGAGCTCAAGGCCGTGCGCGATTGCCCCGCCTCGGGCGTGGTGGTGGAGTCGAGCCTCGACCGTGGCCGCGGTCCGGTGGCCACCATCCTGGTTCAGAATGGGGTGCTCGAGCAGGGCGATACCATCATCTCCGGCACCGAATTCGGCCGCGTCCGCGCCATGCTCGACGAGCGTGGCGAGCGGGTGAAGTCGGCCGGCCCCTCGACTCCGGTGGTCATCCTCGGTCTCTCGGGGCTGCCCGAGGCCGGCGACGAGGTCCTCGCCGTCGAAGACGAGCGCAAGGCCCGCGAGCTGGTGGATCAGCGTCGCGAGAAAAGCCGCGACAAGCGCCTGCAGGCGCAGAAGGCGGCGAAAATGGACGAGCTGTTCAACTCGATGCAGGACGAGGCGGTCAAGACCGTCAACCTGGTGGTCAAGGGCGATGTCCAGGGCTCGGTGGAGGCGCTCACGCAGTCGCTGGTCAACCTGTCCACCGACGAGGTGCGCATCGTGGCGGTGGCCACGGGCGTCGGCGCCATCAACGAGTCCGACGTCAACCTGGCGATGGCCTCGGAGGCGCTGCTGATCGGCTTTAACGTGCGAGCCGACGCCAAGGCCCGCCGCCTGGCGCAGGAAAACGACGTCAAGCCGCATTACTACAGCATCATCTACGACGCCATCGATCAGCTGCGCAACGCCATCAGTGGCATGCTCGAGCCGGAGACCCGCGAGTCGATCATCGGAACGGCCGAGGTCCGCGAGGTGTTCCGCTCGTCCCAGCTCGGTCAGATCGCGGGCTGTCTGGTGGTGGATGGCGTCGTGCGGCGTCGCAACCCGATCCGCGTGCTGCGCGAGAGCGTGGTGGTGTTCGAAGGCGAGCTCGAATCGCTGCGGCGTTTCAAGGACGACGTCCGGGAAGTGCAGTCCGGCACCGAGTGCGGCATCGGCGTCAAGCACTACAACGATGTGCGTGCCGGCGACCAGATCGAGTGCTACGAGCGCGTGACCATCGAGCGGACGCTGTAAGGGATGCCGAAGGATTTCCCGCGGGCCCGCCGGGTGGGCGAGCAGATCCAGCGCGAACTCGCCACGCTGATCCGTGAAGAAGTGCGTGATCCGCGCGTGGGATCGGTGACGGTCTCCGAGGTCCAGGTCAGTCGCGACTTTGCCTATGCCGATGTCTTTGTCACCGGTCTCGGCATGGATGCCGATCAGTCACGTGCCATGGTCGGGGTGCTGACGGGCGCGGGATCGTTCCTGCGCCATCAGCTCGCCCGGCGTCTGACGCTGCGAAAGGTGCCGACCCTGCGCTTTCAGTATGATCCGACCTTCGAGCGCGGTGCGCGCCTCAATCGCCTCATCGACGATGTCCAGCCGGGGGACGACCCCGCCGCACCGGGCTCGGACTGAACCGCGCCATGGGGCGTCGCCGGGGCCGTGCAGTCGATGGCATCCTGCCCGTGGACAAGCCGGCCGGGCAGACCTCCAATCAGATCCTGCGCCGGGTCAGCGGCTGGCTGAATGCCCGCAAGGCCGGCCACACCGGCAGCCTTGATCCGCTGGCCACCGGGCTGCTGGTGATGTGCTTCGGCGAGGCCACCAAGATCAGCGGCTATCTCCTCGACGCCGACAAGCGCTACGTGGCTACGGCGCGATTGGGCGTGGTGACCGACAGTGCCGACGCCGACGGGACGGCGCTGGAAACCCGCCCGGTCCCAGTGATTGACACGTCACGGCTTGAATCCGTGCTCGAGCGGTTCCGTGGGCCGATCGAGCAGGTCCCGCCCATGGTCTCGGCGCTCAAGCACCAGGGCCGGCGCCTGCATGAGATCGCCCGCGAGGGCGGCACGGTTGAGCGCCCGGCGCGGCCGGTCACGATCCATGCGCTGCATGGGCAGTGGCTGGAGGGCGGACGGCTTCACCTGAGCGTGGACTGTACCAAGGGCACCTACATCCGCAGCCTGGTGGCCGATATTGGTGAAGCGCTGGGTTGCGGCGCCCACGTCGAGACGCTGCGGCGCACTGGCCTGGGCCCATTCGATGGCAGCGGCATGTGGGATCTGGAGGCCCTTGACCGGCGCCGGACCGATACCGAGCGCGGCCTTGACGAGTGCCTGCTGCCGGTCGATGCCGGACTGCGGGGTTATCCCGCGGTGACGCTGCCGGCAAGCGAGTCATCGCGCTTTTGCCAGGGCCAGGCCGTGGCGCTGGCCGCCCACCAGTCGGCGCCACCGGGATTGTGCCGGGTCTACGGCGATACCGAGGGATTGCTGGGCATCGGCGAGCGGGCCGGTGATCAGGGCGTTGCGCCACGGCGTTTGCTTGTTCAGCGCCGCCCCCACGGATAGAATATCGAATTGTTGATTTACCGTTTTTCAATCAGGAGTCATTGATGTCGCTCAGCGCGCAGCAGAAGCAGGAGATCGTCCGTGATTACGGGCGGGCGGAAGGTGATACCGGATCCCCGGAAGTGCAGATTGCGCTGCTCACCGCCCGGATCCAGTACCTCACCGATCACTTCGCCACCCATAAACAGGACCACCACTCCCGCCGCGGGCTGCTCAAGCTCGTCAACCAGCGCCGGCAGCTGCTGGATTATCTCCACCGCAAGAGCCTCGAGCGCTATCAGACGGTGATCAAGCGACTCGGACTGCGCAAGTAAGGCGCTCCACAAAAAGACCAGGGGATAGAACTCAGTGACTCCAACTGCCGTTAAAAAATCTTTTCAATACGGTGAGCACAACGTCACGCTCGAAACCGGCCGGATTGCCCGGCAGGCGAGCGGCGCGGTCATGGTTAACATGGCGGATACGGTGGTGCTCGTTACGGTCGTCGGCAAGCGCGAGGTTGTGCCCGGACGAAGCTTTCTGCCGCTGACGGTCAACTACCAGGAGCGGACCTACGCGGCGGGCAAGATCCCCGGCGGATTCTTCAAGCGCGAGGGTCGGCCCTCCGAGAAGGAAACCCTGGTCTGCCGCCTGATCGATCGGCCGATCCGGCCGCTCTTCCCCAACGGCTTCACCAATGAGGTGCAGGTCGTTGCCACCGTGATCTCCATGAACCCCGAGGTCGATCCCGATATCCCGGCGCTGATCGGGACATCGGCGGCGCTGGCGGTCAGCGGGATTCCGTTTGACGGGCCCATTGGTGCGGCACGGGTGGGCTACCGCGATGGCGAGTTCGTCCTCAACCCCGCCATTTCGCAGCTCGATGCATCGGCGCTGGACCTGGTGGTGGCCGGTACCGAGCAGGGCGTGCTCATGGTCGAGTCCGAGGCCGACCGGCTGCCTGAGCAGACCATGCTCGACGCGGTGCTGTTCGGGCACGAGCAGATGCAGTCAGCCATTACGGCCATCAACGAATTGGCCGCCGAGGCCGGCAAGCCGCGCTGGGACTGGTCGCCCGAAGCCGCCGACCAGACGCTGGCCGAGCGGGTGCGCGAGCATGCCGAAAAACCGCTGACCGAGGCCTATGCCGTGGCCGACAAGCAGGCCCGGCAGGAGGCCGTGGCCGGCGTGCGCGAAACGGTCAATGCCGCGCTGGTCGCCACTGACGACGGTCAGGACGGCTGGTCCGCGGAAGCGGTCAGTGATGCCTTCAAGGCGCTCGAGAAAACCACTGTCCGCGGCCGCATCCTTGCCGGCGAGCGGCGTATTGACGGTCGCGACAACCACAGCGTTCGCCCCATCGATATTGAGGTCAGCTCGCTGCCGCGCACGCACGGCTCGGCGATCTTCACCCGGGGCGAGACGCAGGCCATTGTCGTGACCACGCTCGGCACCGGGCGTGATGCGCAGATCGTTGACGGCATCGAGGGCGAGCGCCGCGAGCCGTTCATGCTCCACTACAACTTCCCGCCCTACAGCGTGGGCGAGGCCGGGTTCATGGGCACGCCCAAGCGCCGCGAGATCGGTCATGGCAAGCTTGCCAAGCGCGGCGTCCAGGCGGTGATGCCCGAGCCCGAGGACTGTCCCTACGTGGTGCGGGTGGTCTCGGAAATCACCGAGTCGAACGGCTCAAGTTCCATGGCCTCGGTCTGCGGCACCAGCCTGTCGCTGATGGACGCCGGTGTGCCCATCAAGGCTCCGGTGGCCGGCATTGCCATGGGCCTGATCAAGGAAGGCGACGACTTTGCCGTGCTCACCGACATCCTTGGCGACGAGGACCACCTCGGCGACATGGACTTCAAGGTCGCTGGCACCGACAGCGGTGTCACCGCCCTGCAGATGGACATCAAGATCGATGGCATCACCCGCGAGGTCATGGAGCAGGCCCTCGGCCAGGCCCGCGACGGGCGGCTGCACATCCTGGGCGAGATGAACGGCGTCATTGCCGAACACCGCGAGGAAATGTCCGCCTACGCGCCGCGGCTCATCACCCTGCGGATCGATCCGGACAAGATCCGGGACGTGATCGGCAAGGGCGGCGCCACCATCCGGCAGCTGACCGAGGAGACCGGCACCACCATTGATATCACCGATGAGGGCGTGGTCACCATCGGCTCGGTGGACAAGGCGGCCGGTGAGGAAGCCCGCCGTCGGATCGAGCTGCTCACCGCCGATGTCGAAGTCGGACAGGTCTACGAGGGCAAGGTCATCAAGCTGATGGACTTTGGGGCCTTTGTGAACATCCTGCCCGGCCGCGACGGCCTCGTGCATATCTCGCAGATCTCGGACCGCCGGGTCGAGAGTGTCTCCGATGAGCTCGCCGAGGGTCAGCATCTGCGCGTCAAGGTCCTCGAGGTGGATCGGCAGGGACGCATCCGGCTGAGCATCAAGGCGCTGGGCGAGGAAACCGCCGAGGGCTGATCAGCCCCCGGCACGGCGGCGATGGCACCGCCCGGGAAAAACCCCGTGGGTCCGATCGGCCGGCGGGGTTTTTTTGTGGCTAGAACGCCCGCTGCTGGCGGCGGAATTCCACCATCTTCTCCTGCGCATCAATGGCGTCTTCGAGACGCCGGATGCCGACATCGGGGAGCAGTTCGAACAGCTGGATCATGATCTCCGCGGTGGTCAGCGAATCACCCAGGGCGGTGTGGCGGCCGCCCACGCCCACACCCAGCCGCCGGGCGACGCCCTCGAGGGTGTGCTCGCCCGTGTGATCGTGCAGCAGAATGGATAGCAGCAGGGCATCCAGCGTGGGATGATCAAAGCGCACGCCACAGCGGCGCTGCTTTAACCGCAGAAACCGCATGTCAAAGGCGATATTAAACCCCACCAGCACGGCATTGCCGGCAAACGCGTGGAATCGCCGGACCGCCTCGTCCACCGGCGGGGCATCGGCGACGTCCTCGTCGTGAATGCCGTGAATGCTTGTGGCAAGCGCGGGGATGGGGCGCTCGGGATTGGCGAGTAGCTCAAAGGTTTCGCCGTGAATGACGCGCCCCTGATGGATGCGCACTGCGCCAATCGACACAATCTCGTCACCGTGGCCGGGCTCGAGACCGGTGGTCTCGCAGTCAAAGACCACATAGTCCAGGTCGCCCAGCCGGGTCTCGGCCTCGTCGCCGAGCGCGCGCACCGGCTCGGCCTCATCGGCGGCAAAGTCGTAGTATTCGGGGCGCGCGGCAACCGGGCTGGGCGCTTCGGTCTTTTCGGGGGCGCCGGGCAAAGGTAGGCGCAGCAGGGCGCGGTGGACGCGCGAGCGGTCCGGCTGGCTCCACACCGTGGTGTCGTGGCGCTGCAGCACCTCGCGCAACGTCACCGTCCCGCCGACGTCATCAAGCCCGGCATCGAGCCACTCATCGAGCTGATCGGGGTTCACCACATCGCCGGACCAGTTCATGTCCAGATACACCAGGCTGCCCTGTTCACGCCCGGAGACGGCCACCGCGCTGACACCAAGGGCCTCAGCAAGGCGCATGAGCAGCGCTTCGACCACCTGGCTCAGCAGATAGGGCTCGGCGGAGACCCATACATCGGCGCTGCACTGGATGCGTGGCAGGCCGTTGGCCGCGGCGTTTTTCTTGATGCCCGCCACCAGACTGCCAAGATGCAGATCCTCGAGCCGCCAGTTGTCGGTGACCATCGAGGTGGTTTCATCGGCGAGATGGGCGAAGGCCTCGGTCAACCGCTGGGTGTCTTCCTGGAGCATGCCGGTGAACCGCTCGGCGTCGTCGCGCATCTGTGCCTGCTGGGCAAGCCGCAGGCTCTCGCTGACGGTGCACAGACTGGTGAGCGGATCGCGCAGTGACTCCACCGCCTCGCGCAGGCTCTGCTCGCGGCGCAGAACCGCCCGTGTCTGGCGCGAGACATCGGTGAGCGTGACCACAAAACCATCGGTCCCGGGGTCGTCGGTGATCAGTCGCGCCACCCGGCAGCGCAACAGGCGCTCGCCGCTTGCCGTGGCACAGACCAGCTCGGTGTCGGCTCCGCTCGCGGCATCGGCGCTTGGGTCGATCAGGCCCAGGGCGTGACGTAGCGGGCCGTCATTGAGCACTTCGTGCAGATACCGTCCCAGACCCAGCGCCGGCTCGGCATCCAGCAGCAGACGTGCGGTGCGGTTGTACAGGGTGATCCGGCCATCGTCACGGCAGACCACCACGCCCTCGCGAATCTCGCGCAGAATGGTCTCAAGGCGGGCCTTGCGCGCCTCGATGCGTGTCGTCCACGCCGTCGCTGCCTCCTCCATTTCGCGGCGGCTGCGCGCCAGTGTGCTGCCCAGCTGCTCGACGGTCTCGGGCAGGCGACCCAGCCAGTGACGGCTCGGCAGCTCCAGGCGGTGGCCCGGGTTGGAGCCGGCGATAATGCCGGCCCCCCGCTCGGTGGCACTGAGCGGTCGGGTGATACGCCGGTCCACCAGCAGCGCCGCGGCAAGCGGTGCCAGCCCCGCCACCACGGCGCCCAGCAAGGGCTGCAGTGTGCCGGCCAGCAGCGCCCCGAGGCCGGCTAGCAGGGCGATGGCCAGCGCCGATACCCAGAGCCGCTTACGCAGCCACGGGAGCCGAAAGGCTCGCACTCTCAGGCAGCTCCGCTTGCCAGCGACCGGATCCGGCCGAGGATGGCGGCGGGCTCGAAGGGTTTGACGATAAAGTCGGTCGCACCCAGCGAGAAGGCCTTCTCGCGCTCCACCGCCAGGCCGTGCGAGGTAAGCATGAGAATGGGCAGTCCCATGGCACCGGCGCCCTGCAGCAGCCGCTGGCAGAGGTCGTAGCCACTGCGATCGGGCAGGGTGGTGTTGACCAGGGCGACATCCGGCGCGGTCTCGGCCATGGCCGCTTCGGCCTGCGTGCCACTGCTTGCCAGCGCCACACGAAAGCCCGATTGCTCGAGTAGAAACCGCAGGGCACTGGTCAGGTTGGATTCATGATCGACGATGAGAATCGTTTTAACCATTGGCCACTCAGCATCCGTGGATGCTGCCTCCTCCTCTTTTACCGCCAGTATAGGCTACTCCCATGCCCGTTTGTCGAGGTACGCTGATACCAGCCGTTAGACAATCAGCCGGGAGGCAGCGATGACCGACGACACGGCCCACACCGATGCAGCGGTGGTGGGCGCATTCCTTGAGGCCCATGCGCCGTTCGACCGCCTGCCAAGGGCCCTGCAGCGGCATTTCCGCGAGCACTGCGAGGTCTGCGACTACACCGCCGGCACCGTGGTCCTGGAGCCGTCGGGCGAGCCGGCCGCATCCTTCTATCTGATTGTTGACGGTCAGGTGCGCGCCGAGCGCCCCGGCGGCGAGCGTTTCGAGCTTGGCCCGGGCGATAACTTTCCCATGGCCGCGATGATCGGCCAGCGCGCCACCCGCACGGTGTATCGCGCCGGGACACCGGTTCGGTGCCTGCGCATCCCCCGCACCACCTTCGAGCATCTCGTCGGTGAAAGCCCGGTGTTCCGCGACTACTGCCTGCGCGGCGTCAGCGGGCTGCTCGACCAGGTCCAGCAGGACATCCAGCACCGGGCCGCCAGTAATCTCGGCAGCGACACCACCATGGACACGCCACTCGGCGAACTCATGAATCGCCACCCGTTGACCTGCGAGGCGCATGTCTCGGTGCGTGAGGCGGTGGCGACCATGCAGACGCGCAAGGTAGGCAGCGTGCTGGTCACCGATAGCGACGAGCGTCCCCAGGGCATCTTTACGCTGCATGATCTGCGCAGCGTGGTCGCCGAGGGCAGTCACCTGGATGAGTCGCTTGCGGCGGTGATGACCCGGGAGCCGATTACCCTGGATACCCAGACCTATGCCTTTGAGGCGGTAGTGGAAATGGCCCGCCATCACATCCGTCACATGATCGTCACCGATGCGCGCGGCCGGCTTGCCGGCGTGCTCTCCGAGCGTGACATCTTTGCCCTGCAGCGCATCAACCTGGTCCATCTCACCCGCTCGATCACCGGCGCGGCGGATGTCGACGCACTGGTCCTTGCCCGCGGTCAGGTCGGTTCGCTGATCGACAGCATGATGGCTCACGGGGCGGGGGTGGAGCAGATCACCCGAATCATTACCCTGCTCAATGATCGCACCGTCACCCGCGCCATCGAGCTGGTGCTCGCCGAGCGGGGTGACCCCGGTGTGGCTTTCACCTGGATCGCGTTTGGTAGCGAGGGGCGTCGCGAGCAGACCCGGGTCACCGATCAGGACAACGGCATTCTGTTTGATCCCGGCCGCGAGACCCCGGAGGCGGTCCGCGAGCGCCTGCTCCCCCTGGCCCGGCGCATCAACGAGGTGCTTGATGCCTGTGGCTTCGCGCTGTGTACCGGCAATGTCATGGCCAGCAACCCCGGGCTGTGTCTGAGTTTTGAGGAGTGGGAAGCGACATTCGGTCGGCTGGTGGCGAGCGCCACGCCGGAGAATGTCCTCAGCTCGACCATTTACTTCGATTTCCGTCCCGTGTGGGGGGATCTGGTCAGCGGCGAGGCCCTGCAGCAGCGGGTGGTGGAACTGGCGGCCGGCAACTCGGTGTTCCTGCATGCGCTGGCGGCCAATGCACTGGCCATCAAGCCGCCGCTTGGCGTGTTCCGCGACTTTGTCACCGATCGCGATGTCGATGGCGTACACCGGCTGGATCTCAAGGTACGCGGGCTGACGCCGTTCGTGGACGCGGCGCGGGTGCTGGCCCTGCAGGCGGGCATCGCCGATGGCCATACCCAGACGCGGTTCCGCGAGCTGGTCCGTGCCGGCGTGCTTACGGCCGAGGATGCCGGCGCTTTCGAGCGCTCATTCGCCTTTGTCCAGTTGCTGAGGATGCGTGAGCATCAGCAGCAGTCGGTCACGGGCGACACCATGGGGAATCGTCTGGATCCGGAAAACGTCAATCCCATGGATCGGCGCATCATGAAAGAGGCGTTTCGTGAGGCCCGACGGCTTCACAAAAAGCTCGAAGTGCGTTTCCAGCTATAAAAAAACCCCGGGGGCAGGGCCACCCGGGGTTTTGACGTCGGGTTAGAGCGCTCAGGCCGCGCGCGGCACCCGAATACTCTCCACCAGCTCCTGGATGTCCTTCGGCGGCGGCGCTGTGGCCCGCGACACGAGCGTTGCAACGATCACGTTGATCACCGCGCCAATGGCACCGATGGCCTGCGGGCCAATCCCGAACAGCCAGTTCTGGGGATTATCCGGCAGCAGGTTGGTGCCGGGGATGAAGAACCAGCCCTTGAAGATGAACACGTACACCAGCGTGAACCCGAGGCCCGAGAGCATGCCCGCGATGGCGCCGGCACTGTTCATCCGCCGGTTGAAAATACCGAGCATCAGAACCGGGAACAGCGACGAGGCCGCCAGTCCGAAGGCCAGTGCGACCACCTGCGCGGCAAACCCCGGTGGGTTCAGGCCCAGGTAGCCTGCCACAAGCACCGCCATGCCCATGGCGATTCGGGCTGCCAGCAACTCGCTCTTCTCGCCGATTTGGGGGTTGATGACCCCTTTGATCAGGTCATGAGAGATCGACGAGGAGATGGCCATTAGCAGTCCCGCCGCTGTGGACAAGGCCGCTGCAAGGCCACCGGCCACCGTCAGGGCAATGACCCAGTTCGGCAGCTGTGCGATCTCCGGGTTGGCCATGACCATGATGTCGCGGTCGACGGTCAGCTCGTTGCCATTCCAGCCATAGGACTCGGCGGTGGACTCGAACGCCGGGTTGTCGCTGTTGTAGTACTGGATGCGACCATCGTCATTCTTGTCCTCCCAGGTGAGAAGCCCGGTTTCTTCCCAGCGCGAGAACCAGCCCGGCACGTTTTCATAGGCCAGGTTGCCTTCCTCGGCCCCGATCTCGCCCGGCTGGACGGTATTGATCAGGTTAAAGAACGACATCGCGCCCACGGCTGGGGCCGTGGTGTAGAGAATGGCGATGAAAATCAGCGTCCATCCGGCCGACAGTCGCGCATCCCGGACCCGCGGCACCGTGAAAAAGCGCACGATGACGTGGGGCAGGCCCGCCGTACCGATCATCAGCGACATGGTCAGAAAGAACATGTTGAGCGTGGTGCCCTTCATGACCGTGTACTGCGAGAAGCCCAGGTCAACCAGGATGTTGTCGAGGGTGTTGAGCAGGTACTGACCATCGCCAACGGTACCGCCCAGGCCCAGCTGCGGCAGCGGATTGCCGGTGATTGCCAGCGAGATGAAGATCGCCGGAATCGTGTAGGCAAAGATCATGACGCAGTACTGGGCGATCTGGGTGTAGGTGATGCCTTTCATGCCGCCGATAACGGCGTAGAAAAAGACAATCGCCATACCAATGAAAAGTCCCAGCTCATAGCTCGTCTCGAGAAAGCGCGAGAACGCCACACCAATGCCCTTCATCTGACCGATCACATAGGTGATCGAGGCAACGATCAGGGCAATGACGGCGATGACCCGCGCAGTTTTCGAGTAGAACCGATCGCCGATGAATTCCGGGACCGTGAACTTGCCGAACTTGCGCAGATAAGGAGCGAGCAGAAGCGCGAGCAGCACATAGCCGCCGGTCCAGCCCATGAGATAGACCGAGGCGTCATAGCCCAGAAAGGCGATGAGACCGGCCATGGAGATGAACGAGGCTGCCGACATCCAGTCCGCCGCGGTGGCCATGCCGTTGGCAATCGGGTGAACCCCCTTGCCGGCGACATAGAATTCGCCGGTACTGCCTGCCTTGGCCCAGATCGCGATACCGATGTACAGGACGAAGGTAGCGCCGACGATCAAATACGTGGTGAGTGATAGATCCATGTCGAATTCCCCTCGTTACTTTTCGTACACGTCGTATTTCCGATCCAGCGCATTCATTTTGAATACGTAGACGAAAATCAGGACGATGAACGTGTAGATTGCACCCTGCTGGGCGAACCAGAACCCGAGGGGGTAGCCCGCAATCATGATGTTATTGAGTAATGGGGCCAGAATGATCCCCAAACCGAACGAGACGGCAAACCAGATGATCAGCAGCGTGATCAGCAGTCTGACGTTCTCTTTCCAGTAGGCCATGGCGGCCTGTTCCTGATTAGAAGCCATGCTTCCGCTCCTCCTGCGGTAATGTCGGATGACAGTATCGTGTGACGACCTGTCGCTTTTTGTGTTTATGCGTCCCTCAGAATTCTGTCAAGTGGGTCAGCCCCTCCCTCGCTCGTACAATGACTGTTGACGACCACCCGGCGCCCCCGTGGCGGACGCCGGGCGACGATGGCTACTGGTTGGCGCGCTGGCTGATTAGATCATCCACCACACCGGGGTCCGCCAGCGTACTGGTATCGCCAAGGCTGTCCAACTCGTTGGTGGCCACCTTGCGCAGAATGCGGCGCATGATCTTGCCTGAACGCGTCTTCGGCAGGCCCGGAGCCCACTGGATGACGTCGGGCTTGGCAATGGGGCCGATCTCACTGCGGACCAGGCCGGCGAGTTCCTTTTGCAGGTTGTCGCTGGGCTCAATGCCCTGCACCAGCGTGACATAGCAATAGATCCCCTGGCCCTTGAGGTCGTGGGGATAGCCCACCACGGCCGCCTCGGCCACGGCGTCATGCAGCACCAGAGCGCTTTCGATCTCGGCCGTGCCCATGCGGTGGCCCGAGACGTTGAGCACGTCATCCACCCGGCCGGTGATCCAGTAGTAGCCGTCCTCGTCGCGGCGGGCACCATCGCCGGTGAAGTACTTGCCCGGATAGGTCGTGAGGTAGGTGTTCATGAAACGTTCGTGATCGCCGTGGATCGTGCGCATCATGCTCGGCCATGCCTGGGTGATGCACAGGTTGCCCTCGGTGGCCCCCTCGAGGACATTGCCCTCGTTGTCCACCAGCTGTGGCTCCACGCCGAAGAACGGCAATGTCGCCGAGCCCGGCTTGAGGTCGACGGCGCCGGGCAGCGCCGAGATCATGATCGCGCCGGTCTCGGTCTGCCACCAGGTATCGACGATGCGGCAGCGCTCGTCACCTACGACGCGGTAGTACCACTCCCAGGCCTCGGGGTTGATGGGCTCGCCCACCGTACCCAGCACCCGCAGCGACTGCCGGGAGTGCTTTTTGACCAGCGCCTCGCCCTGACCCATCAGTGAGCGGATCGCGGTGGGCGCGGTGTAGAAGATATTGACCTGATGATCGTCGATGACCTGCCAGAACCGCCCCGCGTCGGGATAGGTCGGGACCCCCTCGAACACCAGGCTGGTGGCGCCGTTGGCGAGTGGTCCGTAGACGATGTAGCTGTGCCCGGTGATCCAGCCCACATCGGCGGTGCACCAGTAGACCTCGCCATCGTGGTAGTCGAAGACGTATTTGAAGGTCATCGAGGCCTGCAGCAGATAGCCACCGGTGGTGTGCAGCACGCCCTTGGGCTTGCCGGTGGAGCCGCTGGTGTAGAGGATGAACAGCGGATCCTCGGCGTCCATTGCCTCGGGCGCGCAGTCATGGGAGGCGGCAGCCAGAGCCTTGCCATAGTCGATATCGCGGTTGTCGTCCCAGGGCACCGAGTTGCCGGTGTGCCGAACGGTGATCACCGAATGCACCCGCTCGAGATCGGCGATGGCCTTGTCGACGTTTTCCTTGAGCGGGACCGGCTTGCCGCTGCGCAGCCCCTGATCCGCGGTGATCACGGTGCGGCAGTCAGCGTCCTCGATGCGATCGCGCAGCGCATGCGGCGAAAAACCCCCGAACACAATGGAGTGAACCGCGCCGATGCGGGTGCAGGCGAGCATCGCCACCACCGCCTCGGGGATCATCGGCATGTAGATGGACACCCGATCCCCGCGGCCGACGCCCCGCGACTTGAGCACATTGGCCAGGCGGCAGACATCGGCATGCAGCTCGCGATAGGTGATGTGCCGGGTGATGCCCGGCTCGTCGCCTTCCCAGATGATGGCGTTGCGATCGCCGTGGGTGTCGAGGTGCCGGTCGAGGCAGTTGTAGCTGACGTTGAGTTTGCCGCCCTCGAACCAGCGGATCTGCCCCTGGCTCAGGTCGTTGTTGCGGACTCGGTCCCACTTCTCGAACCAGGTGAGGAAGGTCTCCGCCTGCTCGCCCCAGAACGCCTCCGGGTCCTCGAGCGAGCGCCGATACATGCGCTCGTAGTCTTCACGCCCGAGCAGGGCATTCTCGGCGGTTTCCGGGGGAACCGGATAGTGTTTCTCTGCAGCCATGCCGTTTACTCCTCCTGAATGACAGCGTTCAACGTCTGCTCTCGATGTTCTGGCCCTTATACTGCGGGTGTTGGACGCCTGATGCCAAGCCATCGGCAGGAATTGCCCGAATCCGCCAGTGCGCGATGGCCCATGCAAGGAGCGATTCAGGCGGTGCACCGGCCAGATCCGCCGGGGGTGGATGCCCCAGAAACCCCAGTGCATCGGTGATTGCCGCGCCCGCCCGGCGAGGGTCCACCGGCGCGGCGGCGTTGGTTTTGCTGAGCTTGCGGCCATCCTTGCCGCGTGCCACCGGCACATGCAGATGTCGCGGCTGGGCAAGCCCGAGCGCGTCCCGCAGCAGGATCTGCGGGGCCGTGGCGGGCAGCAGATCGACGCCACGCACCACATCGGTGACGCCAAGGGCGGCATCGTCCACCACCATGGCCAGGTGATAGGCATGCAGGCCGTCGCCGCGGCGAATCACGAAATCGCCGATCGCCGCCGACGGGACAAGGGATTGCGGCCCCAGGCGCCGGTCGTTGAAGGTCATCGCCCCCGCCGGCACCCGGAAGCGCCAGCTGCGGGCGGCCCGGCCCGTGGGCAGGCCGTCGCGACAGGTGCCGGGGTAGATCATACCCGCGCGTCCGACCTTGCCCGCCGCGGTCACGTCGCGCCGGGTGCAAGCACAGGGATAGGCGCGGCCCTGCTAGGCCAGCTGCTCAAGGGCGGCCTGATAGTGCCCGCGGCGCTCATCCTGCACCTGCACGGCGCCATCCCAGGCAAGTCCTGCGGCCTCGAGCGCGGTTCGGATGTCCTGCGCGGCGCTGGCGCGGGCGCGGTGCCGGTCCACATCATCGATACGCAGGTGCCAGCGACCGCCGGCCGCCCGGACATCCAGCCAGCTCGCCAGCGCGGCGATCAGTGATCCCCGGTGCAGCGGCCCGGTCGGGCTCGGGGCAAAGCGACCAATAGTGGGCGACGGTGGCATGCGGCACTCCCGATCGTATCCCCGCACTCTGCCACGCGGATTGCTAGACTGCGAGCGCTGCGATCTGCCGAGGTCACCTTGCCACGCCCCGTGCTGTCCGCGCGCAGTCACCACCGGCGCAGTACGCGGCTCTGGCCTGCTTTACCCCGGCCTCGATTTCGAGCGCACCGCGCCCGAGCGGCATGTGCGCTTTCCCTGTACCACCGATACCAATCGTCTGGGCGAAGCGGTGCGGCGGATTGAGCGACTTCTGGCTGCCGGCGGTTAATCCGGGCCGGGGGGCGTGCATACTTCGGAGCGGGTCAGGAAGCGTTTGCCTTCCGGCGCTTCCAGTGAAAACCCCGAGCCGCGCCCGTCGATGACATCGATGATCAAGCGGGTGTGCGACCACAGCGCATATTGATCGCCCCCGATATAGAAGGGCTGTCCGCCGATGTCACCGAGGTGGACATCGCGCGCGCCGATGCGGAATTCGTCGCGGGGGTAGCACATGGGCGCACTGCCGTCACAGCACCCGCCGGACTGGTGGAAAAGAAGGGGCCCGTGGCGCCGCTGCAGATCGGCGATCAGCGCCTCGGCAGCGGGTGTCGCGACCACGCCGGGTTCATTCGTGTCCATCGTGTCCTCCTGTCTGGCAAGACCCGGGCCGGCACCGGCGGTGTCCGACCCGGGTGGGTAGGCTCGGAGGCCGGGCCTCAGGTCCCTAGAAAAGCCCCATGGGCGACTCGCTGTAGCTCACCAGCAGGTTTTTGGTCTGCTGGTAATGCGCGAGCATCATGAGGTGGTTTTCCCGGCCGAAGCCGGACTGCTTGTAGCCACCAAATGCCGCATGGGCGGGGTAGAGGTGGTAGCAGTTGGTCCACACACGACCGGCCTGGATGCCGCGGCCGATGCGATAGGCGGTGTTGACGTTGCGTGTCCACAATCCGGCGCCCAGGCCATAGAGCGTG
>Ga0102942_1000160_pt1 | contig 23753 bp, 28 predicted proteins | sample SalPon2_C_H2O_MG_FD_78171 | JGI IMG/M metagenome (GOLD analysis project Ga0102942, IMG submission 78171) | Salt pond water microbial communities from South San Francisco under conditions of wetland restoration - Salt Pond MetaG R2_C_H2O_MG | ecosystem: Environmental > Aquatic > Non-marine Saline... | reverse complement strand
GCTTACTTTTGTTTAATTTAGACACTACGCCAAGTAATACATACAGGTAGAGCATGTAAAGAAAGCTTGACTGGGTAAAGCCATTTATGTCAGCTATTAAGTATGCTAGTATAGCAAATCCAGCACCCAAAGCTGCTCCATGTTTTAAGTCTTTCATGTATCTCATGAGGTAACTGGATTTTCAAAAAATGTATCCGCAAATCTTTTGACAATTTAATCTTGAGAGTCTATCATGGCTGTCTACTTCACATGTCCTGATTGTGGTTACAAGCAGAGAAGTAAAGCTGAGAAGAGAGTGGAATGCCACAAATGCGGCCGCAGTTATCTTAAAAGAGATGCTAAAAAGACTGGTAGAAAAGCACCTAAAGATGCAGAATCCGGGTTCAAGAAATACAGTAGGAAAGATGAGAGCTCTTGATGGAGAAAATTATTTTTTGTATTAGATAGGTTTATGCTGTTTTCCATCAAATATGTTTCTCATGAAGAAATACAAAATAAATGTCGAAAATTTTGATCTTGAGTTGACGATGACCTGCGGTCAGACCTTTTGCTGGCATAGGACTGAAGGAGATTTGTATGGTGAGGGTGTTTCGGAATTTTATACATTTAGGAAAAGAGAGCCCTTAATCGTCAAACAAAATCAGGACAACTTAGTCGCTAAAACAGATCTTCCTAAGGAAGAGGTTTTGAAGGCTTTAGGCCTTGATAAAGATCTTGAAAAAGTTTTTTCTAGTTTTCCAGAAGATGAAAGACTTGATAAGGCTAAAGAAGAACTTTGGGGTCTAAGAATAGTGCAGGATGAATTTTTCCCATGTCTAATCTCTTATCTTTGCAGTCCTCAGATGAGGATTCCACGTATCAAGGAAATGCACAACGAGATGGCGAGAGAGTTTGGTGAAATAAGAAAAGTGGATGGAAAAGAGCTTTTACGTTTTCCTACTCGGGAAGAACTTTCTGAAGCTACTGAAGATGAGTTAAGAGATTTAGGTATAGGCTACCGTGCTAAATACATTGTCGAAACACTTGATATTCTTCAAGAGGATTTCGGCCACTCTGAAATAGAATCCATGGATTATGAAGATGCTAGAGAGCACATGAAGAATCTTTATGGGGTTGGTGACAAGGTTGCGGATTGTGTCTTACTTTTCTCCAAAAACTTTCATGAAGCATACCCTTTGGATACTTGGGCGCTTCAAGCCGTAGAAAAGCATTATCCGGAACATCACTCAGATGACTATGATCAGGCATCAAAAAATCTGAGAGATCACTTCGGCGATTATTCTGGATACGCTCAGGAATATATCTTCCATGCAGCTAGGAACGATATAATCGACGTATAAATCAGTGATTTAAATTTAGTAGAAACTGCTTCATAATATGGAGATTGGAATAGTCAGAGCAAAGTACAATGAAGCAATAACAGAGAAGATGTTAGAATCAGCCAAGAGTAAAGCTGAAGAGCTTGAAGCCGATTTTGAAGTTGTTGAAGTTCCTGGTGCATATGATACGCCGCTTGCTGCAGATAAACTAGCAAGAAAAAATAATATAGATGCAGTAGTTGTCTTAGGAGCTATTATCGAAGGAGATACTGAACACGATAAAATAATAGGAGAGACGGCTTCTCAAAAACTTTCACAAATAAGCCTTGACCGAGATAAACCTGTGACTATGGGAATCACAGGTCCTGGAATGACTGCAGATGAAGCAAGAGATAGAATTGAATATGCGGGTCAGGCTGTTGAGAGTGCTGCCAAAATGCTTGAGAACTTGGAAGATCTAAAATGAATAGCTCTCAGCAAAAAGTAGAAGAATTCATACGAGAAAATAATTTAGAAGGCACTACTGCCTTCAGAATTCTGGATCTAATGTCAGAAATCGGTGAAATAGCATCCGATGCAGCTAAATCAACAGATTACGGTCTTTCAGAAGAAGAACTTGAGGTCAAAGAGGATGAGATAGGTGATGCACTTTTCTCACTTCTTGCGGTAGCAATTGATCTTGACGTAAATGCTGAAGATGCGCTGGAGAAATCGCTTGAAAAATACAGTGAAAGGATACAGGATTCTGGTAGTCCGGGATCCGACCACTGAAACATTTTTTACTGTTAACACCGAAACCTAATTTACTGATGAGTCTTCTAGATCTGGAAGGAAAAGATTCTGATGAAATAGTTTTTGAGGCCTTCCAGTTGAATGATTTGCAAAGAGAAATATTTGACGAAATCAGAGATCAGCAAATGACTGTAAAGCAAATAAAAGAAGAAGTTGATAGAAGCCGTTCAACAGTTCAAAGAGCTCTACAGGAAATGCTTGAAAAAGATTTAATTCTTAGAGAAGGTAAAACAGATAAAACAGTGTACTACGTTTATACTACTCTGCCTTGGAGCGAGATAAAAGAACTTACACGCCAGACTATATCTGAATGGTATGAAGATATTGAAGAGAAGCTATCCTAAATAAATACCTCTTCTAATACTTCCAAAAGAGGAATCCGAGTACCAAGACGGTTACAACTTGTGAAGGGAACAAGAATAACGGCTCTACAGAGATATTTGTGATTTGGAAAACAAATCCGATTATCCCTGTGAAAAGAATTGCGTACTTTCCATATTTGAGCATTCTTTCCTCAAAACTTTCGAATGAGTAGTCCTTCAACTGTACTGAATGCAGAATTACCGCAATTAAGAGGTATTTCATCAGTATCGAAGCAACCATCCATGACGAACGTACCAGTTCATAGAGAAAACCAAATAGGGAATTTACTCCAGCCATAATAACCTGTTTTCTTGTTGAGCTAATTAAATGAGAGGATTGAAGACTCAGGCTTCCTCAGCTGACGAAGTCTCCTCAGCTTGACTTGTCTTGAAATCCTTCATGATAATGATGTCGTCTATAGATTCAATCATTCTGTATGGTATTACAACGTTCTTGGCGCCTCCAACTTTCTCGGCTAGATAACTTCCTTTTTCCGCCGCGACCACTACTGCTCTTACCGCGAACTTTCCTAGTTCCATTTCTACATCTTTGATTTCTCCACAGAAAGATCCTTTCTCCGTATAAACTTCCTTATCTACTATATCCGAGAAGTCAATTATATTTTCAGCCATTGTTTTACCACTTTATAATACGAAATAGTTCTCAGAAACTTAAATAGTTTGTCCGTGTACCCTTTCGCAGGGTTTTTAAGTTGTTTACTATCTAAATCATTGATACAGGCTTGAAAATGGAATTGAAGGAAAAAATTGTAGAGGGGTTCGCACACTCGTACCTTAGAACGGAACAGAAAATAGTGGTGGATCACCTAAGAGCTGGTAGAATAGATCAAGAAACATGGCAAGAACACCTTCAAGAACTGGAAAAGATAACTGAGGCATATCTTGCAGGAGAGATGAAGCCTGAAAACTTCCTGAGAAGAAGAAAACAGATTACTAAGGAGATTAGAAACTCCGAAAATACAGATATTACTGGTGTTACTAGAGAAGAGGCGGTTAACCTCTATGAACCAGTAAGAGAAAAACATCAGACTGTCTTAAAGGAGGCTCATGAGGAATCTACCTCTACTTCAAAGATATTTTACAAGACAGTTGTAAACAAGTTTGCACTTACAGTTACACAGTTCAAGCATATTTGATAAGATGTCGGGGTGGCAGAGTATGGTTTATCGCGGTAGCTTGCTAAGCTACTGGGCTTTATCGCCCTCCCGGGTTCAAATCCCGGCCCCGGCGCTCAAAAAATTTCATCTGATCTAAAAGTAGATTCTTCAAAATTAAGAAAAAGGGTTTTTTGCAGGTTTATTTCATTAGTCCTGCTATTATTGTTGCTGCCACTAGAATCGTGGCTGATAGCACTGCGAAGTTGCCGTCTGGTGTGTATCCTGCTAGTTGTGCTCCTGTGCTTATTACGAATACTGTTACGAAGAATGATAGGATTGCAAATACTAGCATTACTGCTCCAGTAACTACGTTCTCAACTAAGTCGCTTAGTGCTGCTCCTAAACTCATCAGGTTCACCTCCTTAAATATTAATTAGATTTCTAGACACTTTATTCTTGGGGTAGGACCTAAGAATTTATTTTTAGACGAATTTTTGGCGGTTTATTTAATTGGAGACTTTTCTAAATTGTTTATAACATCTTTACACCTTCTTTTCATAAATTTTTGGAAAAATTAGGTTTTCGGTTGTATACTGGCAAAAACCTTAGGTGTTAAAATTCTTTCACTTTAGTGTGTGAACATGTCTTGGAAAGATTCTCTAAGATCAAACTTAGAGAAAATTGTTTCTTTATTAGGCGTAGGGAGGTCACAGCTTGAATTATTAAGAAGTTTCTGCACTTTTGGAATTGTATTGGGTTTTTCAGCGACAGTTTCCGCATTACTTTTCCCAAGGTTTCCTGCAGCCTTCTATTCGGTAATCTTGGGAGATTATACCGAAGTTTTCATGAATGCATTAGTGGTTGGAGAACAGCTTTTCAGCTTAATAGCGGGTTTTACCCTGCTATCTACAAGTCTAATACTTCATTTCCTGATTGATTTTTATCTTGGGGTCCTCGAAGAGGTTTCATCTTATCCAGAAAAGTCTAGAATAAGGATGGTGGTTTTGGCAACCTTTTTTCTGTCATTTTTGGTTGCAAGAGTTGCTGTAATCTTGTCAGGTATAGTAGGCCCTGAAACAAGTTCTGGGATGGCTGGATTTTTACCTGTAAATGAAATATGGGTAAGTGGATACCATGTACATCATTTCTTTTTTGGTTTCTTGTCTCTAATGCTATCTGGTTGGCTATTGTTATTTAGAAAAGATGTATCTAGATATTATGCAGCAGTCCTCTATGGTACAGGTTTGGGTATTTTCATAGATGAGTTTGGAATGCTTCTAACTGAAGGGGACTACTTTGCTTCATCATCTTACTTTGTTGCGATGACATTCATTTCTCTATTGTTGGTTGGTGTATATTGGGATAGGATGGCCTCTGAAGCATCTCAGTTATAGAGGTCTGATGTGTTGTCCAGAACATTAATTAATTCAAAGTATTACGAAGTATTATGACCTTTCTCTGCGTTGATATAGGAGGAACAAATACTCTCTTAGGGGTTGGAGAAGACCGGTTCTCAGAAATTGAAAAGTTGAAAACTGAAGATTTTCTAAAAAACGTAGGAAATGAAATAGAAAAAATACTCAATTCAATAGGTTCAACCAGAAGTGAGGTAGAGAAAGTAGCAGTGGCTGCTGCAGGACCAATTGATATGGATAAAAACATGTTCTATCCTCCAAATATTGATGAAGTAGATAGTATAGATCTCGGTGATTTGCTAGGATTTGCAAAAGAACTTGAGATAATAAATGACTGCACAGCAGCAGTATTAGGAGAATATCATCATGGAGATCATGACTCAGATAACATTGTCTATTTGACTATAAGCTCTGGAATTGGAGCTGGTGTAATAATTGATGGAGAAGTACTCAAAGGCGTTGACGGAAACTTTGGAGAGGTAGGACACATGAGAGTAGGAGAAAAACTGGATTGCGGCTGCGGAGGACAGGGACACTGGGAAGCCTACTGCTCAGGAAACAACATGCCTCAGATGGCGGAGGAATTATTCGATGCAGATTTTGAAAGTTCCAGAGAAATATTTGATGAATACCAGAAAAAGAATTCTAAAGCAGAAAAAACAATCGCAAAAATGCATGAATTCAACGTTTACGGTATATCAAACCTAGTTAACCTCTACAACCCGGATAAAGTAATTCTGGGCGGAGCCTTACCTCTAAATCATCCTGAACTTATTATTGAACCATTAAAGGAAGAAGTAGGCGAGGAATCAGTCAATAAAGCTCCTGAAATAAGTATCTGCGATCTAAAAGAAGAATCGGTTATACATGGTCTTCAAGTAGTTTGTAAAGAAGAATAAAACAGGAGGTAAGTAAACTTAGTCTTTAACTTCAGCTACATCTCCTAAAGTAGCTTTTCTAGTGTCTCCAGACTCTGTATCAACATTGGAAACTTCTGCGTTGGTGTAAAGATCTATATCAAACTTTTTTGAAAGTTTGGAGGCTAAAGATTTGTCAGGCTTAAGATCCTCTCCTTCAATCTTTTTTATTACAGATTCTTTTTCATTTAAGTCGTCTGCTACCTCTGTTATTGAAAGCTTTTCATCCTCGCGAGCCTGCTTCACTATGTCTCCATAATTAGGCGCTAAAGTCTTTCTATTTCTCTTAGAGGATCTGGATTTCTTTTTCTTCTTTTTAGTCTTCTTACTTTTTCCTCCGCTATCCATGGTTTCTCCCATCTCGGCACATGAGTCACAGACTTTGAGGGTTGCTCCTTCGATTTTAGCTTTTTTCAAAGAATCAGTGTCTTTTCCACATAGTTCACAAGATGGCATTTAGATTCACATTACTGGTAAATTGGTTGAATACTTTGCTTTGCTGTAGTAATTATATGTTTTCGTAAAGTTAAAATACCTGTAACTTGACAAACCGATCTCGCTTTTTATAATTATCAGCTCTGAACTGAATCTATACTGTTAATCAGGTGATTTTGTTGAAAGAAGAGACAATAGAACTACTAGAATCTAACTTACATCATGCCAAAAACTTCCAAGATAAATTTGATAATGTCCAAGACTCTCAGGAACCTGAATTTGTGACGGTGTGCTGTTCAGATTCTAGGGTTCTGCAAGATCATATGTGGGGAAATAAACATCCAGGCAAAATATTTACCTGCAGCAATATTGGAAATAGAGTCTTCCAAAGTACTGTGGATGGTAAGAAAATATCGGGAGATGTTCTTTACCCTGTAAAACATACTGGAACAGATACTGTAGTTGTTGTTGGCCACACTGGTTGTGGCGCAGTCACTGCTACATATAAGGACCTACAAGAGCATCTAGATGAACCTTCAGGGATAAGACACTGTATAGACCTATTAGAGGAAAGAATAGAGGAAGGGGTAGAGCAGCTACCTGAGGATTTAGATGATCATGAAGCGATAAACCATTTGGTTGAATATAAAGTTGATAGAGAAGTTGAATTTCTTATTGAATCTGATGAAATATCCGATGAGGTAGATGTCATAGGCGTAGTATATGATTTTCAAGATGTCTACTCGGGTTCAAGAGGTCAGGTTCACGTTGTAAACGTAAATGGTACGGAAAAACAAGATTCAATCAAAGAACAAAATCCGGAAATATCAAACAGAGTGGAAAGACTCTCAAGCTTCAACTAGGTAATTTAATCCACTTCCACTTAAATCTTTCATTTTTTGGAGAGTAAAATCGGTTCCACAGACCTGAATGATTAACTTTTCCGGCTTTAACCCCCCTACCTATAAAAAAGAGGCTTTACAATACCTTATTGGAGGATTTCACAATGGTAGATGTACTTAAGAAATCTGGCGTTCGTGACGCTGCAGATGGAGTCAACGTTGGCTCTGATTTCTACGAAGCTCTTGACGAAGAAGTAAAAGGACTAGTCGAGAGAGCAGTAGAAAGAGCACAGGAGAACGGACGTAAGACTGTAAAGGCAAGAGACGTGTAAAGTCTTTCGCCTGACAAATTTTTCTTTTATTATCTTCTTTACTTTTCTCAAAGCTCTTCCTGACGTCTTTCAACTTCTTCAAGCTCTTCCTGGACTTTATCCAGTGCTACATGCAACTTTTCAACAGCCTCAACACTCTCTATAGTGATTCTTCCTAAATCATTATCGTTCATCTCAATTACCGCCTTCCCGTCTTCCATCTTTACAGTATAATTCAACACGTCATAAGGTCCATCATTAAACTCGTCTACAATTTCTTCTGACATATGTAATAATTAAGATGGAATAATTTAAGTTGAATGATTCAAATCATACAATTAAGCCTGCTCGATCACTTTTCTCAACTCTCCAACCCCATTCTCTAATTCTTCCTCGGTTTCTGCCTCAGCAATCACTCTGATCTTAGGCGAAGAACCTGAAGGTCTCACCAAGACATCCAAACTATCAGTCTCGAACTTCACTCCATCAATATCAGAGACAAAACTATACATCTCCTTAACTTTTTCCTTAATTCTATCCATCTTATCTTTCTTTTCTTCTGTCTCAAAGCTGTATCTCTCTACGTGATAGACAGGTTTTTGCCCTAGAGATGTCTCTATATCTGTACCGGCTAAAATCAATGCTGTCAACGTTCCAGAGTTGTATGGAACGAAGTCTAAGATTGAGTAGTGGCCGTTAGGCTCCCCTGCGAACGAAACATCTTCTTCCAAAGCTTTGTCCATGACAAAGGGGTCGCCGACTCTAGTGTAGAAAACTTGGTTACCTCCTCCATCTAAAAGATCTTCTAAGGCTTTTGAACTATCTATTGAAGCTACTGCATCTCCATCAGATTTTTGGGCTATAATATTGAATATATCGTCTCCAGATAGGAATCTGTCGGTGTAGGCTGCCACGCGGTCACCATCCATGTCTGTAGCCAGTCCGAGGTCTGCTTCACCGTTTTCTACCTCTCTCTTTAGTTCTTCAAGCTGTTCAGGCTTAGGATTAGGAGGGTCACGGTAAGGTTGCTCCTCATATCTTTCTGAAATATCTATCACTTCAGCTCCCATTTCATTGAGAAGTGAGGGAAGGAATTCTGTAGTGGCTCCGCCCAAAGTATCCACAGCAATTGTAAGGTCTAAACTGTCTGAACCAAGTTCACCTGCTTTATTTTTAATTTCCTCTCTATACAACTTCTTCATTTCTCCTTTTCGGTCTTCAGTATTGCCTGATCCATTTTCAAAGTTTTCATCTCTGAACAAGTCTTTCACAGTGTTTAAGTCTTCGTTGACGAATCCGTTTCCTTCAGGATACATGAACTTGAACCCATTGAAGTTTAACGGCATATGGGAGGAAGTTACTTCTACTGAGACGGAATTATTTTCTTTACCAGCGAAAGCAGTGTAGTCTGTCGGTCCAACACCTACATCCACAATATCTATACCGGTGCTTTCAAGCCCTTTTTTCAAGGCTTTTTTCAGTGGTTCAGAAGTGTCTTTGTTATCTCTGCCGACCACTATCTTGGCTGAGAAGTTTCTTTTCGTGAATGTTCCAAGCGCCTTACCGAGTTTTTCTGCAAATTCCTCATTAAGTTCTTCAGGATATTCTCCTCTAATATCATATCTCTTGAAAACTTCTTCTGGTTTCATTCTAATTCATTCACCTTCTCTACCACGTCATCTATACTTTGCTTCTCTCTATCAAAAGTCATTGAGGGAATCTTTACTTGGTCTGTTTCCTTTTCTCTATCATCCACAAGGAATTCAATATCCACTATGTCCTTAGAAGCACCTTGTACTACGTAAACCTGGTCGAAAAGCCTTTCAGCACCGGAATTTTTTACTTTCTTCTTCTGAATCTTCTCTTCGCCCCTAGTTACAATCACAAGTTCATGTTCGGGCTTCAAATCCCTCAACTTATCCAAGTCAGAATAAAGAAACCTGTTAAGATCTCTCATCGCTGAATAAACATCCTCAACATCTATACCACATGCCTCTGCATGCTTCTCAGGAGAATAACAACCATGCTCATCATAAACATCAGCATCTACATGATGCAGACCTGTCTCTTTTTTTAAATATTCATTAAATTCATCTGTCTTAAATAAAACTCTATCAAAATCTAATCCAATCTTCACTCTTTCCTCACCTGTTCCTGATCAACATAAACTGTCTCATCATTTTCTACATTTTCATTCACAACTGTTCCGGGACCTACTTTAGCATTACTTCCGATTTGAACACCTGGCATCAAAGAAACATTTATTCCAATGTCAACGTTGTCTCCGATAACTGCCCCCATGAAATCTCTCCCTGTATCTTTTTCATAGTCTTTACCGATAAGATCTGACTCTATATTTGGTCTTTCATTGTTTTCTCTAAATTCTCTGTTTGCAGTAATTGTTCCAGCTCCTATCTTAGTGTTTTGACCTACAATAGTATCTCCAAAGTATTCGGAGTGAAGAGAGCTGTTAGGCTGGAATACTGAGTTCTTTACCTCGGTATTGGCGCCGATAGACACATTTCTTTCCAATGCTACATGATTTCTGACAAGCGTGTTGTTTCCGATTGTTACATTTTCTCCTATGTATACAGGACCTTTGATAACAGTATTTTCATACACTTTAACTCCATCTTCAATTATAACATCTCCTTTAATCATAGCTGAGTCTGCAATATCTGCTTCATCTGAGATGTTTTGGTTTCTTTCTTCCATTAGTTCTTCTACTACTGAAAAAAGGTCCCAAGGGTATTTTATGGAGTTTGTTTCTTCTTCTATCTTCAATACGGAGGCTGGTTTATCTTGCATCTGTAGGCTTAGCGCATCCTCATACTGGTACTCCCATGTCTCTACCTCATCCAAGTAATCAAAGAAAGAATTATCAAGCAGATACATACCTACTACTTTCTGTTTGCTTGGTGCTTCATCTGGCTCTGGTTTTTCAATCATATTCACAGCTTTTCCTTCATCATTCATTTCCAAAATACCATACTTTTCAGGTTCCTCGGTCGGTGTTGAAACAAAGACAATCTCTGAGTCTTCTTCCTCCGCCTTTTCGATCATTGGCTGGAAGAACTGTGCGGCATTAGCTCGGTAAGGAGTCAAAACCATAAACTTCTCGTCAAGAAGGTGTTCAGCTTGGTGCAGAGCATTACCCATTCCCTTAGGCTCCTCCTGCACAACATAATGGTCTGCAGAGTCAATCGAGTTCTTTATTTCCTGGTTCGGGCTTTGGACAACTATAACTTCATCAACGCCAGCCCCCCTCAATTCTTCAATAGTATGCTCAATTATGGGTTTTCCTAGAACTTCTGTCAGTCCTTTGTGCTGGTTGTCGCTCAAAGGTTTGAACCTGCTAGACTGTCCTGCTGCCAAGATTACTGCCTTCATTTTTAATTTATCTCCTATCTTTCAATTAGGTTCTCAAAGTTTTCAAGTGTTAGTTCGATTTTAGAGGTGTAACCTGTATAGCATCATTATCATGTTTCTCCTTATTTTTTGCATCATAATGAAATGTCTTCTGATGAACGACCGTGGCTTAGATCAGTGACATCGCCGTAGTCTATACCAATTCTATCCAGTTTTTCCGGGTTTTGTATTCCCAAGACTTCTGATACTGGTTTCTTGTCTTTGTAGCTTGAGTAGAGGAATCCTAGGTACTGGTTGAAGTGTTTGATCATTTTATCGTATCCTCCTTCATCTAACTGTGATTTATGTTTCCTGAGTGCCTCCAACTTATCCTCATACTCGTCTTCAACACCTACACGAATTATTTTCTCAGCAAGGTTCTCACCTTCAAGGAAAGGGAGATTCCAGACAAGATAAGAAACTTTCAAAGGGTCTATATTTGATTCATAGACTGCTCTACCAGCCAAAAGGCTAGTAGCACGGTGATCGGGATGTCCCTCACTTCTTGCCGGGATGAATACTGCATCAGGCTCAAACTCATTAATCAATTCTACCAATCTTGAAATGACTTCTTTGCGATCTTCCTGCATTAGATTCCACAAACTACCATCCTCATAATCCAAAAACTCGCATTCAATACCTAAGAACTCTAACTCAGCTTTCTTCTCATTATGACGGATATCAACAAGCTCTTCGGGGCTAATCTGGTTGCTACCATGTCTTCCATCAGTCATCTGAACGGTTTTGAACTTCCAGCTATTTTTCATCATTTTCAGGGCTGTTCCTCCCATACCGATTACTAAATCATCGTCATGCGGTTCAAAGACAAGTGCCTTCATAGTTCTCCTATCGCATAAAGGATGTTCTGAGTTTCTCCGGTTGCCGGGTTTCTGCTGGTCTGGATTAACGCCTGATACTCTTCTGAGCCTGTCTCATCTTGGAACTGTCCGATGGCTTCTAGGACTGAATCAGTCCCTTCAATTTCGCTATCTGGGTACTGTATTACATCGTTTGCACCTTTTGTTCCTAGATGGTGGGCTCCTTGAGCTGCTACCACTTTTCCTTCTCCATGAGGGTTTGTGTGTACTCCTAGAATCGAGTAATCTGTTTGCCAGTCATTACCGTTTGCTACAGGAGCGAATCTCTTTGACAGGTAATCTGTTGCCTGCGTGTCACTTAATTCGGTTAACTGTCCTCTTTCAGGAACCCAGATGCTCTGGAAAGGTCTTGAGACATTTGCACCGTCATCTCCGTGAGACCTATCCACAACATAGTTAGGTCTTCCGTTCTTCCTGAACTCTTCAACATTCATGTCATACCAATCCACTGTTTCGGAGTCTTCAGGGAATCCATCTGAGAGGATTTCTCTACCCGGAACACCCTCATCATCAAATGTGAAAGGAAACCGTCTTTCTTTTACTATAGTCCCGAAATTGACTGAATTAGATTCTTCAGGATCAATATTTGAGTTTACAATTCTTGCATAGGGGTTGGCTACAGTACCGCCTGTAATGTATACATTCTTATCACCTACAGCTTCTACAAGTTCTTCGCCAGAAACTCCATAAGATGCTTCTACAGTCTCGTCTATCGTTAACTCTTCACTTTCCAAAGCTACTTGGTCGGATTCTCTAAGCACTTCTCCTCCATCTTTTGGTTCAGCTCCGCCAACCACAGCCACACTTTCACCTTCCAATAAGGATCTGATATCTTCTGCCACATTTTCCGCATTCATTTTTATCACAAAAACATAGTAAATAAGAATGGATTTATACAAGACTGCAGAAAATATTGAAAACAAATTTAACATTTTATCAAAAAATTCTGGATTATGTTTCATTACCTGGTAAAAGAGGATGAGTTTTTACCGGTTAAAGAGTTGGATGAAACCGGTCTTGAGGCTTTAAACTCAGATGTCAGAAGGAAAATTTTGGAAAAAGCCTGTTCGGAAGATGTAAGGGTTTCTGACTTAGTAGAGAGTTTGAATTTGGATCGCCAAACCGCATATTATCATCTAGAAAAGTTGCAAGGAGCAGGAGTATTGGACTCTGAAGGATCTAGACCCAAAGTTTTCAGTGCTGATCCTTCTGCTTATTACTTCAAACCCAATTTTGTAGAATCTGAAGAGAATCCTTTAATGCTGGAAAATGTGCCTGAAATACTACGTGGTTTCGTTGAAAACAGAAGAATAAAAACAAGAATTGTGGTAGGAGCTCCTTACCCTCACGGAGAGAATAATAGAAGACATAGGACAAGTTATCTAGCAGCAGATCTTGCTTGCCAGTTAGGAAACTATGGTTCAAGAAGTAAACAACTCATATATTCTGATGTACAAGCAGAAAAACTTGAAGAAGAAGCTGAGGTAATGATAGGAGGCTTCAGAGTTAATGAAAGAACTAAACAACTGTACAAAGAGTTTCCAATTAAATTCTCTTCATCAGGAGATGAAGTAGTCATGAAAAATGGCAACTCATTCACAGGTGCAGATACTGGATATATAGTCCGTGGAGAGGTCAATGGAAAGCCAAAAATGATTCTGGCAGGTATTTCTGGACTTGGTACATCTGCGGCGGTAAGAGCAGTAGCATCACGTATAGATGAACTCGGTGATAAAGGAGCTATTGTGAAAGGATATGGAACGAAAGAAAATATAGAGGAAGTAAGGATTCTCGAAAAACTAGATTAAATTAATGCTACTATAGCAACTCCTGCTATGATTACCAGCGCCCCTATTAATTTTCGTACAATTCCTTCTTCGCTAAAGAATCTTCTACCTAGTATTATTCCAAATATTCCTGATGTCTGCTTGATAACTACTGTTTCTGAGGCAGAAATCATTGAAAATGCATAGATTGTTATTACTGCTCCTAGTGCTGTGACTGAGCCCATCGCAAATATGTCTTTTCTTAAGAACTGTTTTTTGCCTATTTTTTCATTGTTTTTGCGCTTCCATATCCAGAAGCCTATCAACCCGAACACATATGTGAAGTATGTAAATAGAAGAGGTTCGACACTAGTTGACCCGAATCTTTTGACGATTGCTAAGATGGCGAAGATTCCAGCTACTGCTAAAGCCATTAAAGCACCTTTGTTTTTCATATTTTCAATTGGCTCTGTGAAACTGTCTTTTGAAACGAGTATGTAAGATCCCGCGGCGCCCATATAAGCAGCGATCAGTATCTTGTAAGAAAATGTCGTTCCTAAGATTATTGGTTCAAGCAATGCTACCATTAATGGAGTCATCTGTCTCAAAGGCTCAGTTACAGATAAATCGGAGATTCTCATCGCCTCAACGTAAATGTAAGTCGATGAGATAACACCTAGTGCTGAAACCAGTATTGCGAACAAAAGCCCTGGAGTAAAGTTAATACTGGTTTTCAGTAAGTACCACGCTGCGAAAGGCGCTAAAACTATACAACCGTATACTTGGGTGATAAAACCTATTTCTACGGAGCTAAAGTCTCCTGAAACATGCTTCCTAATTGACTCTCGGAGTGAAGATGTGAATGCAGAAACCAATGCAACAAGTATACCTATCTCCATAAAGTTCTAACTCCTAGTTTTCTTTTATTTGCTTATCTCTGAGAGGTCTGTCCGTGCATCAGGTACGAACTTTACTCCTCTGATTGAGTTATTTATGTCTATAAAGCTCCTGGCTCCGATAAAGCTACCTCTAACTACTGATCCTGATCTTATTTCCGATTCTTCCCCGATTATACATTCTTCTATACAAACTGCAGGATCGAAGATATTTTCTTCAAACACTAGAGAATTCTTAACTGATTCAGCATCTATAATACAGCCTTTGGAGATTGAACAATTTTTAAGTCTAGTATTTGGCTCTATATCTGATCCTTTACCGATGTAAACATCTCCTTCGATTACTGTTCCTGGTTTGAGCTTTGCATCTTCTTCAATAACTGCATCTCCAAGTATATCGACATTTTCATGTATTTCTGCAGTGTCTGCGATCTCTGTCTCATTTATTTCGAATTCTCTCTTTACTGCATCGGCTTTTTTCAGTGTTCTAGGTTCTCCAATATCAACCCAGTAATCTTCAATAATCTCAAAAGTTGCCTCTTCTTCATCAGCCATCTGCTTCACTGCATCGACTAGAGAAGTCTCATCTTCGTCAAGACCCCCTAATACTTCGAAGAGCTCTGGTTTAAACACGTATATACCTGTATTTACTAGAGAATTATCGGGTTCTTCAGGTTTTTCGTCTATAGAAGTTACCTCATCGTTTGTAATACTTAAAACACCGAATTTCTCTGGTTTTTCTTCGCCTGCTGCAAGCATAGAAACCTTAGGATCTGTGCTCTCGAACTTCTTCTTAAGACTCTTTAAATCTCTTTCAGAAACTATGACATCGCCATTTACCACGAAAAAGTCTTCATCTATGCTTCCTACTGCTTCTATCGCAGATCCTGTACCATCTACATTTTCCTGATGAACAACTTGTACATCTCTCTGGTCTTCAAATTCCTCTCTTAACTTGTCTTCTTTGTGATTAGCCACAATTAGGACTTCTTCTACACCTACTGACCTCAGTGATTCGATTAAGTGCTCGACTATAGGTCTCCCCATCACAGGCATCAAACTTGTTGGAAGTGTTTCAGAGAATGGGAAAAGTTGCTCTTCCTTCAATGCACAAGGTATAACTGCTTTCATCCTGCTATCTTTTCAGATTCCTCATTTTCAAGTATCTTTCCATCCCGGATTACTAGGCTTTCAATCTTATCTCTTGCCTCTTCAAGCTCCTCAAAAGAATCAACATCTGACGTAACATCCTCTCTGACATCAAAGATTGCATTCATGAAAATATCTGTCTCTTTCTCAGAAATAGGGTTTTCTGTAACTCCTGCAGCCTCAAGAACTGCGTTCTCAAGCACACGATAAAGCTGGTCATGCGTCAAATCATAAGTCTCCAATTCCTCCTCTTTATCCAGGTCGTAGAGCCTACCATGCAACATGTCGCCAAGTAAATTCCGAGAACCGTGAATTACAAAGAATCTTGCCTCTTCATCAAGAAATGCCTCGTCTTCATGTTCTATGAAGTCTCTTTCAAGTAACTCCTCGCCTATTGAATCTCTTAGATTACGTGCGTGGTGCATTGCTCCGTTACTGAGACCAAGCCAAGAAGAATTAAGCTCAACCCGTACCTCATTTGAATTAAAAACTGTCTGAGTCATTCCGGTAGCAGTATTCTCTTCTACCTTTTCAGTATATCCTCCTTGTGTGGTCATGAATTTGTCAGAGTTGAAGTCTTTGGGCATGAAAACCTTTGCCTCAGCTTTCTCAAGTTCAAGACTGAAATCTCCATTCATTTTTTCTAAAAAGTCTAGTACGTAGACCTCATGTGTCATTTTGTCAAGTACGTCACCACCTTTGACGCCTGCACGCTTTACAGGATTGTAAAGCTTCTGCAAACCTATAGAGGATTCTCTGAAAACCTCAATTTTATTCACTGATTCGTCTTCTAGTATATCCAAAGTTTTCTTTACAGCAGGATTTTCTCTTTCGATAAAATCAACCATCCATGTTACGTCTCTATCCATCGCTAACTTTTTTTCCCGCATATGTTCTTGACGTGTCATGGACGAAGGCTTCTCAGAAAGGTGGTAGAAGCCACGATGAACCGACTCATAAATATGGTTAGAATGAGACTGTGTAGGTCCTGCATCATAAATCAAAATTTCAGTATCAACGTCTTCAACTTCCTCAGCTCTTTGATACATTTCTCCAGCAGTTCTGAAGGTTTCTATATCAAGTTCGTGTGTCTCAGCAAATTTTTCTGCAGAATCAAGTTTTTCCCTATCGGTATCGGCTACACCTACAAACTCTACATCTGCCTCAGGAAGACGGTTCTGCATTTCTACGAATTTCTCAAAACCGTGTCTTCCGAAACTTCCGAGACCTATCTGGAAAATTTTTACCTTTCGCACGGTTCGAATTTAAGTTTCCAGGTTTAAAACTCCGATTCACATAAAAAACTTGTCTTTTACTATTATATGGTAACAATGCCAGGAGGAGAAGGAGGGTTCGGCTCAAGCATTTCATTTAGAGATTATCCTGAATCAGTCAATGCTATAGAAAATTATTCGCAAGAAGCCGATTTGGACAAGAGCCAAGTTATGAGGGGTTTCACAGAACTTTACAAACAGGACCCTCATGTACGTAGCCTTGTTCACGGTTTTGTAAATGAGGATTATGACAGCTTATTTGACTATTGTGACACAGAAATAGATGCTCTGGATGAGATTGCCGACAATATACAAAGAGAAGCGGAGTTTTATGGTTCGGGGCTTGATCCAGAAGAAGTTGATGATACGCTCGCCAAATTCATGGAGGCACTATACTCAGAGGAACAGGAGCAAGATGAAGTTCGAGAAGCCGTTAATGACTTCGGAAATCTAGATAGTAGTCTAGGCTCAACAGCAGGATGGTATGCAGGAAGATTCACAGAAAGATATTGGGAGGTAGACTAGGCAACCCTATTTAAAATTTCACTTCACGTTACTGGATACGAGGTTCAAAAACTATGGGAGATAGACCTGCAAGCATTTACAGAGAGCAGCCAAACCAGCCGTACACGAGAAAGGCACAGAACAAGAATGATAACTATGTAGCTGGAGCACCAGCTCCAAGAGTAACACAGTACGAGATGGGAGCGAGAGACAAAGACTTTGAGAAAGAAGTCGTTCTAATCTCAGAAGATGACTGCTCAATCAGATCAGAAGCACTGGAAGCAGGTAGAATCGCAGCTAACTCCTACCTATCCAAAGAATTTAACATGGAAGAGGACTACAAGCTGAAAATTAGGCCTTACCCGCACCACGTTCTAAGATACCACCCGCTAGCAGGAATCGCACAGGCAGACCGTTACTATGAAGGTATGCGTAAGCCTTTCGGACGACCAATCGGACGTGCAGCAATAGTTGACGAAGGAGACGTTGTAATGAAGGTTACAATTGGCGAAGGAGGCGTACAAGAGGCAAGAAAATCTCTTGAAAGAGCCAACCACAAGATGCCGGTAACATGCAGGGTCAAACTGGCTGACAAGTAAATATTTTCATTACCCTAAATTTTCTCTTAATTTGGCAGAAGATTTAATTCTCTGTATATTAATAATTGCCATATGGTCCAGTGGAAAGGAGAAATAGGAGAAGATTCAGGTCAAAAAGCACAGTTATTGGATACTTTAGATAAGTTTAACGTTCCTAACTTCTTTGTCATAACTCCTGATGAAGTAGGAAGGCTTTTTCAGTCAGAAACAGACTCGAATCAGGTTTTGAATGCTTCATTGAACATGGGTGTAAAGAGAGAACTCAAAGATGCCTATGACGAAGTAGGAATGAGCTCAGAAGTTAGAGAAGCATCGGGTAAGGCAAAGAGTTTAGTTGGAGGACAAAGAAATGGTCAACTTGTTACGATAAGAATTTCATCTTCTGAGAAAGAAAAATACAATTATAAACTAAATGTAGGGTCTTCAAACTTTTTTCAAGCTCTCAAAGAAGTTGTCGCATCTTATTATAAATATAATGATAGCCAGCCATCAGTAATAGTACAGAAGATGGTTGAACCAGGCTTTACGGGTGCACTAACGTCTGAAGGATCAGAAACAATTGTTGAAACCGTAAAGGGCATAGGCACATCTTTAGAAGAGGGTCTAACCCAACCGAATATTTGCTACCTGAGAGGGTCGAGACTTGAAAAACGATTTTTGCCAAAAGAGCAACTAGAAATTTCGAGAAATCCTGTACGAGGAGAAAACCAGAGGAAAGAAATAGAGCCTGAGGAACCATTTGAAAGAGAGGAATTGGAAAAGTTTGTCAGAATAACTAGGTCGGAGGATCTCAACCTAAAGTTTGTCTACAAGAGGGGAGGCTTCCATGTAGTTGATGCTTCAAGAAGTCAAGAAGAACAAGGAGGTTTTAGTGTATCAGAAAATGGCTTAAGAGTCTCAAAAGGCGAAATTAACGGTGTTATTGGCCAAAAAGTGGAATTTAGCGACCAAACTACAGGTCCAGAAGAATATCAAGATGCTTTAATAGCAAAGAAAGGTGGTTTTACTTCGAGAGATGCTTATCATGCTAGGGAGGCTGATAAACCAGCAATATTCAGGTATAAAGGAAATCTTGAACAAGGTCAGAGGGTTACGGCTTCTAGAAATGATGTCGATGTTGAAAAACGAGAAACACGCGAAAAAGGTATTGCTTCGAGCACAATTCATACAGGTTCTTCAGAGGATTTAGGGGGTGCTCCTGGTTTTGAAGAGTCTAAGGGCTCTAATCCTTTCCGTAAGGAAGAAGAGTCAAAGGCTTTTTCAGATGAAGTTTTAGCGACTGAAGTTCTTCCCATAGATCCTAGAAAAGGTAGAGGGGTGTTTTTGAAGAGAAAAGGGAGCAAGGGGTATTCAGTAGATAGCCAAACTAAAGGTTCTAAGAGCATTCCAAGAGAAGGATATCTTTCTTCCTTTGAAGATGTTTTTGCTTTCGAAGGCGGTTCTGCGGTTCTTGATGCTCGGAGAATCCCGGCCAGGGGCTTGGAGGAAGCGCTTGAGTACTTACAAGCTGATACTAAGGTTTTACTTGTAGAAAACCCTGAGAGAGAACTCCTTCAAAAGGCAGTTGAATCTGGTGTTGATGCCATTGGTTGTCCAGAAAACAGAGTTGAAAGGGTTTCTGAAGTTGTGGCTTCCTTTGAGAAGAAATTTATAATGGACAAACTTCGAGACATATAGTCCATCTAAAAAGATTAGGAGGGCAATTTGACCTATGACTCCTAGAAACACCAGAGAGAAAAAGACTGAAGAAAGACAGAAGTTTAATTATGAAGAGTTTGAAGAAGTAGTTGAAGAGATTAAAGACAAAGATTATGATAAAATTGGTCTTCAAGGTCCAGATGGAATTAAACCACAGATAATTGATTATGCAGATCAACTAGAGGAAGAAGGTTTTGAAACAGTTATAATAGGGGCTTCTACCTTTGGTGCCTGTGGAATAGCAGATAAAAAAGCTGAGAGAATGGGAGCCGACGCATTCATCCACGTAGGACACACAAGATTCCTTCACCCTGAAGGACAAGATATGGATGATCTCAGTGTTTATTATCTGCCTTACAGAGAAGACCGTGACTTAATGAGTGTTCTTAAGGAGAATTATGAAGATATAGAAGCTGACACTGTAGGTCTTGTAGGGGTTACACAGTATATGGACCGAGCAGAACAAGCCCGAGAGTTCTTAGAAGATAAAGGATATGAGGTAGTTGAAGGAACAACAGGTCTCAGGACAACAGAGCCCGGACAAGTACTTGGATGTGATGCAGGAGCAGCACACAACATCGCTGAAAAAGTTGATGCCTTCGTTTTTCTTGGAAGTGGGCACTTCCACCCTTCACAAGTATCTGAGACAGGCAAGAAAATTTATGTTGTAGATCCTTACAAGGAAGAGATTTGGATAGAACCTCCAAACAGTCTTGATGATGAGATGAAGGCGGAACATGCACGTGTACTGAAGCATAAGGACAAGAAGAAGTGGGGTATTGTTACTTCCAGCAAAAAAGGTCAGAACTACATGCAAGCAGTCAAGATTGCCAAAGAAAAACTAGAAAGACATGGCAAAGATGTGTATGTATTTGTAGAAGACCGTATCTTCGAACCAGACTACAAAGGCTTTGGTATTGACGTATATGTAAACTGTGCTTGTCCTAGAATGACTAAGGACTGGCAAGACCTAGCATTTGTATCTGTAGGGGCACTAGATATGTTGGACGAAGTAGAGATAAATCATGATTGAAGAGATCCTATCAATTCGATATCATGAATAGGTATGTCGGAAGAACTTGTAGATCCAGAGATTGAATGAACCATAATTCTTCTCATTTACTTAAATCAAAGATTGAACGATGAATATTTTGGGTTAGTTTTACGGTGAGGGCGAGGAAACTGAAAGTAATGATGTTTAGATTGTATGTAAGGAACCTCTTGAATTCAGTATGTGTTAAAGTATGCATTTGAGAAGTATGTAACTTATTTAGTTGTTATTTCTAGGTAGTAAATATTTAAGGTTAATTTTCTAAATATTATTTATGTCGGGAATGGTTAACGACAACGGCTTCTTAGAAGATGATTTTCAACAGACATTTGACTCTCTTAGACTTCAAAATAAAGCTGAAGAAGTCGTTGGGGACCTTGATCAATATATTCAGACTAATTATGGCGGCCAAATTGAATCTGCACTTTTAACTCGTTCCGGACACTACGGCATGTCCCTTATGGCTGATTCTGCTTTGATGCAGGAAAAGTTCGGCTATGATCCTGAAGCGCAGGAAGTAGCTGATCTGGATTTATGCATTACTGTTAGCGATGATATACAGGGCGACATACCTGAGATAAGAGATCTGTTTAAAAAAGAAGATGGAAGTTATGGAGAGTTTAATAAAAGGTACGATGAGGTAGAAATTAATCCTCGGATACTTCATGAGGGAGGTCTTATAGGTAAATTAGAGAAAGCTGCAGAAGAATGGCGGAAGGATATACCTGAAAGTGTTAACTTTCCAGATGTTGATGGTAGTGAAACATCTCGCCACCCAGTGAACTTCTTAGGGTATTTCCATGAAGGTTTTACCCCACTTAAGCAATCTGAAAAGTTACAGGATACGATAGAGTATACTAGTGATGTAATAACTAATCAGGATGGTCGAGTTTATGAAGAAATTTGGGAGGACATTTGGGATGACTTCAGTTCAAGAATGAGATTTAAACCAGAAGTTATGGACAAAAATGCAGAACTTGGGAAAATAGAGATGGCAAAAACTAATTCCAATGAATTTGATTATTCTAGGGATACCTATGCAGATCAGTTAGGAGTGAGGAAAGAAGATAGGGATATTGGAAACACAGATTTAAGTCAAAAACTTAAAGATCAACTTGCGGATAATGAAGAAATATTAGAATGGTTTGAAGGAGAATATCCGTATGAATTGACTCCTAATACCACCAATCAGAAGCAACTGAACCTTAGTGATGGTCCAGAACCAGAGGCAAGTCCTGATGAAGAGATTATAAGAAGAAAGGTTGTCAGATTTCTTGAGGACCATCCAGACATAGAAAAAGCTGCAAGAGACGGCAATTATCAGTTTGCATTTGGTAAGGATCCTCTTAGTGGATACTTTGGAGATGATTTTGAGCTTAAAATTGCTGAAGGAGCTGCAAAATCTGCTCTTGGGCGACAAATCGCTTCTAGAGAATCTGAGGAGAAGCAAAATCGTGTGAACAAAAATATTTTAGAATTTTAATTTAATTTTGAGACTAAAATAACTGCCAAACCAAAAAGTTATTATAACTTTTGTCACTAAGTAGTAAATATGAAATTCAAAAATTCATACTCTGTGAATATATCGGATCTAAGTGATCCAGACAATCAAGAACTAATGGATAGACTGGATAAAATAGAACTAAGACTAACTGATATTAACACAGAAGATCATTCAACTGTTGTTGCTGCGCAAGAACTTGCAGATCAGCATAACTTGGAAATAGAAACTGTCCATGGCACTAGAATATCTAAATTGGGAGAACATCCAAGAGGAGCCTCGGATCTCATGGGTAAAGCAAGAAATATTGAACTAGGTTATGATAACCATGGTAACAGAACAAAACGACTACTTTCACCTTCTGCCATAGTATATCATCCTCCTTACGAAGATGATTCTCCTGATCTTTCTAGAGATGAAATGCGTGAAAATATGGTTCATAATATCGCTGAGTTTACTGAAAGCGACTTACCGCCCAATGCAGATATCGCATTAGAAAATCTTCCTACACCAAGAGGACTAATCTTCGATCCTAGAGATATAGAGTTAGTAAATGATACTGCGCAAGATTATGGTATTGGAGATGAAATTGCCTATACTCTAGACACAGTCCATACTGATGAAGCAGTTGAAATGATTCAAGTTATGACAAATGAAGATAGACTTTCTAATGTACACTATTCTGATCATTTAGCGGTAGACGATCCTTCAATAGACTTTCTGAAAGAGAAATATCCTGGAGAGGATGAAGAACTACTTCCATGGACAGAGAGGCCTGACACGTTCACACATCTTCCGCCTGGGGAGGGAGATGAAAATTTTGAGGCTGTCATCGATGAACTTGAAGAACAAGGGTACCAAGGACCTCTTACTATGGAGCTTCACGATAGGTTCAAAACTTTGGAAGGATATGAATTAGCTGTTCAGACGATGAAAGATTCGGGGTATTCAATCGATTAAGACTCCCAAAAACTTTTTTCTAATAACTTCTCTCTGTCATCAAATCTTTGCTTCTCACTAATCAGTTCCTTAATCTTCTCCTGACCTTTAGTATAACCAATCATTACAGCCCCAACAAGTCTTTCGCCATCAAAAAATAGTCTTCTATATTCATCTTCACTATATTTTATTTCGATTGGTTCTCCTTTCCAGTCTCCTATTGAAAGGAACTGTACATCAAAGTGTCCTACGCCATAGGTGTTGACGTACTTAAATTCCTCTTCATTACCGAGCATGTTCATTGCTGCTGTTTTACCCATTTCCTCGCTGTGATCCCAAGAACCGTTCACAACTCTTCGCTCGAAAACCGGTGATTCGTATTCGACCATGTTTCCAGCTGCAAAAACATCTTTCTGAGAAGTTTCAAGTTTCTCATCGGTTTTTATCATGTTATGTTCGTTTTTCTCCACCTCTACGAACTCAGAGTTTGCCTCTTGCCCGATAGCTACTGCAACAGAATCACAATCCAACTTTTCGCCAGTATTTGTTTGTACAGAGGCAACTTCTCCGTTTTCAACT
>Ga0102942_1000154_pt1 | contig 24016 bp, 15 predicted proteins | sample SalPon2_C_H2O_MG_FD_78171 | JGI IMG/M metagenome (GOLD analysis project Ga0102942, IMG submission 78171) | Salt pond water microbial communities from South San Francisco under conditions of wetland restoration - Salt Pond MetaG R2_C_H2O_MG | ecosystem: Environmental > Aquatic > Non-marine Saline... | reverse complement strand
GTCCTCCACATCCGGAAGGACGACAAGGTGTACGTCGTCGGCGACGACGCGCTCAACTTCGCGAACATCTTCAACAAGGAGACGCGCCGGCCGATGCAACACGGGATCTTGTCCAGCGACGAGGCGTCGGCGATCCCGATGATCAAGCTCATCACCGAGCAGGTGGTCGGCGAGCCCTCCCGCCCCAACGAGCGGCTGTTCTACTCCAGCCCGGCCGACCCGATCGACTCCGGGCTGACGACGCTGTACCACGAGAAGACGCTGGAGTCGATGCTCGGCGACATGGGGTACGACCCCGAGCCGATCAACGAGGGGATGGCGGTCATCTACTCCGAGCTCGCGGACAACAACTTCACCGGGCTCGGAATCAGCTTCGGCGCGGGGATGACCAACGTCTGTCTGGCCTACTACGCGGTGCCGGTGATGAAGTTCTCCATCGCCCGCGGGGGCGACTGGATCGACGAACAGACCTCGCAGGCCACGGGGACCCCGGTCGACAAGGTGACGAGCATCAAGGAGGACGACTTCGAACTCGACTTCCGCACCGACGTCGGCGGCGTCGAGGGCGCGCTGGCCATCTACTACGAGAACCTGCTCGACTACGTCATCGAGAACATCAGCCGCGAGGTCGACGAGGAGGACGTGGAGGAGGGGCTCGACGTCCCCGTCGTCGTCACCGGCGGCACCTCCAGCCCGAACGGATTCAAGGACCTGTTCGCCGACCACCTGGCGGACGCGAACATCCCGTTCTCGATCAGCGACGTACGCTCGGCCGAGGAGCCGATGTACAGCGTCGCCAGCGGCGCACTGGTCGCGGCGCGCTCCGAGGAGGGCGGCGAGCCCGCAGAGAGCGCCGACGAGCCGCCCGCCGAGGAGGCCGCGCCCGAGTCCGAGGACTGACCGCGACGCCTGCCACCGATTTTTCGCATCGTGGGGATGCCCCGAACGCCTAACCCCGACGGGCGTCGATCGATCCCATGGCCGAAGTCGCACGCGACGACGCCGATCAACGACTCCGCGTCGACCTCGAAGTCGACCCGGCGGACGAGTGGGAGTGTCCCATCGTCTCGCAGACGGAGAACGCGAGCGACGTCACCGTCAACGCGGTCGGCGACGAGTGCACGGTGGAGGTCGAGCCCGCGGGCGAGGAGGGGATCCGACGCGACCACGGCGAGGTCACCGACGACTGCCTCTGTCGCGTGTTTCAGAAGTTCGGCTGCGTCCCGCACGTGCGGCGGGTCGAGGCCGGCTCCGTGATCGTGACCTCGTACGTCGACGACCGCGACGCGGTCCGCGAGATCGTCACCGCGCTCAGGGAGATACTCGACCGCGTGCGTCTCGTCAGGCTCGCCGTGGTCGCCGGGCCCGACTCGACCGAACAGGCGACGGTGGACCTGTCGGCGCTCACGCCGAAACAGCGCGAGGGAGTGGAGCTCGCCGTCGTCCGGGGCTACTTCGACGCCGACGCCGACGTCTCGCTGGGCGAGCTCGCGGACGAGTTGGAGATCAGCAAGTCGGCGCTCTCACAGCGGCTCCGGGCCGCGCAGGCGAAGCTCGTCACCGACGCCTTCGAGGCGGTCGACGACTGAGCGCGGTCGCGCGCCCGTCCGCCGAACGCCGACCGAGATCCTTTTTACCGCGAGTCAGTCGGCCGTCGACGTCTCCCGGATGCGACGGAGGGCCTCGGCCCCGTCGCGCTCCGCCTCCGTGAGGTAGCACTTCGGGTCCGGGGCGAACGGGTCGCCGTGCGCCGAGAGCGCGCGGAGCCGCGACCCGCCGCGGCAGATGTCTTGGTACGCGCAGTCGGCGCAGCGGCCGGTGAGGTGCTCCTCGCGGTTCCGGAGGTCGGCGAGCAGCGGGTTCGACTCGTCGCTCCAGATGGCGCCGAACGATCGGTCCCGCACGTTGCCGGGGGAGTACCCCTGCCAGAACTGCGTGAGGTGGACGTTCCCGACCGGGTCCACGTCGGCGACGCGCTCGCCCGTCGGGTCGCCGCCGTTGCGCCGGAGGTACTCGTGGATCAACCGAGCGCGGTCGGTGCCGATCTCGCGGTCCGCGTACTCGACGAGGTAGCCGGCGTCGGCGTAGTTGCCGACCAAGAGCGTCTCTATCTCCTCGCCCGCCTCGTGGTACTCGCGGGTGAGGTCACAGAGGTCGGTGACGGCTCGCCGGGTCGCCTCGGGGCTCAGGTCCACGTCGGCGATCTCCGCGCCGCGGCCGCCGTAGTCGAGGTGATAGAAGCAGAAGCGGTCCACGCCGACGTCGACGAGGAGGTCGACGACGCCCGCGAGGTCGTCGACGTTGTGCTCGGTGATCGTGTAGCGGAGCCCGGTCTTGAGCCCCACGTCGAGACACGCCTCGATCCCGCGGACGGCCGCGTCGAACGCGCCGTCCTCCCCGCGGATCCGGTCGTTGCGCTCGGGGAGGCCGTCGACGGAGACGCCGGCGTACTTGAGCCCCGCTTCCTTCAGTTCACGGGCGTTCTCGCGAGTGAGCAGGGTCCCGTTCGTCGAGAGGACGGGCCGGATCCCGGCGTCGGCCGCGTAGGCGACGAGTTCCGGCAGGTCCTCGCGGACGAGCGGCTCTCCCCCGGAGAAGAGGAGCACCGGGGCGCCGAAGTCGGCGAGGTCGTCGATGAGCGCCTTCCCCTCCGCCGTCGACAGCTCGTTCGCCGCGCCCTCGCAGTCGGCCGCGGCGTAACAGTGCTCGCAGTAGAGGTTACAGCGCTTCGTCGTGTTCCAGACGACGACCGGACGCCGCTGTTTGTCGTCCGTGATCTGCGACTTCGTCGAGTCGTCCGCGGCGTCGTACCGGAGCCCGTCGCTCTCGGCGTCGAGCCCGTAGAGGAGCTTACTGACTGAGATCATCGCTCCGCCTCCGCGAGCGAGTCCGCCGCCAGCGGCTCGGCGGAGTACCGGTGCGTCTCCTCGGCGGGACAGACCCACACGTCTCTGGCGTGCCGGCCGAAGAGCGTGCTCGCCTCCTCGTGAGCGACGTCCGGCGTCGGCGCCGCGACCGTGCCGACGTGGCGCAGGGGGTCCGCCTCCGCCTCGCGGAGGAACACTTCGAAGCGGCGGCCGTCGGCGGAGCGGGAGCCGCCCGATCCAGCGGTTCGGTCCGTCTTCTCGACCATGCCGCTAGTAGGATCGACCCGAAAAACCCGGTTTCGCGCGTTTTCACGGGGAGGGAATCCGCTCGAACGCGGTCGGAGACCCAACGCGTAAACCGCATACGGCGATAGCAAATCGCGGATCGCGGTCGAACCCGCGAGCGCGACGCGCACAGATCGAGCCGCGCCGACGCGAGTCGGCTGGATCGGGTCGAATCCGCCGGAACCGGGCTCGCGACGCCAGCGACGCGCCGAGGCCACCCGTTATGCCCGGCCGTCTCCAAGGGGAGGCATGCGCGAACTCGTCTTCGCCCTCGAGTACGAACCGGGGCGCAACAGGGTGGCCGACGCGCTCGCCGAGCACTCGGGCGCGCGGGTGCGGTCGCTGTCGCTGCACGCCACGGACGACCACCTCTGGCGGGTCGACCACGCGACCGGCACCCCGGAGGCGCTCGCGGCCGTCGAGGACGCCTTCACCGACGGCGACTACTACGCCGACTGCCTCGCGACCGAGGACTGCGGCGCGACCCAGTCCACCCGCGTCCTCGACCGCACCGACGACACCCTCGTGTTGTACACCGACTGGGAGCCGACGCCGGTCTGCGCGTCCGTCCCGCACCTCGCGCGGGACCACCTCGGCGACGGCGTCCTGTTCGAGACCCGCCACGAGGGGCGCCACTACACGTGGCGGCTCATCCACTCCGGCGCGGGCGACGTGGGCGCGTTCTTCGACGCGCTCCGCGCCGCGGTCGGCGACGCCGCCCGGACGGAGCTCCTCAGGACGGCGAACGTCTCGGGCGCACCGGGCGATTCGGCGGGCGACGCCGACGGCGTCGCGCTCTCCGCCGAACAGGAGGCCGCGCTCAGTGCCGCGGTCGAGCACGGCTATTACGAGTCGCCGCGGGCGGTCGACGCCGGCGAGCTCGCGGATCACCTCGACGTCCCCCGGTCGACGCTCACCTATCGGCTCCGCCGGGCGGAAGAGCTGCTGGCGAAGGCGCACGTCGCCCGCGACCCGCAGAGCGACGGCGTCCCCGCCCCCCACAGCTGATCGGACGCGGGGGCCGTCGAATCCCGAGAGTTGGATATTTCCAACCAAGGCTTATCGCGGTCAGGCCCTTCCCTCCGCGTAATGAGCGAGGATCCGGAGGAGCAGAGGGAAGCGGTCGAGGGCGGCGGTCGCCGCGATCTGACCGTCAGCCTCGCGGTTCCCGAGATGGACTGCCCGTCGTGCGCGGGGAAGGTCGACAACGCCCTCGATCGCGTCGACGGGGTGACCGAGGTCGCGCTCAACCCCACGGCCGGGACGGCGACGGTGACGTACGACGCCGCCTGGACGGACGAGGACGGCGTGGTCGCGGCCATCGAGGGCGCCGGCTACGAGGTCACCGGCGGACGCTCGACCGGTGACGGGAGCGCCGCCGAAGGCGACGGGCCGAGCGGCTCGGGCTCCGGCGGCGTCGCGGTCGCGCCCCCGTCCGACGTCTGGAGGACGCCGCGCGCGAAGAAGACGTGGCTGGGCGCGGTGCTGGTGATCGCCGGGCTCCTGTTCGAGTTCGTCCTGACGGCGCGGAACCCCGCGGTGGCGAGCGTGCTCGGCGCTCCGCTCACGGTCGCCGACGTGCTCTTCATCGGCGCGGTCGCGGCCAGCGGGATCCCCGTCATCCGGGGCGGCTACTACTCGGCGCTGAACCGGAGCCTCGACATCGACCTCCTGATGGGGACGGCCATCGTCGCCGCGACGGGGATCGGCTACTTCGTCGAGGCCGCCACGCTCGCCGTCCTCTTCAGCGTCGCGGAGCTGTTGGAGGACTACGCGATGGACCGCGCCCGCGACTCGCTCCGGGAGCTGATGGAGCTATCGCCGGACGAGGCCACGGTCAAGCGAGCGGGGAGACCGTCTGACGGAGCCGGCGAATCGGTCACCGACGGCGAGACGACGGTCCCGACGGACGAGGTCGACGTCGGCGAGATCGTGGTCGTGCGCCCGGGCGAGAAGATCCCGCTGGACGGGACGGTCGTCGAAGGGGAGAGCGCGGTCGACGAGTCGCCGATCACCGGCGAGAGCGTCCCCGTCGACAAGGCCGCCGGTGACGAGGCCTTCGCGGGGTCGATCAACGAGGAGGGGTACCTCGAGATCGAGGTCACCTCGACGGCGGGGGACTCCACCCTCTCGCGGATCATCGAACTGGTGCAGGGCGCGCAGGCCGAGAAGACCGAGACGGAGCGGTTCGTCGACCGCTTCGCGGGGTACTACACGCCGGTCGTGGTCGTCCTGGCGATCCTGACGGCCGCGGTTCCGCCGCTCGTCATCAGCGACCCGGTGACCGTCGACATCGCCGGGTTCCCCTTCGTCTTCGCGAGCGACTGGGGGACCTGGTTCGTGCGCGGGCTCACCCTGCTGGTGATCGCGTGCCCCTGCGCGTTCGTCATCTCGACCCCCGTCTCCGTCGTCTCGGGGATCACCAGCGCGGCGAAGAACGGCGTCCTGATCAAGGGCGGCAACCACCTGGAGGCGATGGGGGCGGTCGACGCCGTCGCGCTCGACAAGACCGGGACGCTCACGCGGGGCGAACTCGCGGTCACCGACCTCCTCCCGCTCGGCGACGCCGACGAGGCGACGCTGCTCCGGCGGGCCGCGGCGCTGGAGCGGCGGAGCGAGCACCCGATCGCCGCCGCGATCCTCGACCGCGCCGAGGGCGCGTCCGTGACCGACGTCGCGGAGCCGACGGCGTTCGAGAGCCTGACCGGGAGAGGCGTCCGCGCCGAGATCGACGGCGAGACCTACTACGCCGGGAAGCCGGCGCTGTTCGAGGACCTCGGGTTCGACCTCTCGCGCGCCCGCGCAGAGACGGACGGCGGTGTCGTGGAGACGGGCGACCGCGACCGACGGGCGGTCGCGTCCGACGACGGCGCGTTCGCCGACGGAGCGATCGCCGCGCTGGAGCGCGAGGGAAAGACCGTCGTGCTCGTCGGGACCGCGACGGAGCTGACCGGCGCCGTCGCCGTCGCCGACGAGGTCCGTCGCGACTCGAAGCGGGCGGTCGAACGCCTCCGCGAACTCGGCGTGGAACACGTCGTCATGCTGACGGGCGACAACGAGGGGACCGCGCGGGCCATCGCCGACCGGGTCGGCGTCGACGAGTACCGCGCCGAACTCCTCCCGGAGGACAAGGTCTCGGCGGTGAAGTCGCTCCAGGACGCGTACGGCGACGTCGCGATGGTCGGCGACGGGATCAACGACGCGCCCGCGCTGGCGGCGGCCGAGGTCGGCGTCGCGATGGGCGCCGCGGGGACGGACACGGCCCTGGAGACCGCCGACATCGCGCTGATGGGCGACGACGTGGCGAAGCTCCCGTACCTCTACGGGCTCTCGCACACGGCGAACGGCGTCATCCGCCAGAACGTCTGGGCGAGCCTCACCGTGAAGTTCCTGCTCGCGCTCGGCGTGCCGCTCGGGCTGGTGAGCGTCGCCGTCGCCGTCGTCGTCGGCGACATGGGGATGAGCCTCGGCGTCACGGGCAACGCGATGCGGCTCTCCGGGATCGAGCCAGAGTCGTACGAGTAGGCGGCCGCGACCCGCCGCCCGCAACACGCGACACTAACATGAACTATTATTAAGGTCCGGCGCATCGGGTGAGACGTGCCACCCGTAGTACACGATTAACCCACGCTCGGACCCGGCGACGACGGCCCGTCCCGACGGACCGAGCGCGGCCGAGACGAGTATCGAGGAGAAGGCGGCGGAGCGCGGGGACGCACTCCCCACCGCGGCCGAAGCGATCGCGCGGTGCGCGAGCCCGTTCGACGCGACGGACACCGCTCGGATTCCCAACGGAACCGACCGATGGAACGCGTACGCCGGGTCGTCACACGAGTGACTCCGGTCGCGCCTTTTTAATTGCCGGGACGAGTACCGAGGAACGGCCGATGACGATCCACCGCTCCGAGCTGCCTCGGCACCAGCGACGACGAGCCCTATGAGTACCGAGGCCAGCTTTCTATCCATACCTTTGAGAAGAGAACTGAATGAACGTCAGAGAATCGCGTCTTACCCTCTGAAAGGGGGACAGTCGTCATTTGAGGTCGAATAGAGTACACTCTGAGGCGTCACATAGGCCCTGTCACTCCGAGGGGTACGTGACTGAGAGAAGGTAAATTCGGGAGACTATTCGCCTTTGCTAACTCAATGGCTCTGTTGAACCCTCTGGGCTTGATGGGAATGGCGTGCTGAACACAGAGGGTATAGTCAGTAGACCGGAGTACTGAGGCGGAGAACTGTGGTCAACAACACTGGCTCGTTTCTGCGCGAGCGTTGTATCAGTAGCGTCATGTCCAAGTTCGAACTGTTCGACCGGACAGCAACCGGTAAGACCACCTAAACCAGCGAACGAATAGTGTCGGACGAGTGACCCGGTGTGCGGAGATATTAGCCGACTTGTCCCGATAGCGCTGCCCCCGCTTTGAACTTCACCTCGTTCGACGCCCCACCAGCATTCACCAGATGGAGCAGCGACGCGGCCGCATCAATATTCGTCACGAATCCATATTCGTCACCAGACACCATCGCCGAGTCGCTTTCCTCTGTCCGACCCGGGCGCTTCCGGACGATTGAATCGTCCCCCTCGACCAGTTCCCGTGATAACACACCCGCCGCGACCAACTGCTCAACCGGTCCTGCAGACATCTGCCCCCCAGCCACATCCTCGAACGAGTCCCCTAGGTCTGTCAGTCTATCACCGTCGACATCGCCGACATCGATTCCGTCGACCGACGTGGCGCCACCCATCGACACCAGCGTCAGGGAGTTTCCATACAACGACGCATCGTCGATGATCCACCCACCCGTGTAGATGAGTTGACTATCGTTCTCACACCGCTGGACGTACAACAACGCCGGGAACGGCTCAGGGCACGCGGGCGGTCGGACCATCATCTGATACACCAACAGACCGGTCGACGCCCCAGCCTCCGTCTGCTCTGGCCACACACCCGGATCACACGCTCTCATGGTCAGCATCCCGACTCGTCCTTGTCCACCGCCAGGCGCGCACACACCAGCGTCGCTTCCATCCTGGTTCGATGGAATCGTCAGCACGACCGACCCCTCCTCCGCTCGAACGACCGCCAGTTGCCCACCCGACGCCATGGGTCCCGACGCCTCTGCCACGAAGTGTGGCGTCGTCCCACACACCGCCGGACGAGCCCGCTCGTCCGAATCGTCGCAATCGCCAGCCTCGTCCGGGCTCCCCGAACTCGCCGTCACCGCTCCCCACGAGTACATCTGTCCACCATCGTCAGATCCGCCGGTCACGTACTCGATGAGCCGCTCCGGCGTCACTGCTTCTCTGAGACTGCCGTTCCCACCTGGCACCTCAGCATCGGGCAAGCACACGGTGAATCGCTCTCCCATGACAGACGTTTCATCAAAGTATCTGAAGAGTGCTGCCTGTGTTGCCGGATTGAACATTCCGGACGGGTCAAACGCCAGCGGCGGCAGGAAGTAATCCCCGAGTAGAAGATCGTCTCCGACTCCGTCGGTCAGTCCGAACGCGTCCCACTCGCCGTTTTCAGCGTACTGCCGCGCTCGCCGGGTGTCTGCCTGCCGGTCCACGACATTCGCTACTGCCGCGGCACAGGCATCCTCGGAACACCGCTCCAGCACGGCCCGCATCTCGGCTAGTATCTCGTCCATCTCGTCCAGTGCCGCGGTTACGTCTTTCTCGGTTTGCGGATTCCGGCCCGTTCTCGCGCTTCGTTTCGATATCGAGGCCCACGCTGCCGCAGTCGCCGCTCTCAGTTCGTCATCCAGCCCCGTCACCGTTCGGAAGGTCTCGTCCATCTCGGCAAGCAGATCACCGAGAATATCTGGCGGGCGAGCGGAACTCCGGTTACTCCGCGTGTTATTGTAGTTCGCCCGTGCCCCACCAGTTCCATCACCCGCTCCATCCCCATCCGCATCTGCGTCTGTATCCTCGTCTTCAGCCCGGACGCCTGCCTTGTTGCTCCGCGTGTTGTTGTAGTTCGCCGCAGATATCGCGACAGCCGTCACCCATCCCTCCAGCTCGATCTCGCCCGACACCCCACCCACGTCCCCAGTAAGCGTCGGCGCCAGTCGCGCAACGTGGGGCGTGCCCGCACTAAATCCATCCGCCGACCGCATGAACACTCCAGCAGGCGCCGCTGTCGTGTTCGTCGTTGCTGACGCCACACGGCTCAGACACCCACTGAGCCCACCGAGAATGACGATACCGCTCGCTGCGAGCAAACTACGGCGGCTAAGCGTCGTACCGCTGGTGCTGCCTCCCCTGCTGGCTTTCCGCCGTGAATTCATATCTGATAAAGGACGCCCTAAGATAACATAAGCTTGCTTACGATTAGGACATCGCAGTCGCGTTCCTGACAAACGTACGGGCGGCGAAGCTGAGATAATCGCGTCTGTTTTGCTGAACATGCGCCTTCGGCCTTGTTTAGACGCTTGAAATCACACGGTTCAGGTGGTGAGAGACCGCTCGATGTTTCTGACAGCGGCCTTTAGGACGACCTCTCGGAACTGCCCGAACCACGTGCTGGCTTTAATCGTCGAGCCGAATCGCTGGCGGATCGCGAAAAATATCGACTCGACGATAAACCGTCGATGGTACGTTCTATAATCAATTACTAGGGGTAGATTGTGAGTCGCGAGTACCGAGGCCGAACGCTTCTCGCGGCGTCGAGCCGCGCGTCCCGAATCACGGCGGCTGAGTGCATCGCCTGCACCGAGAATTGATATAGCGGTTATTGGTATACTACGATCCAGCGGGCGTGAGTCCGTCGTAGAGAGAGATTCACCCCACTGGCGACGCTGTTGGCGATTCACGCGCACCTGAGTTCCTCCGTTCGAGGCGCAGATCGAGCGATCACGCGGCGTTGAGGGGGGTCCGGGTTCCCGTTCACAGCGGGGCGTCGATGGCATCGTTCGCGCGCTCGATCCCGGCGAGCGCCTTCGGGTCGATCACCGCGACGGCGTCGTCGCCGTACCCGGCTTGCGTCTCGGTCGCCAACCTGTCCCGAACCTTTCGCAGGGACGAGACGGCGCCGGAGAGCCGCTCGTCGGCGGTCCGTTCCTCGCCGTTCTCGGCCGCGGTGACCGCCCCGACCGCCGACTCCCGGGCGCGATCGATCCCGTCGAGCACCGGATCGGACCCGGTCTGGCGTTGCGTCGTCGTACGATCGCTGCTGCTCACCGTGGCGTTTTCCCTTTCTTCGTCCGTGGGGCCGTCCGTTTCCTCGTCGGTGGCGTCCTCGGTCGAGCCGTCCGTTTCCTTGTCCGTGGTGTCCTCGGTCGAGCCGTCCGTGTCATCATCGGTGGTGCTATCGGAGGAGCCGTCCGTCTCGTCTTCCGGACTAAGCGACTCGGTGAGCGCGTACAGGTCGTCGAGCTCGCCGCGAAGCGTCCGCGCGAGGGCGGCCTTCCCGGTGGCGACCCGCCGTCTGACCGCGTCGCCGTCGTCGTCGAAGGAGTCGGGCGTCACGCGGTACGCGCCGCGGGTCCCCTCCCGGTCGACCACTTCGACGGTGTACCGACCCTCGCGGTGGACCGCGACCGCGAACCGGTCCGTCTCGACCGGCTCGCCCTCGTAGACGACGCCCGCGTAGTCTTCGACGATCCGGACGCGCTCGACGCCGTCCGCCTCGCGGGCGTCGCCGCGGATCCACCCGGCGTCCTCGGTCGCGACGACCGCGAGTTCGCCGTCCCCGCCGACCCGGACGAGTCCGCCGTCGTGGGCGAACCGCGACGCGACCGGCGCGACGCCGGGGCCGTTGGCGACGAGGAGGTGCGGGCCGGGCTCGACGCGGAGGTACTCGAACACCCCGCCGCGGGTGACCGTCGCGCTCGGGTCCTCGCTCGCGAGGCGGACGGCCAACTCCGTCGAGAGCGGGAACAGCGACACGCCCGCCACGCCCGTGACCGCGCCGGCCGCGCCGTCCGCGACGCCGTCGAGCGCGCCGGCGGCGCCGGCTCTGAGCTGTCGCACGCGACCGACGACGCGGTTCGCGAGCCCCTCCGGCTCCGCCCCGTCGATCCGGCGGCGGTGCGCGGGGTCGGTGACGTCGTCGAGCGGGTCCGCGAACCGGTCCTGCTCCCACGGGACGCCGACCGATGTGATGTGGCTCGCGACCGCGTCCTCGACGAAGCCGGGGACCGCGAAGTCGAAGCTCAGCTGCGGGCCGACGAAATCGTCGATGTCGTCGCTGAGCGGGGCGAGCGGTTCGAGCGCGTAGGTCGCGTCCGCGTCGAGGTCGCTGTCGGGATGCGCGATCGCGAGCCCCGGCTCGCGGAGCGGGACGTCCTCGGGCGGAGTCGGCAACCCCCGCCACGACCCCACCGTCACCCGCTCGTCGATCAGGTCCGTGCGATCGATCGACAGCGACGGGTGCTCGTGGAGCGGGGCGCCGTCCAGTTCCGGGAGGACGAACGGGAGCCGCGCGCCCTCGTCGCGGGGGAGCCCGTAGGCGAAGGGCGCGCGGACCGCCGCCGAGACGTCGAGGGCGTCGTTCGTCACGTCGGAGAGCAGGTCCGTCGTCGGGAGCCGTTCGAAGGTCGGTACGAGGCCGTTGACCTCGCTGGCGCTGGAGTGCGAGCCGACCTCGGAGAGGATTCCGGGGCGGGCTCCCTCCGGAATCCCCGGGTCGAGGAACTCGTTGTTCGGACTGGCGCGGGAGTGGGCGCTCGCCGAGAGCAGCAGCGGCTCGCCCGTTTCGCGGTCGACGAACACCTGTAGCAGCTCCCAGTCGTGCCAGTGGAAGTTGACCGTGAACTGGTCGAACGCGAAGTAGAGCCAGTACTGCAGGGCGTCGACGCCGGGCGCCGCCTCGACGACGTTGTAGAAGACGGTGGGCGTCGGCGGCGCGCCGGTCTCGCGGGACGCCGCCGAGTAGCCGTCGAGCGCGGCGAACCCGTCGACGACCGACCCCGCAGCGGTCTCGGCGACGTAGTGGCGCGGGTCGGTGGGATACCACTTCTCCAGCGCCCCGAAGTAGAGGTCCGGCGCGTACCGGCGGACGAGGGCCGGAACGACGGCACCCTCGTCGGCGCGCTCGTCGCCGCCGTCCGCGTTCGACCCCCCTCCGTCCGACTCCTCCGCCTCGTCCGGGCCGTCCGGCGGCGCCGGGTCGTCGCGAGCGGCGTACCACGCGGCGGCCCCCGTGCCGGCGAGCGCGGCGAGCCCGCCGAACACCAACGCGCGGCGCCGGCGGTCGTCGACCGAGCGGTCGGCCGCGTCTCCCCTCACGTCGTCGTCACCGGGCATGCGATCTACCGAACGGATGCCGCCACCCGTGTTAAGCGTTCCCGCGACCGCGGCGGTCGTCGAGGCCCGCGACCGACCGCTACCGCCGAGCGGAGGTCGCTCGTCCGGGCGGTCACCCCCGGCGGGAACCACCGCTCGTACGGTACTCTCTCGATTCGCGTACTATCGACAGAATTGACACGAGCGAGCGGCGCGGAGAGCGCCCGCCGACGTGGTCCCCGTGATCCGGCGGTCGGGGCGTCACGTCCGCGAACCGGACGGAAGGTCAGATCCCAGACCGGATAGATCCGGATCGGTATTTATCACTCGGCGACGACGCCTAAAAGACATGGAGCCAGATCTGGACCGATTTACCTCGCGGCGGTCGACGGTGTACGGCCAGCGCGGGGTCGTCGCCACGAGTCAGCCCCTCGCCAGCCAAGCGGGGATCGAGACGCTGCGCGACGGCGGGAACGCGTTCGACGCAGCGGTGGCGATCGCGGCCGCGCTCAACGTCGTCGAGCCCACCTCGACCGGCCTCGGCGGCGACGTGTTCGCGCTGTACCGCACGGCCGACGGGGAGGTCGGGGCGATGCGCGCCTGTGGCGGGGCGCCCGCCGCCGCGACGATCGAGAACGTCCGCGGCGCGCTGGAGGCGGACGACGACGCCGCGTCGTACTACCCGGACGACGGCGGCTACGCGGTCGACGGCACCGACGAGGCCGGCATGCCGTTCTACGGCCCGCACGCGGTCACGGTGCCGGGAACGGCCCGCGGCTGGGAGGCGACGATCGAGGAACTCGGGCGGCTCACCCTCGCCGACGCCCTCGCGCCCGCGATCCGATACGCGACCGAGGGGTACCCGGTCTCCGAGGTCATCGCCTCCTACTGGGCCGGCGCGGAGGAGCTGTTCACGGACGACCACGCCCGGGAGGCCTTCCTGTTCGACGGGGACGCCCCCGAGGTCGGCGACACCGTCACGCTCCCGCGGCTCGGCGAGTCGATGCGAACGATCGCGGAAGCGGGCGCCGACGCGGTGTACGAGGGGGAGATCGCCGAGGCCATCGCCGCGGAGGTCCAGTCGCAGGGCGGGTTCATGACCGTCGACGACCTCGCCGACTTCGAGGTCGAGTGGCCGGACCCCGTCTCGACGACGTACAACGGCGCCGAGGTGTACGAACTCCCGCCGAACAACCAGGGGCTCATCGCGCTGGAGGCGCTCAACGTCGCGGCCGAACTCGGCGCGGGCGAGCACGAGTACGACACCGCGGAGCGCGTCCACTACTTCGCGGAGGCGTTGAAGTTGGCCTTCCACGACGGGCACCGCTACATCACCGACCCCGACTACGAGGAGATACCCCCGCTCGCGTCGACCGAGTGGGCCGCGAAGCGGGCCGCCGGCGTCGGGCCGAGCGCGGACCACGACGTCTCGTTCGGCGTGCCGAACGCCAACGCCGAGGACGCCGACACGGTGCTTCTCACCGTCGCCGACGACGAGGGCAACGTCGTCTCGTACATCAACTCGCGGTTCGCCGGCTTCGGCTCCGGGCTCGTCGCGGGCGAGACCGGAATCGCCCTCCAGAACCGCGGCGCGTCGTTCTCGCTCGACCCCGAGCACCCGAACAGTCTCGAACCCGGCAAGCGGCCGTTCCACACGCTGATTCCCGCCCTCGTCCGCCTCGACGAGGACGACTGGGCCGCCTTCGGCGTGATGGGCGGCTACATGCAGCCGCAGGGGCACGTGCAGGTGATATCGAACTTCGTCGACTACGAGATGCCGCTCCAGCGGGCCCTCGACGAGCCGCGATGGCGGTACCGCGAGAGCGGCGAACTGGGCGTCGAACCCCACTTCGACGACGACGTGGCCGCGAAGCTCGTGCGAAAGGACCACGACGTCAGAACGCTCTCGCCGGTCCAGTTCGGCGGGGCGCAGATCGTCCGCAACGAGGACGGCGTGCTCTCGGCCGCCACCGAGCCCCGGAAGGACGGTAACGCGCAGGGGTACTGACGGGAGCGTCTCCGGTCGGGTGGGATAAACGGGCGCCTCCTCGGCCGGGTGACGCCGACGCCGTCGGAGTCGGGCGTGGATGTACTCGGTAGACGGGTTCTGTCGAAACGCTCCGCACTTGACACAAACGGTGTGGAAGGTACAGAGGACGCAGTCAGCACAACGGACTCGCTCATTTCGCGTCAAATCGGATGAATCACGAAGAATTAAGCAGAAAGCCTCGCGCTTCAGCGCCGGGAGGATGTCAATACGGCTCGTTCAGTTATTCTGATCCCGTGCTGTCATCGGATTCAACGAACCACATTCGACACCATCCATCGAGGGTTATGAATGTTTTATATATACAGTACATATGAGCACTAATGAGAGACAGTACAACTTCAAAAGCGGATACTAAACGGGGGGCTGACTGGTATCGGACACTCGTTGAGGAGGTGAACGACCTTGCAACAGTCGTCGATACCGACGGGAGGATAAGCTACGTCAGTCCTGCCGTCACGCGCATTCTCGGGTACGACCCTGACGAGTTGATCGGTCACGAAGGGTACGAATTTGTCCATCCCGACGATCGAGAGCGAAACGCTGAGGCGGTCGAAGCAGTTCTGTCGGACCCGTCAGGACCAGAAACCGTCGAAGTCCGGTTCAAGCATGCTGACGGATCGTGGCGCTGGATCGAAGCCACGATGAGGAATCGACTTGACGACGGCCTCATCGGTGGGATTCCCTTCAGCAGTCGGGACATCACCGAGCGAAAAGAGTACGAGAGCGACATTCGGGAGCTCGCCGAAGAGTACGAAGCCCTCTTGGATAATGTGGAGGACGCGATCTTCCTCGTAGATGTTGAACAGTCGGACAGTGGTGGTGTCAGATTCGAATTCGAACGACTCAGCCCGTCTTATGAGCGACAAACGGGGATTACGACTGAAGAAGTACAAGGGCGGACGCCGCGAACCGTATTCGGCGACGAGCAAGGTGCGGACCTCGAAGCAAACTATCACCGGTGTGTCAGCGCTGGTGAGCCAATTTCGTACCAAGAGGAGTTACCGGTCAACGAGGAGGCGCGTTTCTGGCAGACGAAACTCGCGCCGGTGGTCACCGGTGATGAGATAACTCGTCTCATCGGGGTCACTCGGAACGTCACCGATCGCGTCGAACGGGAACGACAGTTACGTCAGCAAAACGAGCGACTCGACGAGTTTGCAAGTGTGATTTCCCACGATTTGCGTAGCCCGCTGAACGTCGCACAGGGTCGTGCGGCGCTCCTCGCCGCGCAAGCAGAAAGCGAACATCTAGACCCGCTGTTACAAGCGCTCAACCGGATGGAAGCAATCGTCGAAGATACGTTGACTCTCGCACGTCAGGGAAATACGATAAGCGAAACGGAGCCGATCAGTTTGACTGACCTCGTTGGGAAGTGTTGGTCCACAATAGACGCGGACGACGCTACCATCGAAATCATCGACGAGGTGACGTTCCAAGGCGATCCGAACCGGCTACAGCACGTGTTCGAGAACCTGTTCCGGAACGCGGTCGAACACGGGGGATCTGATGTGACCGTTCGTGTTGGACGTCACGGGCAACAGACCATCTACGTCGAAGACGATGGGCTAGGAGTCCCGCTGGACAAGCGGGGAGATGTTCTCGAACCGGGTCATTCGTCGGCCCGTGGTGGCACTGGATTTGGGTTGACCATTGTAAAACGAATCGTGGAGGCTCACGGGTGGGAGTTGTCCGTGAGCGAAGGAACAGACGGCGGAGCACGGTTCGAAATTTCCGATATTGAATCCTCCAGTTAGATCCGCTGTATTGACCGATCTGACCAGCCGATTTTTTTTGAAGAGCTTCTGTGCGAGAGACGCGCTCGGCATTCAGCACGGCCTCAACTGACTGTCAGCGATCAGGCATTTAAACAGGACCAGTAGGCGATATTTGGTGCCTAAATACGGCACACCTCGCCCGGTTACGGGTAGAAAACGTCTTATAGGTGTATTTCACACGATACAATGAGGAGTGTTATCACGTGAGTGTCTCTGAAACGGTCGTCCGGTACCGCCAAACCCTCAGCGAGGAACCGCTCGCCATCGGGGTCCTGCTCGTGGCCCTGTGGATGGTGTGGTCACTCGTCAGCGGTCTTCTGACCGGCGGGATCCAAGTCAGCAGCCTCGCGTCCCTCGTCTGGGACGGATTGCTCAGAGGCCTGATCATCGGGTTAGCGGGTATCGGACTCTCAATGACGTACAGCATTCTCAATTTCGCGAACTTCGCGCACGGCGACTACCTCACCAGCGGGGCGTTCGCCGGAATGGCCACCAGCTACTTCATCGCCGGCGTCGGCCAGAACAGCATCGGCGCGCTCCTGCTCGTTGGCGCGGGCGGGTCGGTGTTCGGCGGCGCGCTCGGCATCGGGGTCACGACCGCGCCGCTCGCGGTGCTCTTCGGGGCCATCTTGGCGGGGCTTTCGACCATCGCGCTGGCGCTGGTGATCGACAAGTTCGTCTACCGGCCGATTCGCGACGAGAGCGGTATCGCGCTGCTCATTACCAGTATCGGGGTCGCGTTCGCGCTCCGGTACCTGCTCCAGTTCGTCTTCGGCGCCGGCGTCCGAGGGACGACCGCGGCGGGTTCCGTCCCGCGGATAAACGTCCCCGCGCTCGACGGCACCTTCCGGGTGACCGCCCACGACATCAGTCTCGTGGTCGTCGCCGGCGGCCTCATGCTCGGCGTGCACCTGCTGCTCCAGCGGACGAAGCTCGGGAAGGCGATGCGGGCGATGTCCGACAACGAGGACCTCGCGCGGATCACCGGGATCCCGACCGAGCAGGTCATCCGCACGACCTGGATCGTCGGGGCCGGGCTCACCGGCGTCGCGGGCTACATGTTCGTCCTCTGGAAGGGCACGCTCGGATTCAACGACGGCTGGCTGCTGCTGCTGCTCGTGTTCGCCGCGGTCATCCTCGGCGGGATCGGGTCGATCTACGGCGCGATCGGCGGCGGGATCATCATCGGGCTGACCGCCTCCGTCTCCGTGGTCTGGATCCCCTCCGAGTTCGGCCGCGCGGCCGCGTTCCTCGTGATGATCGTGATCCTACTGTTCAAGCCTGAAGGCATCTTCAGCGGGAGGTCGACAGCATGAGCGCGAGCGACGTTCGCGAGCGCTTCGCGGGACTGTTCGAGCGGGACGTAACGCTCGTGCTCGCCGTTCTCGGCGCCATCTACTTGGCGTACCTTCTCGCCGGCGTCGCGTTCGGCTACGGGCTCCGCGGACAGCTGAACTCGATGGCGAACCTGACGTTCTACATCGGCGTGTTCGGCATGCTCGCGCTGGCGCTGAACCTCCACTGGGGGTACACCGGACTGTTCAACATCGGCATCGTCGGCTTCATGGGGATCGGTATCTACGTGACCGCGCTGCTCTCGAAGCCGCCGGTCGCGGAGGGCGGCGCCGCGCAGGTCGGCGGGTTCGGCCTCCCGCTGTTCGTCGGCGTCATCGGCGGTGTGCTCGCGGCGGGGCTGTTCGGACTGCTCGTCGCGCTGCCCGCCCTGCGGCTCCAGGCGGACTACCTCGCGATCGTCACGGTGGCGTTCTCCGAGATCGTCCGGTTCACGATGATGTCACGGACGTTCCAGACGTTCACGGTGCCGGACACGATCGACCTGTGGGTGTTCACGTTCGACCCGACGGCCGACACGGTCGGCCTCGGCGGCGGCGGCGGGCTCATCCTGAACTACGCGGACCCGCTCGAAGCGCTGCTGCGGGGGCTGTTCCTCTGGGAACCGTACCTCGCGTTCGTCGCGTTAGTCCAGCGGACGCTCATCCCGAACAACCCGAAGCCGGTGATCGACGGGCTCGTGTACGGGATCGTCCTGCTGATCGGCGTCGGGCTGTTCTACCTCCTGTTGTCGCGGACCGGTAAGTCGCCGTTCGGCCGCGTGCTGAAGGCGATCCGCGAGGACGAGGACGTCGCGAACGCCCTCGGGAAGGACACGGACCGCTTCAAGCTCACGGCGTTCGTGCTCGGCGCCGCGCTGATGGGCCTCGGCGGGATCTTCTGGTACTCCAGCCGCGGGAGCATCACGCCGCCCTCGTTCCGGCCGAACATCACCTTCTTCGTCTGGATCGCGCTGATAATCGGCGGCGCGGGCTCGAACACCGGGAGCTTCCTCGGCGGCGCCATCTTCGCCGGGGTGTTGTACGAGGGACCGCGGTACTTCAAGAACCTCGTCGAGACGGCGTTCGAACTCGGGGACGCGCCCCGGAACTTCGGCGAGGCGATGGCCGGATTCGCCTCCCTCGACCCGATGCCGTTCGTGCTGTACACGCTCGACAGCGTCAGTCAGCTACGCCTCGTGATCATGGGCGTGGTGCTGATCTGGCTGATGCACAACCGCCCGGAGGGCATGCTCGGACACCGCAAGGAGACGGCTTCGACCGTCGACCTCAGGCGGCCGGGGACCGACGGGGCGAGCGGTAAAGCGGCGGCCGCCGACGGGGGTGACGAGCGATGAGCGAGACGGACGAGTCCACCGCTGGCGGCTCCGTGGCGACCGACGGCGAGTCGCCGGGCGCCGAGGGCGGCGACGCGGCAGACGGAGCGTCGTCCGAGACGGACCTCACCGAGGTCATGGGGACCGAGACCGACGTCCCGAGCGGGGACGACGGGGGTCGGTACGCGCCCCTCGAGGTCGAGGGGCTCCGGAAGGAGTTCGGCGGCATCGTCGCCGTCGAAGACGTCAGCTTCGACGTCGAGGAGGGGACGCTCACCGGACTCATCGGCCCGAACGGCGCCGGGAAGTCGACGACGTTCAACCTCATCACCGGGATGCTCGGCCCCACGGCGGGGACGGTGCGGTTCAACGGCGAGGACATCACCGGCATGCAGCCCCACCAGATCGCGAACCGCGGGCTCGCGCGGACGTTCCAGATCGCCCGCGAGCTCGAGGAGATGACGGTTCTGGAGAACATGATGCTCGCACCGAAAGGGCAGGTCGGCGAATCGCTGTGGCGGTCGGTCATGCCGGTGGCGCGGGGGTCGGTGCGCGAGCAGGAGACCGAGCAGCTCGAACGCGTCTGGGAGGTGCTCGACTTCTTCGAGATCGACCACCTCGCCGACGAGTACGCCGGGAACCTCTCCGGCGGCCAGCGGAAGCTGCTGGAGATGGCTCGGGCGCTGCTGACCGACCCCGACGTCATGCTCCTCGACGAGCCGTTCGCCGGCGTCAACCCGACGCTCGAGAAGCGGCTCCTCGAACACATCCACGAGCTGCGCGAGCAGGGGTACACGTTCCTCATCGTGGAACACGACATGGACCTCATCATGAACAACTGCGAGCGGGTCATCGTCATGCACCAAGGCCGGATCCTGAAGGACGGAACGCCGACGGAGATCAAAGAGAGCGAGGAGGTCATCGAGGCCTACCTCGGAGGTGAGGTATGAGCCTGCTCGAAGTCCGCGGGCTGGACGCCGGCTACGGCGACCTGCAGATCCTCACCGACGTCGACCTCGACGTCGACGACGAGGAGTACGTCACTATCGTCGGCCCCAACGGGGCCGGCAAGTCGACGGTGATGAAGTCCGTCTTCGGACTCACGACGCACATGGGCGGCACGGTGACCTTCGACGGCGAGGACATCAGCGGGACGAACCCCGAGGAGATCATTCACAAGGGGCTCGGCTACGTCCCCCAGAACGAGAACATCTTCGCGGAGCTCGACGTCGAGGAGAACCTCGAGATGGGGGCGTACATCCTCGACGAGGTCCCGCAGGAGGAGCTCCGAAAGGTGTACGACCGGTTCCCGATCCTCGAGGAGCGGAAACACCAGCAGGCGGGCACGATGAGCGGGGGTCAGCGGCAGATGCTCGCGATGGGCCGCGCGCTGATGCTCGATCCCGACCTGCTGCTGCTCGACGAGCCCTCGGCGGGGCTCGCGCCCGACCTCGTCGACGAGATGTTCGACAAGATCGACGAGATCAACGAGAGCGGCACGGCGATCATGATGGTCGAACAGAACGCCAAGGAGGCGCTCAGACGCTGCGATCGCGGGTACGTGCTCGCGAACGGGCAGAACCGGTTCGAGGACGAGGGGATGGCGCTGCTGAACGACGAGGAAGTCCGGCGGGAGTTCCTCGGCGGGTAGCCGGCGGCGTCCGCTCAGCGGCGGTTCGTTTCTTTTCACGGGACACCGAGCGGCTCCGGAGCGTTGCGGCTACTACGGGCGTCTCGCAGCCGCGTCGCTCGCGGTGAGTTAAAAAAAATCGAGAACGCGATGCCGGTTCGCCGGGTTGTCCGATCAGCGCGTCAGTTCCCGCTCGAGAGCGCCTGTTCGATGACGTTGGAGTACGACGACTCGCCGATGTTGAAGCTGATCTGGTCGTACACTTCGCCGTCGAACTCGTCCTCGAACACGCCGCTGAAGCGCTCGGAGAGCTGCTGGCCGTAGTCGTTGTTCACGTACAGCGTCGCGGCCGTCGATGCGCCGAGCCGCTCGGAGGCGACCTGCGCCATGACGCGGCCCTGGAGCTGGTCGCTCGGGGCCGTCCGGAAGATGTAGTCGTCGTCCTCGAGGTTCGTCACCGACAGCGCCGTGCTGGACGGCGAGCAGCCGACGACCTCGTTCGGGATGAGCGTCTCCTGACAGACGGGGACGTTCACGCCGGAGGAAGCCGTCCCGCACACCGCGGGAACCCCCGAACTGACGAGGGACTCGGCGCCGCTGACCCCCTGGTCGGGCGAGGTGTTGGTGTCCTCGAACTGGGCGTTCACCGTCAGGTCGAGGTCGGACTCGTTGATCTGCTGGGCCGGAAGCTCCGCCGCGCGGATCATCGGCTGGCCCGTCGACGCGAGGTCGCCGGTCTCCGGGAGCAGGATCCCGACGCTCACTTCGCGCCCGAGCCCGCCGGGCGACTCGTCCGCGGAGGGACCGGCGCCGTCCGGGTTCGCTCCCTCGAAACTCTGCGTCTCTTGGACGTCGACGGAGTCGGCCGACTGACCGGCGAACTCCCAGATGGAGTAGGCGGCGGAGGCCGGGTCGCCGTTCTGGTCGAAGTTGACGGCGCTCGACGCGCCCTGGTAGTTGATGTCCTCGCCGTTCGCGACCGCCTCGACGGCGTCCAGGAACTCTCCCGGGCCGTACGAGGTGCCGCCCGGGTTCGCGATACGCCGGAGCTGGTCGCGGATCGCCGTGCCGTTGTTTTCGCCCGCCGCGACGTTCGCGAGGATGAGCGCCGCCGCCGAGTCGTACGACTGCGAGGTGAAGACGCCCGGCGTCTCGTCGTACGCGTCCTGATAGAGGGACTCGAACGCCGACTGGTTCGGGCCGCCCGCCGCCGGCGCGGTGCCGGTGACGTTCTCCATCGCGTTGCCGACCTGTCCCGGCAGCGAGGGGTCCTGAAGCCCGTCGGGGATGAGGATGTCCTCCTCGCCGTCCGACGCGGCGTAGTAGTCGCGGAACAGCTGAATCCCGCTCTCGGGGTAGCCGATTACGGTAAGCAGGTCCGGCCCGCCGCCGCTGCCGCCGTCGCCGCCGTCGCCGCCGTCGCCGCCGTCGCCGCCGTCCCCGCCCGCACAGCCCGCGAGTCCGATTGCACCTGCGGCTCCGACAGTCTTTAACACGTCACGCCGTCTCTTGCGATATGACATACCAACTCATATAGAGGCCTCTTTGATAAGTATATCCCTGTCAACTTCTCCACACGTCCTGTCAATAGTCATTATATAAGGAGTATTACTTTCGTCCTAACGTAGCGCGCATTTTCCGAGTGCAGGCTCGTTTCCGTGGACGGTCGTCGCGTCGGCGTCACCCTCGCCGATTGGTCAGTTGCGCGGGGGTTCGCACGGCTCGCCGAGCGGCGAGGCGGACGGCGGGGGTGACGGGGATCGGTGGTCCCGGCGGTGTCGCTCGCGTTCCGACCCTCAGTCGCCGCCCGCGGCCCGCGCGTGTCGCCGGGCGTCCTCGGGCGAGCGCCCCTCGCGGAGCAGCGACTCGACGAACAGTTCGCCGGCCTTGTACGACGAGCGGACCATCGGGCCCGAGGCGCAGTAGAGGAAGTCGAACTCCTCCTCGGCGACCGCGCGCCACGTCTCGAAGACGTCGGGGTGGACGTAGTCGAACACGTCGAGGTGCGAGCGCGACGGCTGGAGGTACTGCCCGAAGGTGACGACGTCGACGCCCACCTCGCTGAGGTCGCCGAGCGTCCGGTACACCTCGTGATCGTACTCGCCGACGCCGAGCATGAGGCTCGTCTTGGTGTGGATGTCCGACTCGCGGTCCACCCGGTCGAGCACCGCGAGCGACTGCTCGTAGTCGGCGCGGCGGTCGCGGACGGGCCACTGGAGGCGCTCGACCGTCTCGACGTTGTGGGCGATCACGTCCGGCCCGGCGTCGACGATCCGGTCGATCGCCTCGGGGTCGCCCCCGAAGTCGGGGATCAGCGTCTCGACGAGGACCTCCGGGTCGCGTCGCTTGATCTCGCGGATCGTCTCGGCGAAGTGCGCGGAGCCGCCGTCCGCGAGGTCGTCGCGGTCGACGCTCGTCAGGACGACGTAGTCGAGCCCGATCTCGGTCACGGCCTCGGCGACGTTCGCGGGCTCGTCGGGGTCGAGCGGCTCCATGCCGCCGGTCGCCACGTCACAGAAGTTACACCCCCGCGAGCAGCGGTCGCCCATGAGCATGAACGTCGCGGTGCCGGGCCCGTCGCGGCCGGACCAGCACTCGCCCATGTTCGGGCAGTTCGCCTCCTCGCAGACGGTGTGGAGGTCGCGCTCGCGGAGCTCCGCTTTGATCTCCGTGAACCGCGAGCCGGAGGGTGGCCGCGACTTCAGCCAGTCCGGCTTTCGACGGCCGCGTTGCATACCCGACCCACGGCGGCCGGGTGCAAAAACGTGCGGATCAGCCACAGGGCCGAACGGATTCGGCCGAGCGACGACCGCCGAACAGGTATCGTATCTAACACCAATATACTTTTATTATATCGCCACTATACGGAACTATTCGATGTTCGACGTCGAGCGGGAGGCGGTCACCGACGGGCCCGTCGGTCGAGTGCTGCTGCTGCTCGCGGCGCCGCTCGTCGCGCAGAACCTCGTGTACGTCGCGAACGCCCTCGTCGACACGTTCTGGCTCGGCCGCGTGAGCGAGGACGCGGTGGCCGCGGTCGGGCTCAGCCTCCCGATCCAGTCGTTCCTCGGCGCGGTCGTCGTCGTCGCCGCGGTCGGGACCCAGATCCTCGTCTCGCAGCGGGCGGGCGGCGAGGACGACCGGGGGGCTCGCCGCGTCGCGGTCAACGGGAGCCTCGTCGCCCTCGCGCTCACCGCCGCTGTCGCGGTTCCCGCCGCCGTCTACGCCGAGGAGCTGGTGCGCCTCCTCGGGGCCGACCCCGCGCTGGCCGGCACCACGGCCACCTACCTCGCCATCGTCGTCGCGGTCCTCCCGGTCGGCGCGGTGGGCGACACGGTCGAGAACTGCTTCACCGCCTACGGCGACACGCGGGCCATCCTCCACGTGAGCGTGGCGAGCGTCCTCGTCAACCTCGTCGCGGCGCCGACGCTGATATTCGGCGTCGGCCCGGCCCCGGAGCTCGGCGTCGCCGGCGCGGCCCTCGGTACGGCGCTGGCGGGCGTCGCCGGACT
>Ga0102942_1000149_pt1 | contig 24225 bp, 30 predicted proteins | sample SalPon2_C_H2O_MG_FD_78171 | JGI IMG/M metagenome (GOLD analysis project Ga0102942, IMG submission 78171) | Salt pond water microbial communities from South San Francisco under conditions of wetland restoration - Salt Pond MetaG R2_C_H2O_MG | ecosystem: Environmental > Aquatic > Non-marine Saline... | reverse complement strand
TACTGATTGTTTAACTTCTTGGACGGAGTATTTTTCGGATGAGAAAACCTTTAGAGTCAATTCTTGGTCATCATTTATTGCCTCCAATTTATCCTCTCTCTTCGTGACTTCGAAATCTTGTCTTTCGAATAGTTCTATGACTTTTTGCTCTAGTTTTTCCTGTTTCATATCGTGGTGACTCTGATTCAGGAGTTAAATGTGTTGGATGAAACATTCTGAGATATGATTTACTTAATCGGACTTGGACTTGATAACGAAGAAGTAACAGAGAAAGGATTGAAAGCTATACAGAAAGTAGAAAAGGTGTTCGCAGAGTTCTACACCAATACAGAGACTATAGATTTAGGAAAATTGGAAGAAAAAACAGGTTCAAACATACAAAAACTGTCTAGAGAGGAAGTCGAGCAAGAAGACAAAATAATAAAGGAAGCAAAAAATTCTGATGTAGCATTCCTTGTTTCAGGTGATGCACTAACTGCCACCACACATTATGACATCAAGCACCGGGCAGAAAAACAGGGAATCGAGACAGAAGTGTTTCATGCTCCTTCAATCTTCACCTCGATAGCAGAAACCGGTTTAAATGTTTACAGGTTCGGAAGGACTGTGACACTGCCTGAGAAGGGAAAACCAGAGTCAATCGTAGAATATATTGAGAAAAACGACGAGATAGGATTACACTCACTAATATTATTAGACATCAATCTAGAAGCAGATAAAGCAGCAGGGAAAATCTTAGATATGAAACCGGAGTTTGCCGACAGAGAGACAATTGTTTTGGAAAGAGCGAACTTAGAAAATCAGGAAATATCAGTAATGGAACTAGAAAAAGTTGCAAACTCTGAGTTCGGAGAACCTCCTCACAGCCTGATTCTGCCGGGCGAGAAAAGCCATAAGGAGGAAGAGTTTTTGGCAAAGTTTTAAATTTGTTTAACTTGCATTACTTGTTATGCAGAAAACTGTGCGGAATGTAGACGGAGATATATTCGAGGAGGCTAAGAAGCTTGCTTCAGAGAAAGACTTGAACATGGGAGACGTCGTGAATAGGGCTTTGCTTGACTGGATAAACAGTGAGAAAGAACCTGAGCTAGATATAATGGATTTTGAACCAGTCAAAATAAGCGATGAAGGAGAGAACTTGAGTGAAAGTTACGAGGAAGAACTATATGGATAAATACTTTTTAGACACTAGTTTTCTGTTAGCATTTTTCGATTCAGGAGATAAACACCACGATAGTGCTAGAGAAAAAATGAAAGAAATAAAAAATAAAGAACTAATAACTTCCGACCAAATTTTCTCAGAAACAGTAAACACAGCATTTTCAAAAGTAGATTATAAAACAGCTAAAGATTGCTCAAAATACCTGAGAAAATCACAAATCCAAATAATATATCTAAATGAGCCAGGTTTCCTAAAGACCTGTGAAATATTCAAAGAAAAACAGATAAGCTTCACCGACTGCAGCATAATAGCCACCATGAAAATACTAAACATAGATAAACTAGCGACATTCGACAAAGACTTTCAACAATTCAAAGAAATTGAGAAGGTACCCGCAAAATGAATAAAACACAGAAAAAACTAGAGAAAGAAACACAGAAATGGCTAGAAAAACTAGACCAGAAACTCGAAGACAAAGACAAATCAGTCGACCAAATGGAAAATGTATTAGCTTACAGAGACGACACCAAACACTTCTTAGAGGAAGAGGATTACATCCGTGCCTGGGAAGCAATCATCTACGCCTGGGGAATACTCGAAACACTGGAAAGACTTGGGAAGTTTAAATAATTTATTATTAAGGGATAAAAAAGAAGTTAACTAATAAATTACTAGGTGAATTGAAATGACATTAGGATTATTTGGTTCGGACGAACAGCAAGAAGAAAAAGAATTAGAACAAATCGTAAATGATGCAAAGGATGAGATAAGTGAACTGAAGGAGGAAATACAAATTGATGAAAAAATAGTAGAAGAAGCTAGAGATGCAGAAAGCAAACTTAAAAAACTGGAGGCGAAAGAGGAAGAAATTGAGAACATTCTACAGGATTTATCCAATTCAAGCTCAGCATCAGCATTAGAATTAGCTCAAAACCCTGAAAAGAGTGAAAAACAGAAAAGAGAAGTCAAAAAGTTATCAAAAGACCTAAGTGATAGTTTATCGGAAGCTAGAACATTAGATCAAGAAATTGCTGACATTGAAAACAAAATAAAGCAACAAATCAATATAAACGAAGTTGCCGAACAAGAAATGCAGGAGACAGCTCAATTAATTAAAGAAGTAGAAAAACACCAGAGTAACGCAGAGAAAACTATCCATGGCATAGAGACCAAGCTAGAAAACACTAATGTTTCTCTTTGAATATCATTCAACTCCTTTCCCCTCCCCTCTTATTTCTAAAATCAAAAAAATGTTCCGAACAAAAAGACTCTATGACATTGGGATTAAAATAAAAATGAAACTCTTCAACTGATAATTATATGACTGATTACTGGAAGTTCCTGGCATTTTCGTTGGCAGCAGTATCGGGTTACATGTCATCAAGTATAGTAACGAGTATAGCTACTCAAAGCTACGGATTGCCTAAACTTCCAGGAAATCTTTTGATGATAGCTGGAATCGGATTATTTACAGGTTTCTTAATTGACGAATTAATACCTGTTTACATTAACAGAATAAGAGGTTCATCTGGAGGAAACTCTGGAGACTTTGATGCAGGAGGAGGTGGAGACGATTTCGACTTCGACCAATAAGACATTATTCCTACTGGCTATCACAGTAGCCTTAGCTTTCACAGCATCTTCACAAGATTTCTATTACAATGGTGAAGGTTCAACCTTCTCTAATGATAATTATTTCACTGTTCCTGAGTATGAATCTCAGGCTGAAATCGCTACAGAATTAGTTGCACCATTTATATTTGTAACAGTGTTGCTTCACTTCGCATTCAGCAGAGCATTTCTATTCATACTGGCCGAGGATAATGGAGATGAGATTGCCTATGATAGCAGAGGAGTTCCAATCACATTTCCAATGAAGGACAGAGGTCAAGGAAATAGGCCTAATACAAGCAAATACTCCATGATAATGTCTTTAGCGATAACAGGTTCGCTAGTCCCAACTCCTTACTGGGGATGGATAAGACAGATTATGGAGGCTCTCGGAGCAATATCAACAGTGGCATTTGCAGCATTGTTTATATTCGTACTCTACATGATGGCAAAAGTACACGGCTAAAAAAGAAAAACCATTATAAAGTATTAGTTAAAAAGTAGTAACATACATCTATGAAAACAGAAAACCGTAACAAAATTATAATTCTAGCAGTTTTCACTGTACTTCTAACATTCAACGCAGCAGCACAAGTTAGCTCAACAGGTCCAGTAGAATTTCTAAACGATATCGCCCAGCAAATTTCCGACCAACAATTACTACAATGGCTAGAAGCAGATACAATATGGGAAGTACTCATCTTCTTAGGAGTGCCAATAGCAGCATTCTACGCTATGACCCGGCTGATAGTTACAAAAGGAATAGAATTCGCTGAAGGAAACTTCAGAATGAACACTCCAGACAGAATAACAAGAAAGGACGACGACCTATCCGACCTAGCAGACTGGAGCGCCAAAATACTATCAATAGGGATAGCAGTCTTAGCAACAGTCCAATACGGAGGACTATTCTACAACATCACATCCATTCTAGCCCTAGCAGTCCTACTAGGAATACTATGGGTTTTCGCTGGCGGAAGCGGAGGACTATTCAGCCCACTACCATTCGGAACACCATCACTACCCAGCTTCGGAAACGATGGCACAGATGAAGATGTAGAAGATGCAGAAAATAGAGCAGCTGACGGACAGGAAAACTTGGATGAAGGTGGAGAAGATATCAATCAGTCCGAGGGCGACATGCAAAACGGTAACATGGGAGATGCGGATAGAGAAGCCGAAGCCGCTGCCCAACACATAGAAAAAGCTATCCAAGATATTGAAATTGCTGAAGAAGACTTGATGGACGCCTTCAGCAGAGTACAAAACCAGGTACAACAAACTCTAAAGGAACTCGAACAAACCTCAGAGATAGATGAAAACCAAGAAAAAATTATTCAGAGAATCTCAAAACTTCCAAAAGAAGTAATACAATTTGTAGATGATGTAGAGGCACAGGTAAATCCTGATATGCCGACAGAACAGGATTTAGTGAATCCTAAACAAGTTGAAAGAATTGAAAACTTATTCCATGAAGCAGAAGAGGTAAATACTTCTCTAAACACTTTAATTGAGGAAATTGAGGAAGAAGGTGAAAAAGAGGCAGAGGAAGAACGAGAACTGTTAACAGAGCTAAGAGAGCTTATAGAGATACATAAACTTATCAAGCAGATAGGTCAAGAGATCAAGCTTGGATCGAAAGAGGATCAAGAATTGGAAAAGATAGCGAAAAAGCTGAAAGATACAGATCTGTACAATGAGATAGAAACGGAAGAGAATCAGGAAAAAAAGCTTCTTGACCAGCTTAAACAGCTTCAAAGCCAAGAACAAAGAATTGAGGAAAACATCAAAAAAGCAGATAAGATCATCACGCATCTCATAACTTTGGACAGTGAAGAGATAAAACAGCTACAAGGAGAAGACAACGAGTACCAAAACGCAGCCGGAAAAGCCAGCCAGTATTTGAAAACTTTAGAAAGGAATGATATGGCGCATTACGATCAGGGTGTTGGTATAGAGATGGGAGACCTAGTTCAGAGGCTTTACAGTACTCTCCAAGAGATTGATGAAAAGATAGAAGCCGCTGGCAGGTTGGAACAGGAAGACTTGAATGAGGCTGAGCAAATGAAAAATGAACTGGAAAATCTGATTCAACAACTTGAAAGCTAGACGACAAGAAAGATTATAAAAACAACAAACACGAATAATTAGTTAGGACTGATAAAGAATGGCAGAAACGGAAACCGCAACTATAATGGTTAGATTGATGAACAATGTTGATGTTGCCTTGATAGGTGCAGCGGCAGGGTTCGCAGTTTCAAAAATGACAGGAAGGAAAAAACGAGGAATGGGCATGGGAATGTAGGTGATCAAAAAATGAATAAGAACAAGTTCCACGAATTCGTTTACGAAGCGGAAAACATAGTAGATGAACTGGTTATAGTCCTCTTGTCTTTAGGAGCTATTGCAGTTTCAGTTTATACACTGTTCTTTAACTCCACCAGTGTGGACTTTATCCAGTTCGGTAACATAATTGATTCCTGGATAGTCATGGTTGGACTGATGATTATTGGAAGAGAGCTATGGCTACTCAACAGGAACATCTCAAGTTACTTAGAGCATAAGAAAGGTGAACAGTGACTAGTGGCTGAGGTATCCGCATTTTCCAATCTTATTTCTCTTCTTACAGGTGTAGACGCTTTCACGCTGTTGTTTCCATTCCTATTGGCTTGGATGCTTTACTATGCAATGATAGACAAGTCATCAATATTCGATAATACTGAATTAAGTAATGCTCCTCCAATAGTAGCAATGATTTTAGCGTTCTTCACAGCCAGATTCTTGGTGATGCAGCCATTCTACCAGACATTCTTCAGTGACTTTTTCGGAAAAATAGTGATTGGACTAGCATCAATACTTGGACTATTCACATTACTTGGAATGTCAGGAATGGAAGTTAGTGGCAATGATGACCTAAACGATTATGTGAAATTTATTGCTGCAGCTATGGCGGTAGCAGCTTTCATCTGGGCAGGAGGATTTGGCCCAGCAATATTCGGAACAGGAGATGTAGCCGAAGTAATCACAGGCATAATCAACTATACAGTAAGCAGCGGGTTAATCTGGCTCTTAGTGATTGGAGGAGCTGTAGCAATAGTAATGGTTCCAGAAGCTGGCGGTGGTGGCGATGGCGATGGCGGAGGATGAATATAAATGGCAGTTTTTGAATCGATAATGCAGACAATGATTGATGCAGGGATTTCCTATGTTTTCATGTGGGTTTTATTTGCAGGTTTGATTTACGGTCTTTTACAGAAGTATGAGGTTCTTGGTGATTCTTCAGCTGCTGGAGGAGTCGCCCTAGGAGCGTCTTTCTTCACTTTACTAGGTATATTCCAGTTTGCTCCAGAAGGATTGTTTCTGAACTTTGCTGCGGCGATAGGTTTTATTTTGTTTGGATTGTTTGGAACAGCTATCCTGCTTTCAATCGCCGGAATTAATGTTACGGAGATGACTGAAGGTATAGGAGGAAATGTATTGGCGGCAGCAGGTTTAATTTTAGTTTTAATTGCTTTTCTCGGAGTTCTTGCCTTCAATCTTGATTGGGGTAATCTTCTGGGAGATGTTGGTAATGCTTGGCAGGACATTATTTTCCCGATAGTATTCTTAATATTCTTATTGATTGTGGTTGGAGGAGCTGTTGACAGCTAGATATTTAGAAAGAATAATTTTTTTACCAGTCTTCTAGTTCTTGGTTCATGTCTTCTACTTTTTCTGTGTCTACATTGGTTTCTGTTTCTATTCCTTTTTCTTGTTTCATTTCTTGTACCAGTGATGTTAGGTCTCTGACATTGTCGACTAGGCTTGGTAGTACTTGTTGGAATGCTTTTTCTAGTCCGCCTATCCTTGACTGGTAGTTGTCTATGTGTTCTTCCATTTCGTCTACTTTTTGTACGAATTGTTCTTGATCTTCGTCATCCCGTACTTCTAAATCATGAACACGGTTTTCTAGGTCTTCTACTGCTTCTTCGATAGTATCTAGTTCTTGGTACATGTTTTGGAATTCTGATTTGACTCTTTGAAAGTTCTCTGCTACTATTGTTTCGATTAGTTCCTCTGTTGCCGGGTCTACTGTTTGTCTTCCTTGTTGGCCGTCTTGTTGTGGGATTGGTTCTTGCGGCTGTTGTACTGGTTGCTGGTTGTTTTGTGGAGGCATTTGTTGATTTTGATCCATTGATTGTTGTTGTAGTTCTTCAGGGTTTTGTTCTTGGTTTGAGTCGTATCCTTCGTCCATTGGACTGACTGCTTCTTCGTCGCTTTGGTATGGTGTCATTGGTTCTGGCCCTTCATTTGATGTTGTTGCGTTGTCTTTTACTGTGTTGTTGACTGCTCTGGTTATTTCTTGTTCATCGTACTGTCCCTGTAGTTCTTGCTGTATTTCTTCTTCGCTGTAGCCTTGGTCGAACATGTTTTCTACTGTTCTTTCTAGGCTTCCTCCTGAAAGCTGTTTTCCTCCGTCCATTGCTTGGTCTCCTAGTCCGGGAGAAGTATTTTGATTTGAGTTCTCATCGTCGTCTCTCAGTCGTCCGAATAGTTTGAATTTCAAGTCTAGTTTTTCACCCGGTGTCTTCGTTTATGTTTTGTTTGCGGTGGTTTTTTAGTTTTCTGTCTATCAACTGTTCAACTTCGTCTCTTCCCAGTGTTTCACCAGTGTTTTCAGTCAATTCTTTTACTTCTTTCTCCGTGACGAAGGAACTGTTGATTGGATTCATCAAGTCCATATAGCTTTCAATTTCCTCTAAGTCTTGTTCAGTTACATAACTTTTTTTATCCCTATTAATCTCTTTCACACTTACCTCCATGTCAGCTACACGGCCTCTAAGCTCAGATATATCATCTTCAAGCTCTTGGATTTTATCTGAAAGGCTTTCTGTCTTCTGAAGTAGTGTATCATCCAGTGTATTGACCCTTGCCGTAAGATTTCTGATCTTCTCCTCTAAATCCCTGACTCTTCTGTTGAAGTCATTGACTCTATCAACAATCCTGTTAATCGTCTGGTTTTGGGCCATATGTTTTATTTAGTGATTCCTTGAATAATAATGCATGGTATGAGTGTAAGAGATAAAGATGTATTCGACTACGAATACGAGGAAGATACAGGAACGGTTAGAGTGAACACCTTAGGAAGCATCTATGGAGCATCCATAGAAGACTACCCAGAAGTAATGTCCAGAGTAATTAACATTCTACAGGAAGTACCAGGAGCCTCTTCAGTCGTACTATCAGAATCAAGGGACTACGAATACGGAGAAGAACAAGTAGATCTGTTGAAAGGAATAGCCGAAGCAATACAGGACATATCCTCCGAAGGATACCTATCACAAAACATCAAAACAGAAAACTGCGACCAACTGTACAGCCAAGAACTACCAGAAGTTCAGCAAATAATTTTCGACAAACTACGGAGAGACCCGGTCGGAGCATACGTAGAACTCAGAAGAAAAGAAAGACACCTAAAACAACAGATGAAAGAATCAGAATACCCTCAACAATCAAGATGCAGAAAATACTTCATACAAGATGTGATACAACCAGTCAAAAAACGACTAGAAAAATGCAAGATAATAAAGAACTCCACAGACTATGTAACAGGACACCATGTCGGAGACAGAGAAGTATACAGAGAATTCTTCCACCCACTAGTAAGACCAAACTTCATGCTTACCAAATTCATGAGTCTGCCCCCAGAAAAAGGAGAAGAAGTAGACAGATACAACAGCAGAGGCGAAATAGAAGTAACAGTATACGATGTACCAGACAAAACCCGGCCAGTATACCATGTAGACCCGCCAGAATTCAACCTACCAGAAGAAAAATACAACCTACTAGATGCAGCACGGAGATTCATGGCAAGTCACGACCCAGAAAGCGGAGAATTCGCCCGGCCAGAAAGAATGCAAGACGTATTCAAAAACATAGGCAGAGACATGCTCAGAGACATAGCCACACAGATGAACATGCAACTAAACCAAGACGAAATTTCCTCTCTAACTGACATACTTAACCGTTACACCTCAGGACTAGGAGTACTAGAACTACTACTAGGAGACCCAAAAATCGAAGACGTATATGTAAACGCACCAATAGGAAACGCACCAATCTTCGTCTCCCACCAAGACTACGGAGAATGCGAAACCAACCTAATACCCACAAAAGACGAAGCAGAAAGCTGGGCCACAAGATTCCGAATACAATCAGGACGACCACTAGACGAAGCCAACCCAGTACTAGACACAGAAACAGAAGTAACCGGCGGAAGAGCAAGAGTAGCAGTAATACAAGAAAACCTTAGCCCAGAAGGACTAGCATTCGCATTCAGACGCCACAGAAGCCAAGCATGGACACTACCACTATTCATAAACAACGAAATGATAAACGGACTAGGCGCAGGACTCCTAAGCTTCATAGTAGACGGAAACAGAAGCGTATTATTCTCAGGAACAAGAGGAGCAGGAAAATCCAGTCTCTTAAGCGCCTCAATGCTCGAAATAATGAAAAACCACCGAATTGTAACGGTAGAGGACACGTTGGAATTACCTGTACCACAGATGAAGGACCTAGGCTATAATATTTCGCGTATGAAGTCTAGGAGCGTTATTACACAGGTTGAAAATGAGATAAGTGCTGATGATGCCATCAGAACATCTCTAAGACTAGGGGACTCCGCACTTGTTATTGGAGAAGTAAGAAGTGATGAAGCTCAAGCACTCTACGAGGCGATGAGAGTAGGAGCAGTTGCAAACTTCGTTGGAGGAACCATCCACGGAGAAGATGCATACTCAGTATTCGACAGAGTTGTAAACGACCTAGGTGTACCTAGAACTTCATTTAAGGCGACAGATATCATAGTATCAGTAAACAAGATTAAAAGCCCGGATGGATTGGAGACCTATAGAAGAGTTACAGGAATTACAGAAGTTAGAAAAGACTGGGAAGAGGACCCAATGGATGAAAACGCTTTCGTCGATCTAATGAGATACGACAGTAACAAAGACGAACTTGTCCCTACAGATGAGCTTATCAACGGAGAATCACTAATCTTAAATCGTATAGCAGAGAACATCAAAGAGTGGAAAAACAACTGGGAGAAAGTCTGGAACAATATACAACTCAGAAAAGATATAAAAGAAGAAATAGTGAATAAATACGAAGAAACCGGTGAAGACTGGCTTCTAGAAGCAGAATTCACTGTAAAAGCCAACCAACAATTCCACATTATCTCTGAAAAAGTAAACAAAGAGCAAGGAGAACAAGACAGGGAAAGAATATTCGCTCGGTGGAAAGAATGGCTGGAACAACAGGTGTAACCTTTGGCAAATAACTCCGATGACAATGGACTAAGTGAAGATGAGAAAGAACACCTAAAAGATGTAGTCAACAACATCAACAAAGACATAGAAATGCCTCCTTACGATAATTCTTCAGGTTCGGGCTATTCAAGAGAGTACAAGGAGTTCAGGAAGGATGAAAACGATTCACAGGAATTAAGCCGATACGAAAAATTCTGCTACAAGTCAGCTTCAATATTAAGTTTAAAGGCTGACGAAAGCGCTAGGGAGAAATTAAATCCTGCTATAAAGCTGATGCAGTGGGAGATAACTCCTGGCATGGTTCTGTCAGCTACAACTATCGCGGGCATCCTTTCTATGCTTGCCTGGTTTATGATGTTCGGTGTAAGCATGGCAACAGGTTTTCCTCCTTTCCCATTAGTTGTTATAGGCATCTTAGCACCGCTCGGAGCCACAGTCTATATATACTATCTTCCTGTGTTCGCGGCCAAGAACAAAGTTATCAGAAGCAGTGGAGAGATGATACTATCCATACTTTACATGGTAATTTACATGCGTAGTTCAGCAAACCTAGAGGGCGCAATACGGTTTGCCGCCCTCAATCTAGACGGGCCAATATCAACCGACTTAAAGAGAGTTCTATGGGATGTGGAGTCAGGCCAGTTCAACTCCATAGATGAATCGCTACAGTCCTACACCGAGAGATGGAAAGACTACAATAAAGACTACATACAGTCAATTAATCTTTTAAGAGCTGCACTGCACGAATCCAACCCTACAAGAAAAGACGAACTCCTCAAAGACTCTATAGACAGTATTTTAGATGGAACAAAGGAAAAAATGAAGCACTACGCACAGAACCTAGAAACCCCAGTCATGATTATCAACGCAATAGGAGCCCTCCTCCCGGTCTTAGGGATGATAATGCTTCCATTGGTTTCAGCCTTCCTGGGAGGAGCCATCAGCCCAATGCTCCTTCTAGTACTGTTCAATATTATGCTACCGAGCTTCCTATGGGTCTTCATGCAGAAAACTCTTTCCTCCAGGCCTCCAACAGTGTCCTCTAAACCAGCGGACGAGGAACATCTTCCAAAGAGAGGTAACTTCCAGTTAGAGGTAATAGGTAAAGAGTTCGATCTCCCTGCCTGGCCAGTTGGCCTGTTAATATTCCTGTTAATCGGAGCATACGGTCTGATAAGCTACGCGCTTTTCCCTCACTTTTATCCGCTTTCAGACAGTGTAAGCGCCTCAAGTGCACCCTCATATCTGCTCTCAGAAGGGGAAATCGACCCCTTCATGACACTGCTCCGAAGTATGTCAATCACTTTCGGACTTGGGATGGGTATTGGAGTAACGAAGTATATAGGAAATCAGAGCAGGAAAAAGGTAGAGGATGAAATCAGAGAGATTGAGCAGCAGTTCCCTAACGCTTTATTCGAGCTTGGTAACAAGGTTTCCGGAGGCACACCGATAGAACTGGCTTTAGAGGAGGCTGCAGACTCGGCGGACGACTTAAGAATCTCAAACCTCTTCCAGAAGACATCAGACAATGTTAAAAATCTTGGGATGACATTCGAAGAAGCAGTATTTGACGAAAACTACGGATCTCTACAGTACTACCCCAGCAAGACCATACAGACAGTGATGCGGGCAATACAGACATCCTCAGAGAAAGGAACAAAAATGGCTTCCGAAGCAATGCTCACAATCTCAAGATACCTCAAAAACATTCACGACACACAGGAACAGCTCAACGACCTAATGGACGAAACCACCACCACAATACAGATGCTAGCCTACATGCTAGCACCAGTAATCTCAGCAGTAGCAGTAGGAATGAGCCAAACCATCATAACAGCACTATACCAATTAGGACAATCTTTTCAACAAACCACAGAAAATCTACCAGACACAGGAGGAGCAGGCGGAGGACTAGCTGGGCCAGCAGGACCAGATCTAATCAGCGACCTAGACCAAGCAATTCCTCCAGAAGCACTACAGTTCGTAGTAGGAATCTACCTAATCCAACTACTCTACATACTCGGAGTATTCTACACCAAAATCACACAAGGAGAAGACCAAACATACAAAAACATCACAATAGGAAAAATAATGATGTCCGGACTACTCCTCTACACAATAGGAGTCACAATAGTAAGCCTACTATTCGGAAACATGGTCTCAGGTCTGGTATAAGCCAATGAAAGGCACCACAAAAACAATAAATTATGTGATTATGGCTGCGTTAGGCGCAGTTTTAGCCGCGATCATAATTTCCACAGCACAAGGTGGACTAGAAAATATATTGACAGAACAAATAGAAAAATCGATAAACTAAAAACCTCTAAAGAATAATATAAAATGTGTTTAAATTGAAAGGCCTAAACTGGTCTATGCAGATTGTTATAGGCACAATTATAGCAATAGCTGTAACATCAATAATATTTTCAATAACAGCAACAGCAGTACAAGGACAAGCAGACCAAGCAACATGCACAGGATGGCTAAGACCAGTACTATCAACACTAGCAGACCTCACAGGAGTAGATTTATGTTAAAAGGAGCAGGGATTAAGGTAGTGGGAGGAATTCTTCTATCCGTTATGGTGGCTATGGTAGTAATAGCAGCAGTTACTGTGGGAGGACTGGCAGATGCACTACAAGAAGGCTCGGAATCAATAACAAACTCAACAGGAGGGAATAATATAGAAATAACAGACGAACCAACATCTGCGAAAAAAACTTTTTCCGATGCTGCACTATTCGCGTTTCACAGAGCAACAAAACAGGCATGCAAAGAAGAGGGAGGAACTGTCAAAGAATACAATGATAATCATGGAGGATATGAGGGACTAGAGGGAACATCGCTAACTAGGTACCCCAAATGTATAGGCGCTAGTGCTTCAGCAGGAAGAAATATAAATTACGAAGCAGGAAATGACATGGAGGGACTATTCTCAAGAGTTTCTTTCACAATTAAGGATGAGTTTATGATCGATACAAGCAATGGAGAAGTAGGACTAGAGGAAACTGGGTATGTTCGTGATTTATTCAATGTTTTACCTTTCGCTGATAATGATGGATTTGCTATTCGATCAGTAAGAGAAGGAAGTTATAAGGAATTAACAGAAGATGGAGATATGACAAATGGATTTTATATTGCTTATCTAGATATAGAAGGTGCCGAACACAGAACAAACGGTTTTTTGAAGCAAGTCGACGGATGGAACAGCGAAAAAGGCACCTATACCAACGATATTTATACACCAAGAGAGAAATTTGACATTCTTTACCCAAATGGATTAAAACTACAACTTTGTGAAGGTGATGAGGGATACTTTCAAACAAATAAGTGGACTGCCAACAGCGACGGTGAAGCTCCTGATAACATAGCTGGTCCAGACAAATTATATCCTCACATTGTAATAACGGATAAAGGAGAAAACTGTGGAAGACTTGGAGGTGTTAATAAAGGAAATAATGCAGCAGGTAATATTTTCTATGTCAGCATGGATGCAGGAAAAACTTATCCTGCTTGGCATAGAGATTATCATCCTGGCTATCCAATTGACCTATTCGATTCAGGATCATCATTAAATGTCGGAAGTGATTTAAGTACATTAAGTTATAAGATAGATCCGCCAAGCGATGATAAATGTAGGATAGGAGTTGTAGATGTGGATACAGGGCTTTCTGACACTGATGAGAACGGTTTTGTAGATTTCAGTCTCGGAACGACATTGGAGAAGTCAGGTAAGTGGCCCTCAGGCACATCATCTCAACATGAGAGTAAAAGCCACCCCACAGAAGGCGATAAAACAAGTCAAGATGTTTGGAAAGATCTTACCGCCAATTATGGGTGGAATGGAGATGAAATTAGCACGCATGCTAGTGCTCCAAAATTCAGCCCATATATAGTAGGTCCTAAAGGTGTAAAAAACAAAATGGAACTCCATGGAGACATGATATGTGCAAAACCAGATTCATTCAGTTACGCCAAGTGGATGATATGTGACTACAATCTGGATAGTAGTTTGAGAGAAGGGATTGAGGTTGTAAGTTCAACTTACAACTGTAACCCTCGGACAGGTGAGTGGAGTGAAGAATAAATTTAAACATTTTAAAGGAGAATTGCCAATCAATAGCGTTGGCAAAATTGTATTGATTATTATGATTATAGCTGTGGTTTTCTTAGCTTTCAGTAGAAGTTTTGATAGTGTAATCAGTGGTTTTGTTGATTCTATAGTATATCCTGAGCCATCCGCTAAATAAATAAGAGATAAGATTTATATTCAATTCAATTAGTATATTTGTGTGAAAGGGATTAGCCAAGTCATCGGCAAAGTAATTGGGTTTGTCGTTGTAGTCATCGTGATAGTTGTTTTGATAACTATAGGAGATTCAGGAGCCTCAAACCTTGAAAACTTTTTTTATAATAATACCGGAGGTTTCGGGAGTTAGATAACCGTGAATGTTAGGACAACCGTGGCATCAGCTGTAGTAGTTATTGCATTAATTGCCTTGCTGTTTACAATTACTTCTGGAATTGTAAGCGATACTGAAGGAGATGCAACCGATGAAGGAGAAAAATATAACAACCAACTCGATTGCATGTTTGGAAATCCTGGAGAAACTCAAAAATGTAGAGAATCATCAAGCTTAAACAAAAAATCGGGAAGAAAAATATGGAATATTTAATCTCAAATAAATTTAGAGATAGAAAAGGTATAGGAACTGTCAAGACCATACTAGCGATAACAGCATTAATTACATCTCTTATAGGGATAAGCGTCGCACTGACTTTAGTAAACACTTTAACAGATACTACTGCTAAGGGCAGCGATTCTGACGATTTAACAAGTTTAGGAGATGAAGTAAGAGAACTATGCAGGGGCTTAAAGGAGCAAGGCAAAAGCCCAGAAGGGAAATCAATTGTTTATGAACCTGTTAAGGGAGAAACAACTAAGAGTGAGAATTCATTAGAATTGAACTTTGATGATGGAACAGCGAGAGAAATAACTTTACCCGAGAACTGCAAAATTTCATTTGCACCAGATAATAACGGCCGATTAGATCCAGGCAACTATAAATTAAATCTTATAACAGATGAGTCAGCTAGTCCTCCAGAGATTTCTATCGAGGTGGATGATTCTTGAAGGGGCAGATTTCTTTAGGTCCGATGGCTATTGCTTCTATGTTCATTACTTTACTTCTTTTAGGTATTACCTTGGGTACGCAGACCTTAACAAATGATTTTATTAAGGGAGAGACGATGGGACTACAGGTCGACCGTATTGTCAACGGAGTGATAAGTCTTGAGTCTCTTTCTAAAGGCAGTATTCAGATGGAGATGTCTAAGTATAGTATCAAGGTGGAAGATGGGAATATTTCGATGAATTACAGTAACTCCAATATTTCAAGATCTCTAGACGATGAGCCTGTGACTTTACCTGTAACCGGGCCGAGTTCATTTGAGAATATCGATAAGAATATCTGTATAAGGAAGAAAAGCAGTGAAATTAAAGTTGAGGTGGGTGATTGTTAGTTGGCTGATGTCGACAACATGGTGAAGTGGACTCCTTTAACCTTCATGTTTTTCACCAGCTTCCTTGTCATCTCTGCCTTGTATGTCTCAGGTTTAGGGGATATATCTAAAAACATAGAAGAGTATGACAAACAGAAATATAGATTGGGCATAGTTATGGAGAATACAGTTACAGCAGATATCAATCCAGGGAACCCAAGTAAAAGTTATGAGCATAGAAGAGCTGTATTGCCAAGAAAACTTCTAAACAATGTAAATCCTGCAGACGATAAACTAGGATACAAAGTTAACGAAGGAACCTGTTATATCCCTAGAATCAAAGGTTTGGACGGTGAAAACTTTGCTTTTTATGTTAATAATGAAGATATGACAATAAGTGCCGATGAAAACTGTGGAGATAAATACAATTTCAGGCCTCATGTCACCACACCTGTCAAAGTAGTTACAGACGCTCCTAACCAACCCGATAGCGAAATAATTACATTAGGTATATACAATGTCGAATAAAGGCCAAGGTATCATCGGAGAAGTAGTACTTTTCATTGGATCAATAGCGATAGCCATAACTGTATTCCTCATAATACAAACACAAGGCAGTAGCGTGATGGAACAAGAGATTCAGACAGAAGTAGATGAAAAATTCGGGCAAATAACCAGCAACAATATCATGTCAATAACACTTCACGGCAAACTTCATTCTTATCCGTCTATACCCCGAGGAAGATACAGCAATGAACCAGCATACAGAGTTATATCTTACTACTTTTCAACGCCCGGAAACAAAGTTTACTTTGACAAAAAGAGGGAAGGAATAGAGAAAACCAAAGTTAAAAGAGATTTAAAAAAGTATCTAGACTATAGATTAGATAATCTACTTAGCTCTGCGAGCAAAGTAGACTATTATTTAAATATACAGAATTTCAACGAAAATCTCAACGACAAACCCAGAGAGATAACAGTTAATACAACAACCTTCAAATCCGAATCCGATTACAGAGGAACTATCTATCTCTCAAACCACGAAAAAGCCTACATAACATTTTATACTGAAGGAGATATTTTCTTCTTCAGGAGCAAATAACAATGGATTACAAATATACGAAGGGAACACAGACCGGAGTAATGATAATGACGGCAGTAATGGTTCTAGCCTTTATAATGGGAGTTCAAACTCTGCCCCTAAACCAAGCACTAGCAAACGAGATAAGCGACAACTACAAAGACCTGCCTAGAATATCTCAAGCCAAGACATTTGGCGAAAATATACATTTTAATGAAGGATTACCAGCAGCAGAACACTCAGTGAACCAAAAGAGCTACGATTTAGGACAAGTAAAGGGAGGGTTCAAGTGGAGCTATAACATCCCTCCAGATAGTAAAATAACTAAAAAGCTAGAAAACAGAAGTGAAAATTATTTTAATAAAAATTACAAATCTAAGGGCACTTTAAGCAGTTGTAAAATACCAACTATCAACCACACATTAGATATAGAGCTAAAAGATAATTTTGTTGAGTTTAATGTAACTTCATATGGAGAGAGTAAAAGTGAAGCTCCCGAAGTAATCTGTGATTTCCCAGAAACAAACATAAGCTATTCAGGGGAAGAACCTTCCTACGACTCAAATTTTAGAGAAAGTAAATTTTCAACTATACACGAAGCAATATCAAATAGATACGGCCCACTATCCAGAACCACGAGAAGATATGCAGAAAAAATTAAAAACGAGTATTCTAGTGATAGTAATAGCCCCAAGGTTGAAGCAAAGACAGGAACAAGCAGCACAGTCTGTGACGAGAACGGAGGAGTAGAAGACCAGCCGCATAAAATAAATGCAATGCAAAGCGCATTGAAAAATGTAGAAGGTTCAATAACAGGTTCAAAAAATGAGGCATGGAATAGATTTAAACGAAACATGCCTGAATGGATGGATAAAAATAAAGACAATTATGATAAATCATCGACATTTAAATGGAGTAGTAGCGGGCCGAGTGTGTCAACAAATATTTTTACTGGAAGCATAAGTACTAAAGTAAAAAATTCTTGCACCAACTGTTGCGGAACGAGCAATAATTATGATAGAGAGTATGCATGGGCGAAGGTTACTCCAATTTGGACTGAGTTAGATTTAGTTTTTGAAGAAGATACAACCAAAGATTCTCATTACAAAATTTTAACCAAAAATGGCTGGAAACATTTAGAGTTTAGAGTTGAACCCTGGACACACTCATTGCCCTAGGATCAAGTAAAGAGTTATAATAATTTGATGGGAAAACTTGAATAGTGGTAAACCAGTGACTGAACAACAAGACGACAACACAGTATATGTCGGTTCAAAACCAGCAATGAGCTATGTACTCGCAGTAGTAACACAGTTTGACGAAGGACACGAAACAGTCCACATCAAAGCCCGTGGAAAAGCAATCAGCAGAGCAGTAGATGTAGCAGAAATCGTCCGAGACAGGTTCAAAGAAGAAGCAGAAGTAGAAAACATAGAAATAGGGACCGACCAGATTGAGACGGACGAAGGAGACGAAATCAATGTCTCAAGCATCCAAGTCAACCTGACACAATAAAAAACCAACATCTTTTTCTCCCAATTATTTCTTCTCAAATTTGGGAAAGCATTTTTATACAACATAATTTCATGTTATCCTATGAAGCATGAATTTAACAACCGAAAAGGATTATCACAAATTCTTTATCTGATAATAGCAGCCGCAGTCCTAATGATGGTAGGCATGTCTCTGCTTTTCGGATTCACTGGATCCAGCGACACATCAAGTATAGACAGACAAGCATGTACACAATCATTAAGGGCTCAATGTTCTACATCACCTAGTGGGGAAGACATAAGCCTGCCATCAACATGCACCACCACAGACAACAGCGGAGAAACAGAAATATTAGTAACAGATAGCAACATAGTTGGAGGAGTATCAAGCATAAACGAAAACGAACAAACCTTCCAATGTAACTAAATATCATCAGCAAATTCACAGTGACATTGGGGACAACACCACTCAAACTCAAAGAGGTTTTTCAATTTGTCCAATAATACCGAAAAAGGCCTTACGATGCTGCCAGCAATAATGATAACATTTGTAGTAGTAATAATAGCAGGGCTAATCTCAACAATACTTCTAGAAGGTTCTTTCAACGACTTAACAGGAACAGCAGACAAACAACAAAATAATTCCAACAGCATAACAGAAAAAGGATGGAATTATGTGGAAGCCGGTCCAGACGGAGATGGAGGCAATACTGGAGACGGCAATGGCGACAACGGAGGAAGTGAGGGCGGCGGAATACCAGGAGAAGGTGCTGAGCCATCTGATAATGTTGATAAGGATAAGGTTGAGAGAGTTTACTTCTGGGCTTCAGAAGAGATTGAGGGAGATGATACATTTGATGGAAATTATATTCCGATAGATAGTAGTGAAGGCGAATTGAGCCATGATATGGAGAGAGATTATATCCTCGGTAGATTCTACAACGACTACAATAGAGAAAAAGTAGAACTAGAGGAGAATTATGGAGGTTTGGAGAGAAATATATGGGTGAAAAACATGCAGACCAGAGATAACTTATCTTCCACCAATCAGGATAGAGACGGTAGAGTCTCTCTTCCAAGTACTGGATCTATGGCAGAAAATGTTCAGGAAAAGATTGATGAATACATAGAAAACACAGATGAAGGTGGAGATATAAATTATAATTCGGTAAGATTATCGATGTTGGAAGGAGATTATGAGTGGAGTTGGGAGAATCTTAACATGAGTCAACCGGGAGAGGAGAACGCCGATTTCAGCACATTATACCCTGGTGAAAATGAGTTCAAAGTGGCTGTAAGAGAAAATGAAACTAATGCTGTCCTGAAAGAGGAGACATTCACATTTGAAACCAGTATAAACTACAAAATAGAATACATCAACGACGATAATGAGGATGATACACCTTTAGATCAACCAAGCAATCCAATAGCATGGAATTACACTTCCGCCGCAGGAGGAGGAAGTTTGACATCCAAGAAAACAAAGAATGCGTATAGAGCAGATGATTCCCCAGATGTGGATCCTAAATTTAGGGCAGAATTCCCTGAAGATGAGTACTTATATAGACTTGAAGTAAGGAAGACTGTTGGAGAAGGTGTTGGAGGTCAGGCAGATCCTATCGGAGAGACTGAAATAGAGGATTCAAGCCAAACTAAAGTAATAGTTGAGAGTCCTGACGAATCAGAGATTAAAGATCCCCTTTGGACTGATGAATGGGGTATAGCAGTTGATCAGTCAACAAACGGAGGAAGAGAAGCTGATGAATCAGAGTTTGAGGTGACTTTGGAGAGAAGTGAAGAAGGAGATGACTGGGAATCCGTTCACACCGCTACTTTTGTGTTTGAACATTGGTGCAATATTGAAGGAGCAGCATGCTAGCTTGACTCATTAAACAAATTATATATTATTTTTGAAATATCAGTCAGATCAGACACATCCATTTCACTCAAATCTTTCCCTTTACTCAAAACAGGCACTTTATTCAGTGTATGAGAGGTATTAGGATTTTCTTCTGTTCCCAAGTCCTCACAGTTTCCGTGGTCAGAGGTAATTATCATGGAATAATCAGAATTCTCCACAACATCTAGTAAACTGCCTATATTCCTGTCTACTTCCTCAACAGCTTTAATCGTTGCATCTAAATCGCCCGTATGGCCAACTAGATCACAGTTAGCATAGTTCAACAGTATGAAGTCATGTTCTTCGTTTTCAATTGATTCTGTTACTATGTTTGTTAGTTCTTCGGCATGCATTTCTGGTTTTTTGTCGTATGATTTAATCTTGTCGCTCTCCACAAACTTTCTGTCCTCATGTTCGAACTGTATTTCTCTCTGTCCATTGAAGAAGTATGTTACATGCGGCTTCTTCTGGCTTTCAGCGACTCGGAGCTGAGAAAGACCTGCCTCTTCAATCCTCTCACCTAAGGTATCTTCAACGACTTTCTTATCAAAAAATACTGGATTATCGAAGTCTTTCCTGTAACGGAACATTGAGACAAAATCAGGTTTCACAGATGCATCAAAACTGTCAAAATCCTCCTTGATAAATGCTTCCGCTATCTGCCTTTCTCTGTCAGCCCTGAAATTATAGAAGACAAGCACATCATCATTATTCAATCCTTCATATGATTCGGAAACTGAAGGCTGGATGAAGTAGTCGTAGTCATACTCTTGATAGGTTTTTTTAACTGCTTGAACAGGATCTGAAAAATTGTATCCTTCACCATCTGCGATCGCATCATAAGCCTTCTGAGTTCTATCCCAGTTGTTGTCACGATCCATAGCAAAGTAACGACCCATAACCGTGGCTATTTCTCCAGTATATTCAGTGGTCCATTCTTCTATCTGGTTTAGGAAACTTTCAGCTGACTTAGGACAGACATCCCTTCCATCAGTGAAGCAGTGAATCCTAACTTCTACATTGTAGTCTGAGGCAATCCCCAGCAAAGCCTTTAGATGGTCTATGTGGCCGTGGATTCCTCCATCAGATATTATCCCTGCCAAGTGAACTGTTTTTCCTTCTCTCTCGGCTTCCTCTAGAGCACTCTTCAGTGTTTTTTTCTCCCGAAGTTCTTTGTTTTCGATTGCCTGGTTTATCCGTGTTAGTCGCTGCGGAATTTTTCGGCCAGCGCCAAGGTGTAAATGGCCGACCTCCGAGTTACCTGTATAACCTTCAGGTAGGCCTACAGCAGGTCCGGATGCCTCTAATTTGGCAAACCCTTGTTGAGCCATAAGTTTTACCAGGTTAGGAGTACTTGCTTGCTTGAATGCGTTTCCATCCGTCTCTTCCCTCAAACCCAGTCCATCTATAACCACTAGCAAAGTTTTCTTCATACCTATTTCTTAGACTACTTCGAATTTATTAACCAGGATTCACATTAACCCAATATGTCAATAAAACAAAACCTGGAGGAAGTCAGGGAAAAAATCAGAACCGAGATGAAGACTGAAGAAGAAATAGACCAGTTAGAGGAAAAACTGGCAGAAGTAGAAGGAAGTCAAGGAGACAGAAAAGGAGAAATAGAAAAAAGAATAAACCAGTTAGAAGAAAAAGCAGAAAATTACCAAGAGCTAGAGGAAAGGAATCATCAACTAGAGAAAAAGGTAGAGAAACTAGAAAATCAAGTATCAAGCGACTTCAACGACAACTCCGGAGACGATGTTGACAAGCTTAGGGAACAACTAGTACAGGAAGAGACACATGAAACCGAAAGATTCGATGAATTACAGTCAAGAGTGGAGAAACTTGAATTAGACCTTCAAAATGAGAGTATACATGAGAAAGCAGCTCAACAGAGAGTAAAGAAGCTTGAGCAGAGAATCGAAAGGTTGGAGGAAGGGAATGACTTTTCGGATAGGCTTGAAGAACTTGAGCAAGACTTTATACAGTTGTCAGGTGAGATAGATAAAAGAGTGGAGAACAAGTTGTCGAACAGAAATATTGTTCACAGAGTAGACGCCATTGAAAAAAGATTGAATGAGGAAAACATGGTGGAGAGACTGGAAAAACTTGAGAATCAAGAAGCAGACCATGTTGAAACTTCAACTGTAGAAAAGGAAAAAGTAGATAAGTTGGAAGAGCGCCTCTCCACTGTCGAAAGCCGTATCTCCCAATTAATGAACGATATGAAGGATTTGACACAGGTAGTGAAGCAGGACAACCAGCAAAAATAAGTTGTTGTCACCGACTGTTCTACAAAGACTTTTAACTTTTTGAGCACCTACAATTTTCAGAACCAAAAATGGCTGACGAAGTTATATTCGGCGGAGAAGACGAAGAAGAGGAAAACGAAGAAACAGGACAAGAAACACTCTTCGACGAAGAAAAAGACAAAAAAACAGAAGAAGACACAGCTAATGAACAAGAAGTTGAAGAAACAGCCGAAGGAAAAAAAGAAGAAATTTCTACAGAAGAAAACTCCGCACAGGAAACAGAACAACTTCAGGAAAAAGTAGAAGAGCTTGAATACGAGATAGAGGAAGTAAAAGATAAAGACGATGTAGACAGTGAAGAACTAAGAGAGAAGATATCCGAACTAGAAGAACAAATCGAAGAATTAGACAGAGAATCTGAGATAGAAGAACTCAAGGATAGAATTGCGGAGAAAACCGACCTAATCAACAATCTCAAAGACGAATACGACGAAAAAATAAGTAAGATAGACGAAGTAGAAGAAAGAATAGAAGAAAACAGAGACGAAGACATTCAAGAAGAACTTAACGACCTCAGAGAAAGTATAGAGGAAGATGAAAATCAGAGAATAGAAGAATTAGAACAAGAAATAAACGATTTACAACAAAAGATTGAGGAAACTTCCACAGAAAAACTCAAAGAGAAAATTGAAGAAGTTGAAGAGGGAGCAAATACAGAAGACCTCCAAGAAGAAGTCAAAGAGCTAGGAGAAAAACTCGAAAACCAGGAAACGGACGAAAAAATTTCCGAGCTTGAAGAAGAAATCAATAATCTGAAAGAACAAGTAGAAGGATTTAAATCAGCAGATACAGAAAGTATAGAAAAGCAAATAGACGAATTGGCAGCACTAGTCGACAGTAAAGCCGATTTAGAGGACTTTGAAGAAGCTGAAGCAAGACTAGCTGAAGTTGAGCAGAGAGGATTTGAAGACCTAATGATCAAAGTTGAAAATTTGGAAAGCCGATTAGACAAAGTCAAGGAAAGCCAAGAGGAGATGGATGTCTCAAACCTTCAAGACGAAGTAGAACAATTAAAAGGAATGATCTCAGACTTCAAATGGATTTTCAACGACTTCGACGACCTGGCAGAACTCAAACTACTCTCAAAAGACGAATACAAAGACCTCAAAAACCCTGATAAAGACCAAGACTCCACACCACCAGACTTAATCAAAGAACTAAACCAGAACCTAGAAAAAGTACTGTCAAAAGCACAAAAAACCGAGAAACAAGAATTCAACGAAGTAAGACAACGAATCAGAAAACTAGAACAAAAAGCCGAAACAAACACCGAAGAAGTAACAGAAGACGACCTAGAAACAGTATTAGACGAACTAGACAGACACGAAGAAGAAATAAAAGACATCAGAGAAGGATACGAAGAACTAGGAGACATGATGAAACTAATCCTACAAGAACTAAGAGAAACACGAGACACAGACTTCTCCAACTAAAAAATTCTGCTTTTTATGTGAAGCTGTCAAGACCAGACTGCCGACTCTCCAACGCAGTATCGAGCTTCTCCAAACCAGATTCAACTCTTTTTTCAGAGAAATCATGTTGAGTGATTAAGACATCTCTTATCATTTCTTTATCTGGTTCCCCGAATTCAAAACTAACATCTTCAACTGGCGGGTTCTGAAAGAAGTCTAAAATTGCTTCAGGACTATTATCCGATTCCCATTCAACTTTGTCATCATCCAAGAGTTTGTCGAAGTCATCGTATTCTTTCACCAGTTTCAAAGCTGTCTTAGGACCAACCCCGTAAACGCCATCAGGGTTGAAATCTGTTCCAACCAATATGCCAAGCCATTGAAGCTCCTCATGAGACACCTCCAGTTGATTCAGCACATCACTCAAGATAACCCTTTCCGT
>Ga0102942_1000147_pt1 | contig 24764 bp, 9 predicted proteins | sample SalPon2_C_H2O_MG_FD_78171 | JGI IMG/M metagenome (GOLD analysis project Ga0102942, IMG submission 78171) | Salt pond water microbial communities from South San Francisco under conditions of wetland restoration - Salt Pond MetaG R2_C_H2O_MG | ecosystem: Environmental > Aquatic > Non-marine Saline... | reverse complement strand
GAGACCGTGGGTTGTACACGGCGAACAGCCTATACCCGGCTTCAAACTCTTGAATCCGAAGGACAAGTTAGCAGTAAGAAGGTTGGAAATACGCTTCTTTGGAGTGTAGATTAGCAGGTTTACGTGCTGACCAATACGCTACTCGGGAACAAAATTGAAAACACCCGTTCTTAGTCGCCTAGACTACTAATTGGCTGGGACTAGCACAATAGTCACGACCAGAAGCGGGTTATAGTTCGTTATAACGAGGCTGTCATAGAACGATTGTCATGGGTGGCATGAGAGAGCGTCATTCTTCTTTAGTTAAGCCTGATAGTAATATTCTCTTGTAGTATTATGTCTATTAGTATTGAGAAGTACTAATTGAACGAGATAAACACCGTACCCACTGAAACCAAGCAATAAAGCAGCCCTAGAAACAAGGTTTTCTCACTGTAGCGGAAGTAGATCGACAGAATTCGAGCGGAAAGTGGGCCTAGATAGTATTACTGAGAGTATTAACTAAAAGACGGATGGAGAGAGCGTTTGTCTATTTAAGTTCGAAAAATAGCGCCAGAAACCTGGAGCTGTTCTTGATATAGATCGCTATACAGCGGGTATGTGAACTGTTTTACAATACCCTCTATAACAGGTAAAATCTGTCTGTCGTTTGCGATCCATATCTTATTTTACGCCCTCATGGCGTAGCAGCGTTTCCATCGAGTCAAAAAAGTATAATTCAGTAGATCGGGTGTAGTGTCATCCTTGGTGTATATGATTATCCGACCCCCTGCTACTCAAAAAAATCCGTCCGCTATCTGTCTGTTCTACATTCTTTGTTCGACCTTGTTTTATTGTTTTAACAAGCCCTTCTGATTCTAGACTGTCAATATGACGAGCAACAGTGCTTTTCGACTTCTCGAGTTCGGTGGCAATTTCACTGATAGACAACGGTGTGTCTAGGGCTGTTAGGTCCCCAAGTAACGCAGCCTCAGCAGTAGAAGTATTCCCCCGGAGGTTCAATTTAGGAATCCGACGCACACTACTGTCAATATCACCGACTTGGAGGATAGTATCGATATGATTCTCGTTGGAGAACGTGGCAACCGTTAATGGAAGTAGGATCTCTCGTGCACCGCCACCGAGGACGACTATCGTTTCACCTCCTGCCGCTTGTATAAGATCTGTGCAGAGAAGCGTTGTTTCTACAAAATCTGTATACGGAAGTTGCTCTGATTCTAATTCAAGGTCTGGGACCACCTGCGTCAACACATTTGCCACCTCTTCGAATGCGTCCTCGCCTTGGTCGGAACTATTCGACGGTTGGAGGAGTACAACCCGATCTGACTCATCTAACCCTTCGCTCAATACTGGACGAACGACACGCCGACTGTCAAACCCTAACGGCGCGAGGTGCGTTCTCATACCTGTGATCTTAGGTCGGATCACTGTTACTGTTCCGAAATAGTGCAACAGTTGTCGAGATATTAGGATAGAAATGCCGTTCAAACACGTCTAACTCAGCAGTTCACTGAATGGCCCTCTGAACTGTCCCAGATCAATGCAATTGAGAGAGAATTGTTTCATCACCGATAATTATTTTATGTCTGCCTGTATATTGACAGTCATTCGCATACCTGTGCTAGGTGGTAGCCACAACCGGCACAAAGAGAGACATCACTATAATCATAATCTGTGCGACACTTTTATGTTATTTTGTATTTAATCTATTTACCGAAGCACCCAACATACACGGCCAGAGAAGGCCTGTATCCCGTAGTGACAGCTATAAAATAGATGCAAACAAATGGTGTTAATTACGCTATACAAACGCCAACAATAACCCAAGCATTCCAAGAGAATGACAGACCCACCCAACTCAGAGACGCCAGCATTCACGGATTTCATCGGAACACGAGATTCGTTTCTCGTGGTTCGAGATCCACAACTTTCGAAGGCTGGCTCGCAGGCCCGCGCACAACTCAGGTCGTTGCCGTTCCTCGCGCAGTTCGGTCTCCAGGATGTCGCCCATCCCGGCATCTACGACAACGGGCTGCGACTTGTCGAATACGACCTCGTAGCAAACGAAACGCTACGAGAGAATGGTATCGAAGATATTGAATTTCCACTGGTCCACTACGTCAGTCAGGAGATGCTGACTGGTGGGCTCCAAGATGAAGACAGCACCTTCGATGAACAGGATATCGTTCGGCGGCTACTTCGAGCGCGGCCAACTGGGGCAATGTACGTACTAGTTACCGATACAAGCACCCCAAAGATGCCGCGGCTTACAAAGAAGCCTGGCAAGTCGTTCATCGACGAGTTCGAGTGCTCGGTCGCGGACTACAAGGGGCTACTGAAACGGTATCTCCAGTACAACCTCGACTCCGCGCTCCCCTTGTCGACGACACAGAACCTGTACTTCCATCAGATCTCAGCGTATCATGAGCGCGCTGGGCTAGAGGCTGGTTCTATCCCGGACCTGTTCGATTACACGTGTATGCCCGCAGACAGTCCTGCATGGGAACCTCTCTACTATCTCATCGGTGAGGATGTCGATCAAGTGCTTGAGGATTACTCAGAACGCATCCGCGAAGCGCTTCGATCTTGGACCGAGCGTGGACCGACTCAAAAAGTCGCCAACAGCATGCTCGACATGCTCGAGCGGGTTGACTTCGAAGAGGACCGACTCGAGAGCTACCGTTACCGCCATCAAAAGGACGCATGAGCACAATATACACACCGGCCAGTCACAAGCCGGACAAACTACTCACCGGGTTCATCTCGGTGCGAGCACCGGAACTCAAACACATATTGGCTTCAGTTCAGGGAACGACGAGCGCCTCAGAAGTCGCGAGTAAGTTCGGTCGCCCGTCCGGCAGTGGGCTCAAAACGAACCATGTTGAAAACTCGCTGCGCTTCCTGAACGCTGTCGATCTCGTGGAGAGTCCGACAGGAGATTTGCTCGACACAGTTGAGCGAATCAACGATCGCCACATCGAGGGATTACCTTTCGAGGCGCGCTTGCTATATCACTGTAACCAGCAGGATGGTCGTCAGAGCCATTTCTCAGACATCCACCGAGCGCTCCTGAGCGGGGGCAGTCGGACGGTGAACGCTAGCCGAGACAACATCCGAAAGATTCTGAAACGAGAGACTAACTACCATGCTGACTACGATATCTCTTGGACCGACCCAAAAATCGATATGTGGGTGACATTGGCCGAACAGTTAGGCCTCGTCACCGAGACTAAAGACGGCTTCATCTTGAGCCCCTGTCGTGCGTTGATGTACGATGCCCTCCTGCTCGCTCCAACTAGTTCGAGCGATGGGCCCGACTACGACAACCTCATCGTCGACAACGGCGAGGCTCAGCAGATGCTTAACTGGATTAACGACAACCTGTTCACCATCTACGAAGATAGGACGGGAACCCCTAAGATCCACCCCGCTATCGCCGACGTACTTCGGAACATGGCCGAAGATGGCGTCGTCGACCTCTCAGCACCGGGAGATTCACAGAACAAAGTGAAGCTTCCACCCGAAAACCTCAACGACGATAGCCGCGGCAATCGGCAGGACGTGACGTACGTATCGGTTCACTCCAAACCGAACGAGACGGCTTACCAGTACCCCCTCGACCAACTCCTCACCCACTAATGAGCCAACAGACTTCGAAGTTCACGACAGGCAAGGAGATGCCCAGTTACTGGGATGACCAGCAAGTCGATCACTTCATAACGTCAGAGGCGCACACGAAAAAGAAGACGCCAGAACAGTTCAGAGAGACACACGTCGACATCGACAGAATCCAAGCGGATTTCTTGACGCCACTCGGAATTTCGGACGAATTTGTTACTCAGGAGAACGTGCTCAACGCTATTACAGCGTCCCATCTTGAGGACCCGAATCGCATCTTCATCCTACGAGGCGAACCGGGATCAGGCAAGTCACAACTCTGTGAGTGGGTTAAGTACCAGATCAACGGCTACGGTGAGGGCGATGAGGGAATGGAAGACCGTGTGGCGCTTCATGTTTCCCGAAGCCAAACCCAGATGGACCAGATTCTCGATGTACTCACCGAACCACTTGATGTTGATCCGGATGTTAGGAACATAGAGGGAAGCGACCCCTACGACTTGGCGAACCCAATTGTTGGTCTTCTCCGTGGGTACTGGTCAACCGAACTCCTCTCAGATGAGGAATTGGATGAGCTCACGGCAGAGCGCGATGACGGTACTGATCTCCGGGACATCTTCGCAGAGAACATCAGCGACTATCAAGAGGCCCTATCCTCCCGTGATGAGAATCCCGAGTTCAATCTTATTACTAGAAGTGACTATAGAGAACTTCATCTCTCTCTTAGCTCCGGAAGGAAGTTGCGAGATAATAAAGAGATTATCTTCCCCGCGTTGAAGAAGCAAGCCCATGAATACCTTTCTAAGAACTTAGTAGGCGATTTCAAGGAGCAACTTCAGGAATATTCTGAACTCTACCAAGACAAAGATGTCCGTCCAACTCTAATCTGCGAGGACCTAACAACATTTAGTGTCCTGAAAGAACAACTCTTGGATCATATCTTCGAACTCAGTAGCAGTAGCTACGATATTGTTCTCGGTTGGACGATTGGTTGGGAACAGGATAACATCAATGATGCATTGGCCCGGCAAAACGCCGCTGAGTACATGGAGGGGCGTTCAGAGGGGAAACTCACGTTGACCGATGAAAAAGGCGAGGCGTTCTTCCTTGACGATGACGCGTCGGTTGCCCTCGCCCGGTCGTATCTTGACGCAATCAAGCGAAATTCCGATATTGAAAGTGCACCCGAAGAGGCCGAAGAAGCGTTTGACGACCTCTATCCGTTCAACGAGCGGTTTATCCATGTCGCATTCAGACAACTGAACGACGAGGGGAGTAGCCGAAAGACACCGAGATTGTTACTCTTGCGGGTAGTCAAACACTGCCTGAAGTCGAGTTGGCCGCCTTATGAGGCGATGAAATCGAACTCGTTCGTCGATACTCCGATGTTGGAGATTGACGCGACCTATGATCAAATATATCGTGATATTAGTCGTTGGTATGGAGTAGAACTAGACAACGGTATCGGTGTTAAAACAGAGGTTCTTGATACGTTCGGCATTCCCTTCTCAGAATCAGACAATATCTCTGTTAAGAATGAGTACGCAATATTTGAGAAGGGTCAATGGAGTGGTCTCAACCCACGGGAGAAACCTCCTGTACCAGATCACCAAGTCGATGAAAAACCGGAGGAAGATGATGAAAACAAGGATGAAGACGTATCTAAAGAAGGAAAATCAGACGATGGTAAGCAGGACTCTGAAGAGGATAAAAAGCAGGATGAGTTGACCGATGAACAACGAGAGCGACAGCGAAAAATTCAAGAATTCCAAGATTGGGTAACCAGTGGCGAATCCTACCCAAGCTCTGACACACTCCATGACGGAGCTGTTGCCACACTCGAACGTTGGCACGAACCCACATGTCTCAGCAATCCAAATGCTTCAACTCGTTCCGTAGGGGGTATCTACTTCGCCCGGGGGGACAGCATCCCAGTTTCAATTCAAGGAGATCAGCAGCGGCAGGCGAGTATTGACATCGAACTTGAGTGGGGCTCTAATAATGCTGACCTCTACACTACAATGCTTAAATTTGGTCTCTATGAGGTATATGATCCTCAGACGGCAAATTTCGACCAGCTTCGCGCGTGGGCTGATACGAACGTCGCTCAGTTCAAACATGAGATGCGCGAGGAGATCGAGAACTGTCTTCCGTCGGAACTCAACATCGAGAAGACGCTGGTGCTTGCCCAGTGCTTCCTGATCAACTCGGCACGTGGCGTCGAGTTCGAAGACGGGGGGATTCCACCTGAACTCGTTTTTGAGGAGTACGATAGTAATCAGCCGTACGGGAAACCAGTTTCCGAGCACTTTGATAGAGATAGTGCGTTTGGACAGGCGTTCAGCGACCTGACAATGTCGTCCAGCGACATCAGCGATCTGATCGAGGGGATATTCCTCCTTAAAAAGAACGTCGTGGACTACGAGCGTCTTTCTGAAGCACGGCGTGATATTTCGAATGACCCGCAAGCGCATATCGACGCAGCACTCATGATCGACACTGCTGACCTCCCGGACGCGTACAAGGTCGGCACGACACGCAACAAGGCGAACACGAAGCTGTCGAGCCTGTTCGACCGGATTTCCGACTACGCTGCCGAACTCGATCGCCTCACCGTCGAGGAGGACGCATCCCACATTCTGGAGGCACTCGAACCGGTGGAGTGCTGGTACGATAGCAGCCATACCGTCGACGACCTGGCCGAGTGGTTCGAGACCCTGTATGAATGCGCTGGAGCGGTGGACGTACCGATTAAACCGAGTTACGAAAACGCCTACGAGACGCTAACAGAATCGCCTGAGGAAGTGAAGCTATCGGCGTTCATTGACGACGTCGAGCAATTCCAGAATATGGAGGACACAACAGGCATGACGCTCATTGCCCGACTCCATGACTTCGCCCGTAGTCAGCACGAACAGGACGCTTGGGACATTTACGAGGCGTTCGACTCGCTCATCGAGGACCTCCAGGAAAAAGACCATGCGACCGGTGCGGATCTTGAACACCGTATCAAACAGCTCAGCGAGTACAACGACTACGAGCAGAAGCGCCAGAAAATTCTCTCCGTGACGGAGGACCTGTGAGATGTCCGGAATACAATCACTACCCACCGCTGTCGACGCACTTGAGGACAAGGCTCGAAAACACAAGCAAGCACAGAACACCCAGTATCACGTGTCTGTTGCACGGCACAACATCAGCGAAATTAACAGCGAACTCGACAACCTCGAAGAGGTAATTCGAGATCTACGGTACTACAAAACCGTGCTCGTGGAAGCATTCGATGAGCTTGCACCGACGATGAATAGTGCAGTTCAAGTTGCTGAGAACGCTGTTGAAGTGACTCAGGAGGAACTGCTTTCGAATGTCCAGGGTAGTGACATGGAAGATGGCGAAACGGTGCTTAAAAAAGATTTGACCGGTCTTGAGGTTGAACTTACAACTGAAGTAGAGAAACAACGAAGTCAGATTCGCTCCGCGAAACGACAAGTAGAGAATGTAAGTGAGAATATCCAAGAGAAATTGAGGAGCAAGCAAGACAGTTGGAGTAGCCGAGTCAGCGACGCCGAGAAACTACAGCAGATTCTCGGCAGTCCAAACTCGGATTTTGTGCGGACACTCAATAATATGCATCAGCTTCTCACTCGGGAACTAATGGATTCCAGTGGTAACGCCTCCACGTTCGTATCTGAGTGGAAGAACGCTATTGACAGTTGGGAGAAACACCAGTCGCTCCAGAGCCTCGATGATTTCAAAGAGAAACACGATCTATCTGGTTCGACTATCGAAGCCGTCAAGACACTCAGCAAGTCCCAGCAGCTCACGCTGGCCGACGTCTCCATAGAGACCCTTGAGGAGATGAAGCGCGTCGACGAACTTGAGTCGGCCGTAGAACTCAGCCTCTGACAATGAAGGACCCCGTTGCCCGCGCGGAACAGATGCAAGGGGCCTACCGCGACTACTTCATCGGTCGCGGGGGACGCGCCGCTCGCAGCGTAGCGCATCGATTAGCCGACGGTGAGAGCGACGTCACAGGAATGCGTGGGCCGTTCCTGCAAGCTCTCGACATCCCAAACTGGAGCGACCGCTCGTGGGATACTTTCGCCAGGTCGGCCCACCTCGAACCCCACATCAGACGAGCGTTCTCAGAGATCGGGTTCGAGAGGCTCTACGACTTTCAGGAGCGGAGTATCGAGTCGATACTCGACGGTGACGACACGGTGATCACTGCCGCGACGGGGCGGGGGAAGACTGAGGCCTGGCTCATTCCGATTCTTAACCGGATCCTGGAAGCGAAACGTCACAAAGAGGGCGTAGGAGACGACACGAGTGTCAAGGCAACGCTAATCTACCCGACGAAGGCCCTGGCGCAAGACCAGTTGAAGCGCCTCGTCCAATACCTTTACCTCATCAACAAGCAACTGAAGTCGTCACAACGCATCTCAGTCGGTATCTACGACGGAGACACTCCCCGAGACGTGAGTGAGTCCGGTGCGGAAGGGTACCTCAATTCCACGTTCAAGCACTTCGAGTGTCCCGGATACAATCCCGAACTCGACAAGTGTCAGGACTGCGGTGGTGGTGTTCGCGTTAGGAACACCGGCTCCCGGTTCAAGCTTATTCCGGAGAAAGCTCACTGTGAAGACGATGAACCGAACGACGTTCCGTTAGATTTCCTTCGGTTGACCCGATACGACATTATCGAAAACGGTGTCGACATCGTTCTCACGAACCCCGATACAATCAACTACCGACTCATCAACACCAACGCAGAGGACGAACACCAGCGGTTCATCTACGAACCCGAGTTCCTCGTATTCGACGAGGTTCACACTTACGACGGGCTGTTCGGAAGTTACACGTCGGCGTTGATGAAGCGCGTACAGGCGCTGCGAGAGAACCGAGACGTCGACGACTTGCAACTCATCGCGAGCAGCGCGACCGTCGAGAACGATATCGAACTCTTCCAGAAAGTCAGCGGGGCCGTAGACGTCACGCAGGTGAGCGAGTCGCCGCGAGAGCTTGACGTAACAGTGCCATCGTCTGTCCCGGAAGAGTTTACGTCGCACAGTCTGTCTGTCGACCGTATTCTGCGTGCGACGGGAGCGCCGGACGACGCTGTACCGGGCCTGGACCCGTTCGACTACACGCTCGAGGGAGCATCGAGTTACGACCGCGACCGCCGAGAGACGCTGGTTGCCGATGCTCTCTTCGATCATCTAACCGGCACTCACGACTATCCCGGCGTACAAGTCGTCCAGTACGTCCACCAGTTGCTCCATGACGACCCTCTCACCCGATCGGAACTCCACGACCAGTTGGCCGAGACGTTCGACTTGGATGAGTCAGGTGTCGAGACACTGGTGGAGAACGTCCGCACGCTTGGTGAGTTCTCCGGGATTCTGGAGAACCGCAGCCACATGTTCTCCTGGCCAATCGACGGGTTCTACACGTGTGCAGCGTGCCAAAATGTTTATCGCTCGCCGCAAGATTCCTGTCGAGAGTGTGGTATCGATTTCGTCACTCGGTCCACGTACTGTCGGTATTGCAGTGACGAACACCTCGTCGCTTGGTACTGTCCAAAGTGCGACCAGCTAGAACCGTACACGCCTACTGAACACAGGTCTGTTGGTCAGGACGACAACCACGTCTGCACCCGATGCGAGAGTGCCCGAGATGACATGGTGCAAATGGTCCAGGTCACGTTCCAGCCGCATCTGACGTGTCAGAAGTGTACTCACGAGGCGGAACGAACCACCACCGCCGAGTGTACCAATTGCGGGTCACGAACCGTCAGAACGGATCCTGAGACGACGACCTGCATCAACCCACGATGTGGGAACACCCAGACAGTCGAACACGCCTGTGAGCGATGTGAGGGCGCTGCGTTCGAGGTTGCCAGTGTAGAAGGCCGATTTGATTGCTCCGAGTGTGGCGCTACCTACGAGCGGCAGGAAGACACACCTGAGCGTTGCCGAGAGTGTAATTCACCTCTCGGATCCACTCGGTACCTCCCCTGGGTTTGTACGAACGATAACTGCGATCGGATCCACTTCCGGGATCTCCCCAATCAGTGCCAGTGTGGGACGTCATCGTTCGTGAAACGAGGGTTATTCGAGATCCAGCACGACCATCACTGCCGGTCATGTGACACTGCGTTCGTCGGAGAAAAAGGATGCGGTTGTGATGATCCCGATGTCCACCAACGGGTAGGCTCTCATCAAGCCTTCAAAACACTTGACACAGATGGTCGGATTCACTCGATGAGCTCCCAACGTTCGGCCGTTCCGTGTCCGCACTCGTACGCTCGCTACGAAATCGGCAGTCGGTTCGACGAACTGATGCGCAGCCCGAACAACTTGGCAGCGACGACGTCGCAGTACCTAATGCGTGGGGTCGCTGACGATGAGGGACAACAGGCTGCCAAACTCCTCTCGTTTGCGGACTCACACCGCGAGATGAAAGAGTTGAGCAGGGACTTCTCTGAGCCTGAGATCGAGACGCTGCTGGATCAACTGCTCATCCGCGGTGTAGCGAATGACGATTCGTCTTCGTGGACAACATTCGACGACATCCTTGAGTATGCCGACGAATCAATCGACAGGTTCAATGAGTTGCTAGAACCGCCACGTGTGGCGAGGAATGTCGAATTCAACCTAAAATCGCGTCTTAAGGATCAACCCCGCAAGCGGTGGGGCGACGATGATGCTCTGTACGATCGTCTCACACGGCGTGCATTGTCGCACACCTACAGTCAACGGCTTGGTGAACATGACGACCCGCTTTCGGAAGTCGGCTTACTCGACGTGCGGTTCGCCCCTGGGCTGGACGCGCTTTCAGGTGCCGAACGTGCAATCGTCCGAGAGCTCGTCGACGAAGGAAACGATTACCGTGTGGCGAACTTCGACGACTCGAGCACCAGCAGAGAGGCCACTGAGGTCGTCGCTGGTCTTGTTGAACGAGGTATCCTCACGTACGGTCACTCCGACGACTACGTGTCGTTTGATCCTGCTGCGCTCGAAGTTGCTGTCGCAGGCGATCATGATAGCATCGCTTTCGACCCCGAAACCGAGCGGTACTACACGACACTTGAGCACCAATTTGGACTCGACAGTCAATCGGCAGTCCCGTCAAACGCGACTCTGTCAGAGCTTGCTTCCGTGTCGCATCCACGGTTCACACAGCGCGCCCACCGAGTAGAATACTCACAGACCCGTATTCTAGTTTCGGAGGAGTATCTCGGAACGACCGAGAAGCGCAAGCGCCGCGAACTCGAGTTCCTCTTCCGCGAAGAGAACTACCCACACCACCTGTCGTCGGGTCCAACGATGGAACTCGGTGTCGACATCGGGGCGCTCGACGCCCTGTTGCTGTACGGGACGCCACCTAACATGAACGCGTACCTCCAGCGTGTCGGGCGTGCTGGGCGTAGCTCTCACTCGTCGTTGGTACACTCTGTGAGCCAGCGCAATCCAATTGACTACTACTACTACGACCATCCAGAGGATCTCATCTCGGCCGAACCGACGCCGGTGCCACTCAACGAGCACAACGAAGAGGTACTCCGAGTATCGCTTTCGTGGGCCGTCTTCGACTTCGTGGCGGCTAACTTCTCGATTCCATGGGATGTCAGTCGCCACGGTCGTTCCCGCTCGATCGACGGTGGTGACACCTACCATCAACGCAGCATACTCGAAGAGAGTGAACGAGAGGACGCAAGCAAACTGACCCATGTCATGTCGCTTGCCGCTGATACACTATCGTTGGGGAGCGACGATTCGCAACTCGCGGTACTGAGCGAAGTGGTATCTGACTACGAGTCAGAGATCAGAGCCTACCTCAAGTCCCTGTTGAAGTACCAGTATTGCGAGGACTGTGAGCGGCGGTACGCAGGGGACGACGATCGAACCACCTGTGAGCGAGAGGACTGCGACGGTCGAATCAGACACGCTGGAGAGCAGTTCGGGCACCTCGTCGAAGACGCAATTTCGAACTTCGACGGCCGGTACATCACGCACTATCAAGAGTATCAGGAGTCACTGGAGAGTGAGCGCGCGTCGCTCTCCGAACGAGATCGCGACCTACGGCGCGACCAGCAACGTGCGAGTGCGGATGAACGCGGTCAAATCATGCGTGAGCGCCGGGGACTCCAGGAACGCATGGAGGTTCTCAAAGAGCACCTATCTGACTTAGGCGAAGAGAGTTACTTCGATTTCCTCCGGGAATCTCGCGAGAACAAGTATGATTTCTCGATGCGAAGCGTCGCCACTACTGCTAGTCTAACGCTAGTCGATGAAGGGTACGACCGACGCAACATCGGCGACCAATCGAGTGGTAGGGCGATGCGGATGGCGCTGTCAGAGCTCCATCCGGGAGCGGCGTACCTCGACAACGGTGAGACCTACACTGTCGCTCGCGTTCGCTTCGATGGTAAGGCAGGTTCTGACTTACGAGAAGCAGTCAGCGACGCGAACAGCGACGACCATCTCGCGGACGAACTGGTCTGTCCGGCGTGTAATTTGACTTACGGGCTCGATGCGACCGGCTGTGACTGCGAGAACGATGTGCCGTTGAAACGACGCCGGCTTGCCGTCCTCGATTCGGTCGAGGCATATCACGACAACCTGCAACTCACTTCCGAAGGCGACGAGGCACGTTACTTGCATAGCGAACCCAACCAGCAAGTTCAGAACACATACGCAGAACGCGAGACCTCGATCCTCTCCTTCGATTCTAAGCAGACGTACGAGTTACAGGCGGACGAGGGAGAGGTACTCGGAACGCTCGAATACGGTGACTACTCAGTTCTCCTGCACACCAACGGCTATCGGACAAAGTACAAATCAGGAGAGGTTGATGCACAAGAGTCACCCTTCGAAGTCTGTGGCGAGGAGAACTGCCACGGCGTAATCTACGAGGACGACGATGAGACGCGTCGGTGTAGCGCAGACCCCGAACACTTCCCCGAGGGGAGAGGGGCAGACTCTGAGTTCGTCAGACTCGGTTACCAATACGAGACACAGGGTGTCCGAGTCGAATTGAACGACCGTGAACAGTCCCACACGCTCGCTCACGGCCTCCGGGTCGCCCTCCAGTACCTCGGCGGCGTCAACATCCGTGAGTTGTCCGAGTACGTCGGAGAGTACCACGTCGATGTCTTCGAATCACAAGAGGGTGGATCGGACGTTGCACGACTGCTCTTCGAGCAGTCCGATGGAGATTTCCGCGCCTTCTCTCGAGCAGTCGGTCTTATGAGCGAGCAGTTCGACTGCGACTGTGACAATGGCTGTCCGTCGTGTCTGTACCAGTACGGCTGCGACGTCAGAAATGACCAGCGGTCCTTCGACCGTGACCGTCTCCATGCTAACTTAGACGAACAGAGGTTGTCGATTCATCCACTCGACAACCGGGACACGAACGAACAGTTGACTGACTAACCACATCCCACAGGAGATACGTACCGATGGAATTCGACCCACTAGAACTCGCCGACACGATGCGCGAATCGTACGCCGAACACTACGCAGGCTCACAACCCTCGCCAGCCGTCAAGAGCCTTGTTTCCCGCTACCACGAAAGTACAGGCGAGTCCCTGGAAGACGACCTCCCTGAGTTCATCCGAACGAGGGGGCCCTACCTTCAGGTACTCGACCTCCCTCGAATGAGTGACACGCCCTGGGAGACTTTCGCCGACAATCACGACCTGCATTCGGACGTCACGGAAACGTTCAGTGAGGCGGGATTCCGGAACCTCTTCGAATTCCAGGAGGACTCGATCGAGGCAGTCAGTGAAGACCACCACACGCTGTTGACCGCGGCGACGGGGAGAGGGAAGACAGAAGGATGGTTGATTCCGATACTCCAGTTTATCTGTGAAGCGAAAGCAGGCCAACACGACGCACATCCCCCAGATAGCGTCAAATGTGTCCTCACGTACCCGACGAAAGCCCTGGCACAAGACCAGCTGAAGCGCCTCATCGACTACCTGTTCACGCTCAATCGAGACCGATCGGCGAACGACCAGATCACTGTGGGTATCTACGACGGGGACACGAAACGTCGCGACCCCGACGAACTAGCGTACCTCCAGACAACGTTCCAGTATTTCGACTGCCCGTGCGGAGAGTGTGACTCTTCGTTGACTGTCCGGCGTCGTTCGGACGACTCGTTCGTCGTCGAACCGCTGGAAGAACACGATGAGGACCTCACGTTCGACTTCATCAAAGTCACGAGAGACGCCATCGTCGAAAGTCCGGCGGACATCCTGCTGACGAACCCAGACACAATCAACTACAGGTTGTTCAACGTCAATGCGAACGAGGCACAGCAGCGGTTCGTCGCCGAGCCGAAATACTTCGTCTTCGACGAAATTCACGAGTATTCCGAGTTGTTCGGCTCATTCACTTCGGCCCTGATGCGGCGGTACATACGGGAGCGGCAGGAGCTCAACGACCATGACAGCGAGGCCGACGACGATCTCACTATCGTCGGTGCGAGCGCCACCGTCGAGAACAAACTCTCCGTCTTCCAGCGTATCAACCCGTTCGTCGACCCCGACATCGGAGTGGTCGAGGAGGAAGGACGCACACTCAATGCCCCCTTCCCTAGCGACGTTTCCGATAAATTCACTACGACCGAACTGTCAAGTGACGAGTTGTATTCCGGAGAGACAGATGCTGCGAAACTCGTCCTCGAAGCAGCGGGTATCCACGATTCTGGCGACGGGGTAGACGTCGAAGGCGATCTCTATGAACACCTCGTGGAAGGCGATAGCGAGATGCTGGAGTTCGTTCGCGGCATCTACTCGGCTCTTCGAGAGAAACCACTTCGACCTGACGGCCTACGCGATCGACTCGTTGATTCTGCCGGTCTAACTGAGGAACAGGCAGAGACAGTGGTGGAGAACTTCATGACGATAGGCGACGTGTCCGGGATTCTGGAGCGTCGTGCCCATCTATTCAGTTGGCCGCTCGACGGCTACTACTCCTGCATCAACTGTGGAACGGTCTACGATACTCCACAATCAGCTTGTACCGAATGCGGACACCACTATGTGACGAAGCTCTCGCTGTGTAACCAGTGTGGTGAGGAGTCACTCGAATCGTGGTTCTGTCCGAACTGCGAACGGCTCGAACCACATACTGTGACCTCGGAGGAGGGACGATTCGATTACTTCTCGCGACGAGAGTGTCAGTGTGAAACGACCGAAGGCGAAACGCCGGAGATGGTCCGCGTCTACTGGCGACCGTTCTACGAGTGTTCCGAGTGTGGCGAGCGCCAGAAGGTCGACCACCAGCAGGATTGTCCGACGTGTGGTTCCTCGATGGTACTCGACGACTCGATGGAAGCCCACATTTGTTCGAACCCGGACTGTGACGAGGAGGTCACAGTAGAGGAGGCCGTAGAGCCGACCTGCCATTCGTGTAACACTGCGGCGTTAGAGCCCCTGTCGGACGACAGCGTCCAGTACTGTACTGAGTGTGGGGAAATATACGAAAACACCGACGTACAGGAGTGTACGGCCGAAGATTGTGATGGAGACCTCACACCGAAGCGGCTACTCGGATGGACCTGCGGTGATTCAGATTGCGATGAAGTATACTTCGGTCGGTCCCCAAATACATGCAACTGCGGAAACCGGCGATTCGTCCGTACCGCGTTGTTCGACATTCAGATGGTCGACGAGTGCACGTCCTGCGAGCGCGAGTTCCTTCCAGGTGGACGACAGGACTGTAACTGCGACGATCCGGAAGTCGTCCGGCGCGCGAAAGGATACAGTAACTTCCGGATGGTCGACGATGACGGCCGTATTCGGAAATCGAGTCATTTCCCCGGTGGCCTTCCTTGTTACCACCAAGACCAACGGGAGACCTACTCGAAGAGCGGTAGATACGACTCGATGCTGCGTGGCCCGGCAAACGCAGCGGTGACACAAGGGCGGTACCTGCTGCGATCGCTAGCCGACCGCGACAATCCTGATAGCTTCACGGAATCAAAGATGCTCTCGTTCGCGGACAGTCAGTCCGATATGAAAGAACTGGAGCGGAACTTCCGTGAACCCGAAGAGGCGTTCTTCTTCGACCAGTTGTTCGTCAGCAGTCTCAGGAATGAGGCCGACGCTTCTGGATGGGCGTCATTAGCGGACGTTGTCGACCGTGGCGTGGCCGAGGCAAAACAGTATGAGGAGGACCTCGAAGGGGAAACAAACAACCCGCCGAATGCGTTCGAATTCCTTACTAACTACGACCAGTCAGTTGATGAGTATCTGACTGAAGAACTGGCGTCGAGAATCTTCGCTGGACAGTATAGCGAACGCTACCGTAGTCAACAACTCGCTGATGACGGAATTGTCGATGTTCGGCTAAACACCGACATCGATGATCTCGAACCAGACGAACGGGAACTACTCGCAGAGTGTATCGCACAGAATCACCGGTACGAACCGCAACTTATCGATGAAGTTGAGAAGGGGCACAGCCATCTCGACTCACTGATTGACCGGGGACTGGTCCGTCGGGTCGAAGAGGACGGCAGCCGGTACGTGATGGTGGAGGAAGACAAAATTGAATGCGCGGTCGTTAGTGAAGCGACGCAAACGTACTACAGTCCGGGTCAGGAGGACTTCGTCACGAGCCTCGAATCAACGCTGACCGACATTCCTGACGATGTGGTCAAATTCGACTCGACTCCGGAAGACTGCTCTACGTTCTCGCATCCCCACTTCTCACTGAGGGCACAACAAATAACAACGTCTGATCCCATGATGCTCCTCGCGAGGGCATACTACGGGGAAACCGGCCGAGACGAACGGCGAGAACTTGAATACCAGTTCAGGCAAGGACGGTTCCCTCACTTCCTGTCCTCGGGACCAGCGATGGAACTCGGCGTCGACATCGGTGACCTCAACACACTACTCCTCTACGGCACGCCACCGAATGCGAACTCCTACCTCCAGCGGATCGGACGTGCCGGACGGGAATCTGGAAATTCACTCGTACACTCGGTCAGTCAGCGAAATCCGATCGACTACTACTACCACGAGCACCCTGAGGAGCTTATCGCGTCCGACCCACAGCAAGTTCCGCTCAACGAAGTGAATCGTGAGGTCCTCCACCAGTCTCTCACGTGGGGAATTCTCGACTGCGTAGCGACGACCCGGTGGGTCCCGTGGCGACGAAACCAGAGTGGACTCGACGAATTTGTCGTCTGTAAAGACGAGCCGTCTCCACGCTCCGAGCCAAAGCCTAACGATCTTCTGCCGTTCACCGGTATTCTGTCGTCGTCGAACTTCCAAGTACAGAACCAGAGCGACGACGCCCCTCTGGAAGTGCTTCGTTCAGTCATTACCGAGAACCAAGACGAGATCGAACAGTGGCTCGAGGATTTGGTTTCCTTCGGTATTTGTTCGAGTTGTGGTCGCAAACACGAAGCTGGGTATAATGGTGACTGTCAGCGGGACAACTGTAGTGGCTCTGTCAAATCGATCTTAAACGAGTATGACGATATCGTCGAAGGGGCACTAAGGGGAACTGACGACCACCGAGGCATCGAAGCGACGATTATCGACCTCTATAACGTTCAACGAGACTCGATCGATGGTGATCTGGAGGAACTTGACGAAGAGGTCGCAGACATCCGTAGCAAAGAACGGCGCACCCGAGACCGCGAAGAAAAACGTACATTACGCGAACAGAAACAGCAACTCCGTCGTCGTATTGACCAGTTAGACGACTATTTACGACGGCTCGAAGATATGAACTTCGGCCAGTATCTCAACCGAGAGAGCCCGGCAGCGTTCGGTTTGCGGTCAGTGGGTGATTCAGTCGATTACCAACTCGTCGGCGAGGAGTTCGATAACGTCAGTGACGGTTCTCGGGACCGCCGCATCGCACTCTCCGAACTCCACCCAGGGGCAGCGTACCTCCACAACGGTGAGACGTACGTCGTGACGCGGACGGAGTGGGAGCCGCTGGAAACCGCCCGTATCAGTGAACAATTCGAGGACAGGGCTATCTGCCAGACGTGCGCTTCGGAATATGATACTGATACGTCTCATTGTGAGTCATGCGGCACCCGGCTGAAGCGGCTAGTCACGAAGGTGCCCGAACGGGTGACTGCGTTCCAGCACGATTTGCCGCTGGGGATAACGCCCAACGCCCGTGAGCTTGAGCCGTCGAGTGTGTACCAAACCGACGAAGAAGTACAGAGCACGTACGCACTAGTGGACACTGACGCAGGGGATTCGTTCGACTCTACAATCTCGTATGACATTGTCGACGAAAGCGGAAACGTACACGGCCAGTTCGATTACGGTGATGTAACGATCGCTGCTTCAACGAGTAAATACTGGACGACATACAAGAATGGAGGTTCAGACCCGCTACCGAACGTATTCGAGGTCTGTGGTGTCGAAGGTTGCAACGGCATGATCGCTAGCGTGGGAGAGTCCGCAGCATGTACGAATAACCCCGAACATCCCGTAGACGAAAGTATCGCAGTGCGTCCCGCTACCAAATTCGACACCAAGGCCGCACGTATTCGGTTCGACAGCGAGGAACTTGAGCACGGGTTCGCTCACGGACTCCGGGTGGCACTCCAATATATCGGCGGTGTAAGCGTTCGTCAGGTTCCCGAATCGATCGAGGACGAAGGCACGTTAGTGTACGACTCCGATGAGGGGGGAAGTGGAATCACCGTACTCCTCACACAGGATGACGGTGAGAAATTTGAGAGAGCGATCGAGATAATGCACGATGCGTTCTCTCCGGAGGAGTCAGAGTGTAACTGTGAGAACGGATGCCCGTTCTGCCTCTATCAGTACGGCTGTTCCGAACAGAATGATCCCGACTCATTTGATAAGGACGAGTTACTCGAACTACTATCTCACAACCTACACTTGGAAGCGAGGAACAATGACTGAAAATGACGTAACCGACTCGGCGCGAGCACTTCAGACTCGCTCTCCACAAAGGCTCTGGGGAGTTTCACCGGCGAGTATCTACGCAGCACTATCAGCGAAAATAACCGAGGACAGCCTCAAAGAGCGTCTTTCGCCACATATTCGCGCGGAAACGTTGCGGACGAATGATGAACGGGAACCGAAGCAGGTCACAGGGATACACAACTGGGTGCTCGACGAACTGGGCCTCATTGAGGGGGACCGCCCAACCCTGGCTGGTGGCTTGATTCTCGCAGTAGACGAACCTCGCCAGCTTATTCGAGCGATCATCGTTGCCAGTTTTCGGACAGCCGAAAGGGTCCTGCGGTCCAGTCTTGGAATTGAGGACGAAACTCTACCCCGCCGAGAGTTTGACAGTCTGCTTGCGGGCGACTGGGAGGAGACAATTCTCGGGCCACTTCTTGGGTCTGCTGGCTTCCTGACGATCTACCCAGATAGTGTGGAACCGCACTTCGAGCGCATCGAATCAGCGCTTGAAGCGCAAAGAGAACTGCCGACAGAAGATGCTACCACTGAGGCCTATCTGTATATTCTCCCACAGGTTTCAGGCGTCGAAGATCGTGACTGTGTTGAAGCCATTATAGAACGATTGATTGGAGAGCTATCGAGCGATACGTTCTCGTTAGAATCAGTCGCTGCTTCGCTTGCTAAAGACGCTGTGCCTCTTCCAGACACTACTGAGGTTAAGGACGCAATCAAAGATCAATACGAGGAGTACAAACGCCAATATGAGACAGTACGTTCGCTACTAGCTCCGTCAGTAGAAACCGAACTGTCACAGGTCGATGTTGGAAAAAGAGTCAGTGTATCTAATATTGATGATGGTACCGAGATCGGTGAATCGGAGCGAGAAGAACTCATTGATGTAATTGCCACAGTCTCTACACACTCTAAATTCACGACCTTCGATTTGAGCTTCGTGGCCGATCGTCTCGAAGCGACCCCCTACGAACTCTATCAATTACTGTCCGGAATTCCCGGGGTCAATTGCGAAATCGGTGACAACGAAGTTATTGAATTCTCCACTGTCCCGACACAGGTTGATGGCAGCAGCCTTCAGGAGGAGTATACAACACATCTTGTCGATCGTTGTGCGGCAATACAACGACAAATGGAAACATTGTCTCAAGCGTCAGTAACGACACCGTCACCGGTCGCTAGTGACGCCATCGTTGCTCAAGACTACGACTCTCTTTCCGACGGTGATTTTGCGCCAGCATATTTCTCGTATACCCTCGTGGATCCTAACGCTCTTGGCGAGAAGAAGATGGACGACTACGTGGGTGAGTCTCGTGGTCTTGGCCGTGAACGGGCGAGGTTACGACGGTGGCATGAAAACCGGCCCGCAGGGATGCGGTCGTACACAGCGATGACCGACCGTCTGTTCAGTCTCGGTCTTGAACGTGATCTTGATCACAAAGTCCTACGGATTATGACGCCGTTTGACGACGATACGTTCAACGAATACGTCTCCCAGATACGGCGCATCCTGAACCAGGGATTCGAACTACGATTGTTGACGCGACACACGAAAGAACCCTGGGAGTGGCGACGCCTACAGCAGAATCTGCTCAGCGAAATCAAGCAACACCGAGAGAAGGTAACGATCCGCACTTATTCGCGGTTCAAAGAGCACCAGCGGGTAACTCCCGACATGGATTTCCGCAAACTCGGTGAATTCGGTATCCATGGAAAATTACAGGCTATTGGAGATTCTAAAGAAGGCGCAGCATTGCTCGGTTCGGCGAACTTCATGGAGAACAGCTACGACTGGAATCCCGAATGCGGAGTATACACAGAGCGGACGCAATTCGTTGACGCTGCACTCGAGTTCTTCGACATCGTATGGGAACTCGCTGAATCCGACAAACTATCTACTAAACGCCTACAAGAGGTTCCAAATTATCAACTTGTACCGACAGACTACAGTTGAAGGTTACACCCTCCACTCGGACCAACAGCGAACTGGTAGAGACTCGCACTAATCACTATCAGTGTTCGATTAGCGAGCGTCACCTACACATCCATTTTATCGTGAGGCACTTCGAACGGATTTATACGATACCCTCCCATCGCTACAGGTGGTGACTATCTAACGTGCGGTTCTACGTACCTGAGTGGGATGACGCAGTCGACGCCCACTACGATTTTGAGCACGACGAACTCTCTACGCTGGACCGTCAAGAACGCGACTTAGATTACATATGGGGCATTTTCGATCCCGAAACGACGCCAGTTGATGGGGTTCTCATTTCTCGTGAACAGGTCGAAGAGACGGACCGTAAATCCGAACGACTCGCGAAGCACGGCGTCTATGACGATCCGGTTCTTTCTGTCCCGAATTGGCTGCCCACAATTAGTGACTGCGGGGCTTGGGGCTACAAATCTCTACCCTTCCCGCCGTACGGGAACGAAGGTATGCTTGATTTCTACGAGGCGCTAGACGTTACTGTCGGTGTCACAATTGACCATCTCGTCCTCGGGTCGGGCAAGGATAAGGGCCGACTCTACCTCGATGAACGGGCGTTCGACGAAGAGCTCAGCAAAAGCGATGTCCCTGATGCTATTACCGATGTCGTCGACGTAATGATCGATGAATGGCCGAAAGAGTGGCCCTCATACGTCGATGAGTATGAGCCGACGATTCGTACCGACTCCGACACAGGTGTTGAGCCATTTATTGCACAGGACTTCCAAGGAAATATTGACACGGTTCTAGCTCGTCTCGCAGAGGATCCACGCGCAGTCTACCGTAAAAACGACGCCGAGTTCCGCTACGACCTAACGCTGCGGAACGCCCAAGAGATGTATGACCTCTACCAGCGTCGTGACTACCCGTTCAGACTGATGGTCGCCATCCAAGGATGGGGCCCCGCCTCATACAGTAAGGCCGCTGAGAAGGTGCTTGATATTGGATACGACTACCTCGGAATCGGGGGCGTTGCAGGCAGTCCCACTCACGGCGTCCGTGGAATCGTCAAGAGCGTCGGAAAGACGATCAAACAGTTCGAACGGGAACACAACACTCGTATCGACTCTCACGTCTTCGGCTTCGCGAAGACTGAGGCGTTCGAGACGATCGGTCGCTCGGGGATGACTAGTTTCGACAGCGCGAGTATGCTTCGTTCGGCGTGGACGGGGGGACAGAACTATCGACTTGATAACGGCGAACGCTACGATGCCATTCGAGTTCGCTACCCATCGAGCCGAGACGACCTCGACGAAGCTGTCGAGAAGTCCCTACGCGGTCGTGAAACACTGGTGGCGCTCCGAGCATACGATACAGGAGATTCGATTCGTGATGCTCTTGAGAGTTGGTACGACCGGGTCGAGGAGGTGCTACCAGCGACGAGAGAATATCTGCTGGAACACCGCCACGATGATCAGTACAACGAGTCGCTCCTACAGGACATAGAAAGAGCGTTCCGTGAGAATTTCGAGTACGGACGCGAGCTTCAGGCGAGCTTCAGCGACAATCTCCGTAGTAAGCTAGTCAAGCTTCTGCGGGAAGACACCTCGACTACTCCATTACCGTTCGAGGAGTATGACGAACTACTGAACACGGCGATAGGCGTATTTGAGTCATTCCCACACGCGAAGACCGTTTTAGACGAGACGCACGTTGTCAGTGACTATGATCGCGTCTGGACCATTGTCAGAGATTACGCTACTTGGATCGATGACGACGATCTCCTCCAAGAATATCAAGAAACCCTTCGAGGTCGTCCGTGGGAGAAATGCGACTGTCCGATCTGTAGAGAGCACAGTATCGAGGTTTGCATCTTCCGGGGGAACGATCGGAATCGGAGACGAGGATTTCACAACACACGACGCTTTTACGATGAATTCGAAGAAGACCTTCCGAAGATCCTCGTCGCGACCAAGGGTGATGCGGGCCTCGGTAGCTACGAAACTGTTGAAGACTATCTGCGCGACAAACACCCATCGTTCTGGACACAGACACACGATCTTCCGGTCGCAGAGATTGGCGTACTAGATGCGAACGGCGTGAGCGAGTGGTGGGAAGAAACTCCGTCACTCGTCTCGTTTGCCCCAGACCGTATGGCAGCAAACGTCGGCGAGCAAGCAGCGAGGTACCAACACCTCTTCGTACACACACTGGACGGTGACCCGGAAGAGGAAGTCGTAATAGCTGCACGGGAAAATGATTGCGACGTTCACACCAATAACACCCCCCGAGAGTTGCGAAAACAAATACTCGAGGTATGTGGCCAGAACTATGCCGCAAGTGACGACTTCGTGCCTCACCCACCTGAGATCGATACCGAGAACGGATTGGACATCCTTGTTATCGATCAATGTTCAGGATCGAAGAATGTGCCAGAGGATGCACCAACATTCGGTGAAGAGGAAACTCTCCAGTTCTCTCGTGAGGACCTCCTCGCTCGTGATAATGTGCCAGGGATCGCGGCAGGCGACCTGTACAATGGACGCCAGCAAAACTACGTCAAGAGTGCAGTAAGAAGGCTCATGAGACAAGGTCACGACGTCGATCGCTACTTCGTGAGTGCCGGATTTGGCCTTGTCACAGAAGACGAGTATCTCCCACCCTACGAGGTAACGTTCAGTTCGATGAATGTTAGCGATATAAGAGAGCGATCGGGAAAACTTGACATTCAAAAGGACCTACGACGCCTTCTTCAAGAGGCCGATTACGATGTCGTCTTCTTTACCCTCGGAAAGGACTACTACACCAGCATCGACATCGACGCAATGGTTCAGGAAGTGCGATCCGACCGGATTGGAGTGGTATTCAACCGCGAACTTGTCGAGGATCAATTTGACAATATCGAGTCCATCCCCGCCCGGACAGAAGACGCAAAAGAACATGGCACGATCGTTGTTGGACTCAAGGGACACTATATGAAGAACTTCGCTCGACACATCGATACCGTCGATACTCTTCGCCCGGAAACTATCGAAGAACTATGTCGGCGAGTAGAGGAAGTACCACCACAGGCGGAATTCGAGTCTGAGTGATTCTCCACTACCAGATGGAATCATACGCGTTGTTCGTTCATTTAATAAATACTGATTGGAGTTAGGTAATTCCAAATGAAAGTAGAGCTTCTACGAGATGACTTCCTGAATGATTTTCGGGTGTATATTTGCCCTCCCTCGTTCGGCGGCATCATCGACCGTGTAACTGCAGATCGAAAGCGCCTGTCGTACGTTCCCTTGTGAACTCTGTAAAATCAGTTGAATACTGTCTTCCTCGAAGATATCGGACACTGAAACCACCTCACCGGCGGCGAGGTCAAGGTAAGAATCGATGAGGTCCTTCAGGTGGTCCTCTGTCATCGGTCGGAGGGAAACCTCTCGACCGATCCGCTCGGAGAAGGCGTGGTATTCGCTCATGATATCCTGCCAGACCTCCGGAGCACATCCGAACATCATGCTGAGTCCGGAACTGTTCTGGTCCATCAAATGGCGTAGACTGTTGAGCGTCGCCTGTTCGTTCTTCGGGGAGAGCCGCGCCACGCTCTCGAACTCGTCCACGAAGACAAACACGCCAGTGTATCCGAGTTCGAGTAGCATGTTTTTCAGCGCAGTAAACGCACGCACACCCATCGTGTCGTCGTCTAGTGCGCTGTGAATCTCCATCTCCTTGCGCTGTTCGTACCGAATCCCCTCCGCGGTGAGCCACTGCCATGCGTAGAGATTCGTGTCCTCGTACACCATGTGCACGATCGCCCGAGCGAAGTCAGCGAACTTTGTGACGTCGCTCAGTAGTTGGACAGCCTTTGGGACGAGTTCTGAGAGCAGAATATCTCCCTCGTCAATCAGCGATTTCATCGAGGGTGCCCCCATCGGATTCGTCTCGGTATGCTTCCGGGCGACGTGAGCAAGGAATTCGTACGCAAGTTCCTGTACACGATCGAAGCCGAGGTCATACATGAACTCGTGATAGACGTCGAGGAACCCTTCTCCGGGTTGGGCGACGTATCCAACGAGAACGTCTTCGCGGTCACGGACGAGCGAGCGTGCGTATTTGAGGGTGTGTGATTTTCCGTTTCCGTACTTTCCGGTTATGACGAGATGCTTCGATTTTCCCGTGCTGAGAACCGATGATACAGTGTCGCTTACCGCGTTCGCCACGTGATCTTGTCCGCAATAAACCTCAGGATTGTCCGAGGGTACTGGGCTGTAGGGGAACGGGTTCTCG
>Ga0102942_1000146_pt1 | contig 24804 bp, 28 predicted proteins | sample SalPon2_C_H2O_MG_FD_78171 | JGI IMG/M metagenome (GOLD analysis project Ga0102942, IMG submission 78171) | Salt pond water microbial communities from South San Francisco under conditions of wetland restoration - Salt Pond MetaG R2_C_H2O_MG | ecosystem: Environmental > Aquatic > Non-marine Saline... | reverse complement strand
CTCAGCGACTGCGGGCGGGACAGGTATCGACCCCCAGTAGGCTGTTGATCGGACACTTCTGCGTGTAGCCGGTCACGAGCAATATCACTCCGATCAGGACGAGGAGCAGCGCCGTGAGCGCCTGTGGAACGGGGCCGACGGCGACGCGCAACAGGCCGGCGTAGCCGACGACGCCCGCGACCAGAAGCGCCGCGCCGATGACGAACCGCCCGATTCTGTCGTAACCGCCGACGTTCTTGTGCATAGTATGTTTCCCGACTACGTATCGTCGGCTCGAAGGATAACTATATGACATTATTTTCAGGTTCTGAGAGGGCGGGCCGGCGGCATCTCGCCACCGGGGTGGTGGGAATCGATCGAGTCGGTGTCGACGCGTGAGCGCCGGGCGGGGGGTGAACACTCCGCTCGGTCGTGGCGTAGCCTCGCGGGCGGGGGTCGTGGTAGCTCGACTCGGGGAAGTGTTATACCCCGGAGAGGAGTACGTTTGTTTGTAATGGTACACGGCAACGTTGATTTCTTCAACGACACTGGCGGCTACGGTTTCATTTCGACTGACGACGGCGACGACGACGAGGACGTGTTCTTCCACATGGAGGACGTTGGCGGTCCGGACCTCGAAGAGGGTCAGGATGTCGAGTTCGACATCGAGGACTCCCCCAAGGGCCCCCGCGCGACGAACCTCGTCCGCAACTAACGACCGAATCCGCCCCTCGCTTGGAGCGACGGACGGCAATTCGTCTTTTCCGACTGCTACACGCCGTAGCGACGGCGTTCCGTCGATTCGCAGCGGGCGCCTACCGCCGTGTTGAAGCCGCACTACGCCCGCCGGATGCGACCCGACTGTCGTCGGACCCCCCGACCGACCGTGGCGGACGTATTCGTCACGGCCGCCTCGCCGGGGTCGCGGCGTCGATACCCGTCAGATCCGTGAGCGTCCCCGGAGGGTGCCGTGACGAGTCCGCCGTGGGCCTCGCTCCCAACCACGAGGAACCGTCCCAAGCATATATGAAATATGAACAATAACTCTATTCCGACATGTACCGAGTCCTCGTTCCCGTCGACTCCAACACGAACCGCGCGCGACATCAGGCGCAGTACGTCGCTCGACTCCCCGACGCCGAGGGGAGCGTCGCGGCGACGGTGCTCTACGTGGCGCCGCCGGACCAGTTCGCCTCCGGCGACGAGGTGTCGTTCTCGGCGGTCGACAGCGCCGCCACCGCCGCCGAGGAACTGGAACGGGCCGGCGTCGACGTTAACCGGCGCGTCGACAGCGGGAGCGTCGAGCGAGCCATCGTCGACGCCATCGCGGACGTGGACGCCGACGAGGTGGTGATGGGCGGACGGAAGCGTTCGGGCGTGACGACGGTCCTTCTCGGGAGCACCGTCCAAGACGTGTTGCTCTCGACGGAGCGCCCGGTGACGGTCACGGGCGAGCGGGTCAGCCTCGGTGAGGGACCCCGGCGGTTGCTCGTCCCCGTCGACGCGAGCGAGGAACGGGCGCGCAAACAGGCGGAGTACGTCGCGGGGCTCCCCGGCGATCCGGCGGCCATCGAGGCGGTCGTATTCTACGTCTTCCGGCATCAGGATTACGCGGGGGCGCCGCCCCACGAGTTCGCGGAAGTCGAGAGCGCGGTGACGGCGGCCGAGGCGCTGGAGTCGGCGGGAGTGACCGTCGAACGCGTCGCCGAAGGGGGTGAGGTCGCCCGGCGCATCCTCCGGGCCGCCGAGGACCACGCCGTCGACGGCATCGTCATGGGCGGGCGGAAGCGATCCGGGGTCCAGAAGGTGCTGCTCGGCAGCACCGTCCGGGACGTGCTCCTCTCCGCCGAGCGGCCGGTGACGCTGACCGGTTAGAGCCCCAGCCGGTCGGCGTGGGCGTCGAGCACCTCGGCGAGCGTCGGAGTCTTCTCGGCGAGCTCGTAGCGAACGCGGACCACGGGCACGTCCAGGTCGATCAGGCGGTCGAGGTCGTGTGGCGTCCCGGAGACGACGACCTCCGGGTCGGCGTTCCGGATGGTCGCTTCGAGGTCCCGGATCTGGTCGTCGCTGTAGCCCATCGCCGGGAGGACGGCGGCGAGGTGGCCGTACGTCTCGAAGACGCGGCGGAGCGACCCGACGGCCCCCGGTTCGGGATCGAGAATTTCGGCGGCGCCGTACTTCCGGGCGGCGAGCAGGCCGGCGCCGTAGGGGGCGCCGCCGTGAGTGAGCGTCGGGCCGTCCTCGACGACGAGGACGCGCTTGCCGGCGATGGCCGAGCCGTCGGCGGTGATCGTCGAGTCGGCGTGGATTATTTTCGCGTCGGGGTTCACCCGGCGGGCGTTCGCCTCCACCTGCCGAATACCGGCCACGTCGGCCGTGTTCTCCTTGTTGATCAGGACGTAATCCGCGATTCGGAGGTTGGTCTCGCCGGGGTGGTAGCGCAGTTCGTCGCCCGCGCGGTGCGGATCGGCGACGACGATATGCACGTCGGGACGGAAGAAGGGGAGTTCGTTGTTGCCGCCGTCCCAGACGATGATCTCGGCCTCCGTCTCGGCACGGTCGAGGATCGCGTCGTAGTCGACGCCCGCGTAGACGACGTGGCCGCGTTCGACGTGGCCCTCGTACTCCTCGCGTTCCTCGATGGTGACGCCGGAGTCGTCGAGGTCGTCGAGGCTCGCGAACCGTTGCACTCGCCCGGTGGCGAGGTCGCCGTACGGCATGGGTTCCCGGACGACGACGACCTCCACCCCCCGGTCGGCGAGGAGGTCCGCGATTTTCCGGGCGGTCTGGGACTTGCCACAGCCGGTCCGGACGGCGTCGACGGCGACGACGGGCACCGCGGCGTCGAGCATCATCCGGTCCGGGCCGACGAGCCGGAAATCCGCACCCGCGGCGAGCGCCCGCGACGCCTGGTGCATCACCTCCTCGTGTGACACGTCGGAGTACGAGAAGACGACCGTATCCACGTCTTCGTCCTCGACGACGGTTTCGAGGTCCTCCTCGGGCCGAATCGGGATTCCGTCGGGGTAGCGGTCGCCGGCCAGTTCGGGCGGGTAGCGCCGCTCCGGCGGGGCGTCGAGTTCGCCGAGGTTCTGCGTCGCCGTCCGCGTGAAGGCGACGACCTCGCAGGTCTCGTCGTCCCGGAAGACGACGTTGAAGTCGTGGAAGTCGCGTCCCGCCGCGCCCATGATGACGAGTCGGGTGGGACTCATGCATCTAACTACGTGTAGGACGATCTATGAGTATGGTGGACAGTTCTCACGGATCGGGGGCGCCGGTGGTGGTGGCGCTCGGCGGCAACACCCTCCTCGGTCGGCGGGGCCCGTGGACGGCCGACGAACAGCGCGCGGTGATCGAGCGGACGGCAGGACGGCTGGCGGACGCCCTCGACGCCGGGGCCGACCTCGTGCTCACCCACGGCAACGGTCCGCAGGTTGGCAACCTGCTGGACCAGCAGGCGGCCGCGAGCGAGACGCCACAGCTCCCCCTCGACGTGCTGGTGGCCGAGACGCAGGCCCAGATCGGCTACATGCTCCAGCAGGCACTCGACAACGAGCGCCCGACTGCGACGGAGGCGATGACGCTCGTGACGCAGGTGGTCGTCGACGCCGACGACCCCGCCTTCGACCGGGCGACGAAACCCGTCGGCCCGTTCTACACCGAGCGCGAGGCGGCGGCGAAGCCGTTCGAGACGCGGGCGGTGTCGAGCGGCGAGCGCCCGTACCGGCGGGTGGTCCCGTCGCCGGAGCCCGTCGAAGTCGTCGAGAGCGACAAAATCGCCGACCTCGTTGCCCGCGGCAACGTCGTTGTCTGCGCCGGCGGCGGGGGCATCCCCGTCGTCCGCGACGGCGGGGGCCTCCGCGGCGTCGAGGCCGTCGTCGACAAGGATCTGACCACCCAGTTGCTCGCGACGGCGCTCGGCGCCGACACGATGATCCTCCTGACCGACGTGGACCACGCGTACGTGAACTACGGTGATCCGGACCAGCGACCGCTCGGTCGGATCGGAGTCGACGCCCTCAGAGCGCATCTCGAGGCGGGAGCGTTCGCCGAGGGGAGCATGCGGCCGAAAGTCGAGGCCTGCTGCCGGTTCGTCGAGGCGGACGGCGAGCGCGCGGTCATCACCGCACCCGAACGGCTGGCGGCCGCGCTGGCGGGCGAGGCGGGGACGCGCGTCGTCAGCCACGACTGACGGACGGGTTTTCACCGAGTGGAAACGAGGCGTGGACATTAGTCGTCGCCCGCCGATAGGGTATCGAACCGTGAGCCACGACTCCTCATCCACACAGTTCGAACGGACGACCGACCGCACCATCGACTCCGCGACGCTCATCGAAGGGCTACCCGGTCTGGGTATGGTCGCCTCCATCGCCGTCGACCGGATCACGACCCAACTCGGGCTCGAACGGTACGGAACCGTCGAGTCCGACGACGTGCCGCCGGTCGCGTCGTTCGACGGGGGGCGGGTTCGGGCGCCAGTTCGCGTCTACGGAGGGGCGAATCCGGACGTGTTGACCCTCCAGAGCGACGTGCCGATCCCTCCGAACGCGTTCCGATCGCTGAGTCGCTGTGTCGTGACGGAACTGGCGGATACGTTCGACCGTGCCGTCTTCCTCGCGGGCGCGCCCGCGGAATCCGAGTCCCAACTCGGCGAGGTGGTTGGCGTCGCGACGACCGACACACTGGAGGCGGAACTGACCGACGCGGGCGTCACGCTGGCAGAGGGTCCGGGCGTAATCGGCGGCGTGACCGGCGCGCTCCTCAAAGCGTGTTACGACGCCGACGTACCCGCGATGATCCTCGTCGTGCGCTCGAACCCGTACATCCCCGATCCGGGGGCCGCCGAGGCCGTCATCGAGACGGCGCTCGAACCCCTCGTCGAGTTCGATATCGACACGACGGAGCTTCGGGAGCGCGCCGAGGAGATACAGCGCCAGATGCAGCAGGTCGCGGAGCAGCTCCAGCAGTACCAGCAGGGCGACCCCCAGCAAGGGCCTGCGACGTCGATGTTCCAGTGAGCGCGCCCCTCGTACTATGTCCCAGTGGGTCACCGAGACCGTCTCGGCGACCCACCGGTACGGACTGACAATACACCGTCTCAGCGCACGACCGTCACGGTGCGGTCGGTCCGTTCGACGATGCCTTTCGCGACGCTGCCGACCAGTCGCTCGGTTCGCTCGGAACGACCCTGGTGGCCGACGTAGATGGCGTCGAACCCCTCGCTCTCGGCGAACGACGTGATCGCTTGAACCGGCTCGCCGTAGAGGAGTTCCGTCTCTATCGTCCGCCCGCGGTCGGCGGCGAAGGCCGCGACGTCGTCCAGCAGGTCGAGCCCCCGGGACTCGGTGTCCGCGACGCTCTCGATTATCAGTCGCCTGTCGGCGTCGGGGAGCCCGGAGACCGGTTCGGCGCCGCCCAGATCGTAGACGGACGGATCGACGGCGTAGGCGGCCGTGAGCGAGCCGTCGGTCGCGTCCGCGATGTCGGTGGCGTGGGCGAGCGCGGCGTTCGATTCGTCGGAGCCGTCGACGGCCACGAGGATCTTCATACCTCCCATTCGACTGCCGGCGTAATCAAGCGCGGACGCCGTTCCAAGCGTGTGGGAACGGCACACACCACCAGCGTGACTAGCCGTCGGCGAGCGTCGTCTCCGGGGACGATCGCTCCCGGTAGCGCGCGGGGACGTACGACAACAGGCGCGGCGGGACGACCGGCGCGAGGAGGCGGTCGACGACCAGGACCGCGAGGCGCGGGAGGACGCGCCGGACGGCGGTGTAGCCGACGGCGACGGCCAGCGTCGCGAACACGACCCGCCGGGGGCTACCGTCGAGCGCGACGAGGAGGGGGAGCGCGAGCGAGACGGCGAGCAGGAGGTCGCCCGGCGAACCGTCGTACCGCACCCACCGTCGGGGGGCGATCCACCGGCCCCGGTGGTGATCGTAGACGGCCCGATCGGAGGTGGCCTCCCACGGCCGGAGTTCGAGGCCGCCGCCGAAGGCGTCGGCGACGCTGTGGGCGGCCGCACCGAGGAGGACGAAAGCGGCACCGACGGTGACCGGCGTCGGGTGCCACGCCGCGAACAGGAGCGCACCCCCCGCCAGCGGCGCGTAGTACACCGGATAGTGGAGCGTCTTCCGGTGGCCGGCGTAGAGGTCGAGGTCGGGCACCACGCCGCCGACGAATCCGGCCGCGAGCGCGACGGCGGCGAACTCCGGGCGGCCGTACGCCACCGGAAGGGCGAGGACCATTCCCGCGATGGCGTGTGTCGGAAGCATCATTCCGTCGAATCCAACGGGTCAGAATAAGTTCAACGTATCGGTCGGATCAGCTCTCCGGCACCATCCATCCGAAGCGCCGGTTCCAGAACTCCTCGTCCGGGTGTTTTTTACTCCGGCCGTGGGTCTTCCGGTCACGAATCTGACGCTCCAACACGTCACGCGCCTCGTTGATGGCGTGGCTCGCACCGTACCCCTCACCCGAGGCGATGTACAGGCCGCGGTCGGTGTAGAGGCGAATCCGGGCGAGGATGAGCGGCGTGCCACGAAGTTTCTCGTCGTGTTCGTGGAGGTGGATCTTCGCGTCGATGACGGTCATGTCGCTGTCGCGGTGCTCGAACCCGTCGATCATCGCGACGACGTCTTCGTAGCTCGTGTCGTCGAGCAGGTCGGTGCCGTACACCTGCACGGCGCGGTTGCCGCCGGCCTCCCAAGTGAGGGAGTCGAGGGCGTCCGTCTTCGTGACGATGCCGTCGGGCCGGCCGTCCCGGGTGACGATCAGCGACGAGATGCCGGCGTCGAACATCGTCTCTACGGCGGTTTCGAGCGTCTCGCCCCGGTCGATGGTCCGCACGGGCGACGCCATCAGGTCCCGGACGGGCAGGTCGAGCACCCGGTCGAGTTCTCCCTCGCGGGCGCCGAACCCGCCGCGTGAGCGGCCGCCGCCGACCGACGCCGCGTCGCTCGGGTCGCCTCCCTGGCTCTTGCTCGCGGCGCGGACCGTCAGCCCGGCCACGTCGTAGAGGCTGAGGACGCCGACAGCCGACCCCTCCTCGACGACGGGGAGGTGGGTGACGTGGTGCTCGCGGAAGGTGTGGAGCGCGTCGCCGAACGTCGACGCCGGCGACAGGGAGACGAGGTCGGCGGTGTGCGCCTGCGCGACGGTCGCCGCGTCGAGGAACGGCTGGACGCGCCGGAGCACGTCGTCGGCGGTGACGACGCCGACCATCGTCCGCCCCTCGAACACCGGCAGGAGCCGCGAGTCGCTCTCGATCATCAGCCGCGCGACGTTCCGAACGTCCTCGTCCGGCGCGAGCTGGGGGACACGGTGGACCAGCGATCCGACCTTCTCCTCGGGCTGGTGGTGGGAGGTGGCGAGCTGTCGGCGGGTGACGACGCCCTCGAACTCGTCACCACGAATCACGACGCCCGTGACGGCCGGATCGTCGAACGCCCCGACGAGTTTCGAGACGCGCGTCTCGGGCGTGAACGCGACGTAGTCGTCAGAGACGATGTCAGCGATGTCCATAGCGCTCCGAAACGTGGAAGATGGTTGTCGGTACGATCACGCACACATGTTGTCTTGCTGACTGTAAATACTAGCCGGTCGTTATCACCCGCTGGGGACCGATCGGGCGAGTCGGACTCCGAACCGTTAACACCCCGTCCCGCCGAATCGGGGGCCGATGGGTACGGTACTGAGCCTCGTCGCCGACGTCAGCTACGACCTGCGGCGGCTCCACGGCCTCTGGATGGCGTTGCTCTTTCCGCAGTTACGCGACTCCCACCCCGTCGTCTCCCGTTGGACGCCGAGCACCACGCGCGAGCGCGCGACATACCGCGTGTGGGCGACGGTCGGGGCGCTCGGGCTCCTCGTCGGCTACCCGCTGGCCGTCCTCGGGCTACTCGTCCGGTTTTACGTCCGCCGATTCGACCGGACCGCGACCCGCCTCGGCGCCGTCGGCACCGTCGTCCTCGCCGTCGTCGTCTGGGGTGCGCTGACCGCGCTCGCGCGGGTTCGGTTCTCGGCGGAGGGCTTTCTCGCCGTCGCCGCCGCCGGCACCGTCGCCGTCGTCTCGACGGTGCTCGCCCTCTTTTTCCGGTGGCTCGGCGGCCGCGTCGTGACCGTCCTGATCGCCTACCCCTTCGCCGTGGTGGCCGTCTTCCTCCCGCCCGTGGTGGCCGCGCTCTACTCGCCGACGCTCGCCACCGTCGTCTTCCCGCGGAGCGAGACGCTCGCCATCTGGCTCCTCGACAACGCCCTCACCTACCGGAACCTGAACACCCTGCTCCGCCGGCGGTTCGAACTCGCCGGGTTCGCGTACGTCGCGATGTGGGGCGGCTTCGCGGTACCCGTCGGCTGGACGTTCGGCGTGCTGGTGACGCTCGCGAACCTCGTGCGCCCGACGAGCGAGGACGAAGAAGACGGATAGACACCTCCAAGAGGCCACGGCGACTCGGGTCGGTGTGGTCGTCATCGTGACCTGTGAGGAGTGCGGGCGGGGCTACTCCCACACCCGATTTCTCGGCGAACCCGACCGGCACGGCGCCCGGCCCATCCAGTGCCCGAACTGTTACGCGTACTTGGGCCGGACGGAGCAGGGCGAAGACGACGGAATGTGGTGAGCGAGCGGGTCGCAGTCGGCCACTTCAAAAGTAGCGGGAGGGAGGTTTGAACCACGGTCGTTTCGCTCCGCGTCACTCCCTGACTCAAATCGACTGGGCGATTTCGAGCGGACGGGTCGCTCGTCGTTCACCGTGTCCGCTCGAAAAGTAGCGGGAGGTAGATTTGAACTACCGATCTCCGGGTTATGAGCCCGGCGGAATCTCCTGGCTATCCCATCCCGCTACCGAACGCTATCCACGAGACGGCGTTAAGGGTTTTGAAATCCTCGCGTCGAACGGCGACGGTGAGCGAGCGACTGCGGGACAAGGCTGAATAGCGCCGCGGACGAGCCATCAACCCCGCTGGAGTGGTCCCCGTGAACGACACCCGGAACACGAACCGCCGCCTCTGGAACGAGTGGAGCGACGCCTTCCAAGCACTGTGGAACGCCGACACGGCCGACGGGGGGGTGCCGCCGGCGCCCTGTCCGTTCGCCCCGGACGCGCCGGGGGGCGCCCACCCCGACCTCCTGCCCTCGATAGCCGGCGTGGACGTCGTCGAACTGGGCTGTGGCGGCAGGCAGGCGAGCGTCGGCACGGCGGCCGCGGGCGCCGACCGGGTCGTTGGCGTGGATTTCTCGGCGGCACAACTCGAACACGCCCGGCGACTGCGGGACTGCTACGGCGTCGACGTGCAGTTCGTCGCCGGCGACGTGACGAACCTCCCCCTCACGGACGACGCGTTCGACGTGGCGTTCGCCGGGTGGGTCTTCCAGATGATCGCGGACCTCGACGCGTGCCTGACGGAGGCCCGTCGCGTCCTCCGGCCCGACGGCATCCTGGTGTTCGACGTGCCCCACCCGTTCTACGAATGTTTCGATCCGGCCGCCGAATCCCTCGAACGGAGCTACCACGCCCCAGACCGGCGGACGATCACCATAGACGAGGCGTACGGCGCCGACCTAGTCGTCTTCGACCGGGCGGTGAGCGACCTCCACAACGCCCTCGTCGACGCCGGGTTCGACGTGCGTCGCGTCCTCGAACCGGGCAGCGACGACCCCGACGACTACGACGACGAACCCCTCGACAGCAGTCGACCGTCGTTGATGGCGAAGGTGCCCCGAACCCTCCGATTCTGGGCGGTCGTGCGGTGATCGGACGGCCGTGGGCGATTCCCCCGCCCTGAGAGCGGCGCCGAACGTTTATGAGACTCCGTGACACAGACCGGGTATGGTCGAAGCGTTCGTCAGGCTGTTGTGTCCCGAGTGTGGGAAAGACTGGGAGGACGGACCGACGGAACTCCCCGGCCACCGGAAGAATTTCAACTGCCCGAACTGCCACGCGACGCGTCGGCTGGCGGAGTTCATGCGGACCGAACGCGACCTAGAACTCGTCAAGCAGTTCGAGTGACGGAGCGGTCCCCGTGAGCCGCCGTACTGGTCGGTGACTCACTAGCGACGTACAACGCTCCGTCTCAGAGATCCGGCACGGCCGACAGCGCCCCGCACGCGTCGCATTTCAGCACCGTCGCGCCGCGCTCCTCCACGAGTCGCGTATCGGGCGAGCCACACTCCGAACACGTCACGAACGACTCGACGTACTCGTCGAGGGCGTCGGCGACGCGGGACTGCTTGAAATCGCCGGTGAAGCGGGCGCGCCCCCGGTCGTCGATGCTGGCACTGGTGCCCAGTTCCGACTGGAGGAACTTGAGGAGGTGCGCCTCGTCCCGGTTCAGCCGGTCGAGCGTGGACGCGAAGTTCTCGTAGCTGGTGACGTTGCCCTCGGGTCGCACCTCGGGGTCGGGCACCTGGAACCGGTCCGCGGCGTCGCCTACCTCGGGGGTCTCGGTCAACGCGCGGTCGAGACTGTCTTCGTAATCCATACTCCGATATCCCGGCGCGGGCGACTAAAACGTTTCAGAAGCGCCTGGCTGCGGTGGCGTCGGATAAAAAATCCGGGGGGAGACACACCGTCTTGCGAACTCGCGTCCGCGATCAGGTGGGGCCGCTGTTTCCGTCGTCGACCGTATCGGTGTTCATCATGCCGGTGCCGTTGTTGTGGCGGCACTGCTCGGTGTAGAATCCGAGGTCGAACTGGACGGAGTCGGTCTGAATCTCGTTGCCGTGGTCCAGCGGGAGCCACCAGTCGAGCCCGATGTAGTGCGGGGTCGACGCCGAGAAGCAGTTTCGGCTGTCCGGGCTGCCGCCGCCCTCCTCCGCCGAGATGTCACCCTCCAGCGGGAAGCCGAGGCTGCCGCCCTCGGCATCGAACTCGTACTCGTCGCAGAAGCTCTGGAGCGTGCCACGGAAGAACACCTCTTCGCCGCCGACGACGACCTCGAAGTTGTCCTCGACTGCGGCCACCGCGTCGTCTTCCTCAAGGTCGAGTTCAGCCTGCGTCGGGCTCCGCTCGACCCGGATCACTTCGTCGGCAATCTCCTCGTGGAAACTCGTCTCCTCGGGCGTGAGATCGCCGAACGCAATGGTCTTGATCTCGACGCCCTGCTGTTTCAGCGCGTCGGCCGCGTCGTAGATCGACTGTCGGTCGCTCTCCTGGCTCGGACGGCTGTCGCCGTTCGTGAAGATGATCAGGACGTTGTCATCGCTCGCGTCGTCGGGGTCGTCCGTGATCAGGTCGGCCTCCGCCGACTCCAGTCCGGCGACGAAGTCGGCGGCGTTGAGCGTCCCGCCGGACGCGCCGCGGGTCTGGTTGACCGCGTTCGCGATGTCGGCGAGAGCGTCCGAGTCCTCGACGAGTTCGTCTGTCATCCCGTCCAGCCCGGCCATCGCCGCGACAGTCTGCTCAACCGGCGTCCCGAGGCCGTCGAGTGCCGTCGCCGCGTCGATGGCGACGTTCGCCGCGGACTCCTCTTTCCGCCGTTCCGCACCCTCGGTGACGAGGTTCTGCTCCATCGTTCCCGAGTTGTCGAACAGGTGGTAGACGTCGATCGGCTGCGCTTCGGGCTCGTAGATGTTGTCGCCGTCGTCGTACCACGCACGCACTTCGATCTGGTCGGCGAGTTCGCCCTCGTCGGTGCCGTCCTCGTCCGGGTCGTCCAGTTCCGGCTCGGTGAAGCCGTTCTCCTCCTCGACGAAGTTGTCACAGAAGAACCAGACGTAGCCGGGGTTGTCACACAGGTGGAAGCTCAGCGTGACCTCGCCGAAGTCGCCGGGCTTGACGTCTTCGAGGGCGATGAGCGGTTCACCCTGGTACCCTTCCGTTCGCAGGTCCGAACTGAGGATGTCCGGCGTGTCCGCGTCCTCCTCGCAGATGTCGAACCCCTCCGGGAAGTCCTGGATGCCGTCGTCGTCCGTGTCCGGGTACGCGTCGATGGAGGTGGCGTCTTTGAACTCCGCGACGGTGTTGTTCGGGAACGCGAGCGAAATCGGCTTCGCCAGCGGGTCGGCGTCAGCGCCCGGTGGGAGGTAGATGTCAGCGTCGGCTTCGGGCACTCCCATCTCGACGTCGATGTCCGCCTCGGTGCTGCCGTCGCCGTTGCCGTTGTTGATCCAGTCGGCGTAGTGCTCCTCGAAGTCGACCTTCAGGTCGAGCGAGCCGGCGGTAAGCGTGTTGTTCTCGAAAGTCTCGGTGTCCGAAAAGTACGCGGACGTGCCGAGACCGGCGCCGGCTGAGGCGACGCCGATGGTTCCCAGTGCAGCGAGTGTCTTGCGCCGCGAAAGTTCGAACGCGGCGGGGTCGTCGTCTGTCATGGTTGTGTGCTCCCTGACTCGTCACCGGGAGCTACTATCCATTCAATTGACCAACACCTTCGTTATGAGCCGGATTACCGAGCTAATGGGAGCATAAGTGAGACGGGAAATCACGGCGTGGGTGCTAACGTGTCGTTTGAACGATCACATTTCGGGTAAATCGTACACTACCGGGCGACACATTCCCGTCGTGCCGGATCGGTTGCCTGCTACCGTGAAACGGCCTCAAACCGTCGATAACAGGCGCGTAAGGGGGACACTTACAATTCACGGCGGAACCCTATCGACGGCCGATGGCCGAGAAGCGGCTCGATGCGGACGCCACGTTCGCGCTCCTGAGCAACCGGCGCCGCCGCTGGCTGCTCTGTCTGCTGGTGCGAAGCGGCGAGACACGATCCCTCCGGGCGCTCGCCCACGAAATCGTCGCGCGGGCGGAGGCCGACGGTGCGTACCGAAGCGTCTACGTCTCGCTGTACCAGAGCCACGTCCCGCGGTTAGCCGCGGCGGGTATCGTCGACTACGACGAGGCGGCGCGGACGGTTCGGCTCGCATACAACCGGCGGACTGAGACGCTCCTACGGGTCGTCGGCATCGACCCGACCGGCGGGCGGGACGTGGGTCGGCTGACGGAGTGGGTCGTGACCGGCGCCGCCGTCGTGGCGGCGTGCTGTGGCCTGCTCGCACTCCTGGATCGAACGTGGCTCGTTCCCTGGGCGATACTCGTGGTCGCGCTCTCCGGCGTCGAGGCGTATCGGTACGCCGCCACGGACCGGATCGGCCCCGTCAGCGACTGTGGCGACCTGGTCGGGCACGACTCACCCGCGGACGTCGCGGACGACGGCGGCCATCCCGATCAGCGACAGGAGCAGGGCCGTGCCGAGCGAGAGATCGGTGGGTAACGCCCCGAGTTCGCCGGCGAAGACGACGACGAGGGCGGTGCCGAGCAGGACGACGGCGCTCAGGCTGGACGACTCGACCGAGAGCGACGCGTCCGACTGGTCGGAGTCGAACCGGTCGAGATATCGCAACAGGTCGTCGGTTTGGGGCGTTCGCTCGACGGTTCCCCGGTCACGGTCGAAGTCGATAGCGCCGAACTCGTCGAGTTTGGGGAGGTGTGCCTGATACAGGGAGACGTACACCCGCTTGCGCTGCGTGGAGGTGACGGCCGACTCCGGAACGTCGTTCTCGACGGCCGCGACGTGTCTCGCGAGGTCGCCCTGCGTCGTCGAGTCGTGCTCCCGGAGATACTGCAGGATGAGCCGCCGCCGGTGGTTCTGGAGGATGGTGAAGATCCAGTCCAGTCGCTCCGGCGACGGCGTCGCGTCCTCCTCGAACCGTGTCTCCGCCTCCGCGCCCGATGTCGAACTCATTCGGGTGGGAAGCGTCGGCGCCACGCTTGAGCGTCCCACTCGCCGGCCCCGGCTACGCACGGCAGAAATGTCAGTAACATATGGATTCGGCTATGTAGATGAAGTATAACAATGCTGGAGATATTCACGCCGACGAGTGAACCGGACGCTCGCGCCAACGGGCAGGCCGAACGTCACGGAGAGTAGGCAGTCCCTACCGCCGAAATCGGAGGGTACGAGGCGCGTCCAGACGGGGGCGAGAGTGTGAGTCAGTGTCTATAGCTGCATGTTAACTCCACTCAAGATAATAATATAACCTTCCACTTGCTATGGATGGTTGTTATGAAAAAGCAGGAGCTCATTCACCTGCACGGCCTCCTCGCGGAGGTAGAGAAACAGTGCGCAGCATGGCACGACGACGAAATTGATCTGACCGCCTATGAGGACATGGGGGTACGACCCACATCAATCCACAAGTCGAAGACGGACCACAAGGCGGCTGTTTTTAAACTGGCAAAGGGAATTACTTCTTCGCTCGAAACGTCCGAGGAGCGCGTCGCTCCTCACGCGGACTGATCTAACGGCGCGGCCTCCTACCAAGCGCTACCCCGAGCAGCGTCGGCTATCGGCCGGACGTCGATCCCGGGACGGTTACGACGTCCCGTATCACTCGTCGACCAGTTCCTCGAACTCGGGGATGAGGTCGTCCTCGTCGTCGCTCTCGCTCTCGTCGTCCGCGTCCGCCTCTTCCTCCTCCGTCTCCATCGGATCGACCCGCAGGATCGAAAGCGGCACGTTCTCCAGTCGCTGCCCGATCTCCTTGCGCGCGATACGCGACGCGTGTTCCTCCTGTTCGACGTTGAACACCTTCATCTCGAGTTCGAGCGCGACGAGCGCCTCGTCGGCGGCGATGAAGGCGGGCGGCAGGTCTTCGCCCGACGGCGACGTTCGGGACCCCATCTCGATTTCGACGTAGTTGAGGTCCGGATTCAGCATCTCGCCGGTTTTCGCGATGGCGATACGGATCGCCTCGTCGGGAGTCTCTACGTCGTACACCGGAACCGCTGCCTCGACGACGACTCGACAGTCCATACCACACTGTACTTGTACGTCCACCGTCATGAAGTTTCGGCTGCGTGAGCCACACGGGGCGTCGCGACGACACCATAGTTTACGATCTATTCAACTCGTTCGATCCGGCACGAGCACAAGAGTCGCTCTTCTCGCACGCTGCGCATTATTTCTCGACAACAAGATGCGACACCGAAAAAGTTACTTGAACAGTTTCTCAACTAATACTCGATGGCACACGCGACGGAACGACTCGAACGGTATCTCGACGACGAACTCGGGGAGTGTCGTAGCGAGGACGTGGAGCGACGCCTCGACGAACTCGGCACGCTCGAAGCGGCGCTCGGGCGGGCACGGGTGGACGCGGAACTCGGCGTGCTCTCGGCGCTCGCCAACGAGACCCGGTACACGCTCGCTCGGGTCCTCGTCGCGGCCGGCGAGGAGCTCTGCGTCTGTGAGCTCCACGCCGTCGTCGACGTGAGCGAGAGCGGCCTCAGCCACGCGCTCTCGAAACTCGTCGACGCCGGCCTCGTCGAGGGACGTAAGGACGGCCGCTGGAAGAAGTACCGCGCCACCAACCGGGCCGTCGCGCTGGTGACGGTACTGGAGGGAAGCGTCGATGAGTAGCGCCCACGAGCACGGGCCGAACTGTAGCTGTGAGAGCTGTGGCGATCCGCGGTCGATGGATTTCCTCGATAAGTATCTCACCGTCTGGATCTTCGGGGCGATGGCCGTCGGGGTCGGCCTCGGCACCGTCGCGCCGTCGGTGACGGCGCCTATCCGGGACTTGCATCTCGTCGAAATCGGCCTCGTGTTGATGATGTATCCGCCCCTCGCCAAGGCCGACTACTCGAAGCTCCCGACCGTCTTCCGCAACTGGCGTGTCCTGAGCTTGAGCCTGATCCAGAACTGGCTCATCGGCCCGACGCTCATGTTCGGCCTCGCCGTCGTCTTCTTCAGCGGGCTGGTCCCCGGACTGCCCGCCCGCCCGGAGTACTTCCTCGGTCTCGTGTTCATCGGGATGGCCCGGTGTATCGCGATGGTGCTCGTCTGGAACGAACTCGCCGAGGGCTCGACCGAGTACGTCACCGGACTGGTCGCGTTCAACAGCCTCTTCCAGATCGTCACCTACGGTGTCTACGTCTGGTTTTTCGGTCTCGTGCTCCCGCCGCTGCTCGGCATGGAGAGCCTCGTCGCCGGCATCAGCGTCTTCGACGTGACGCCGGGACAGGTGTTCGAGGCTATCGTCGTCTTCCTCGGTATCCCCTTCGCCGGCGGCATCCTCACGCGCTACGTCGGCACGCGAACGAACGGTGAGGCATGGTACGACGAGACGTTCGTCCCAAAGATCGACCCGCTCACGCTGGTCGCGCTGCTGTTTACGATCGTCGTCATGTTCGCCACGCAGGGGAGCAACATCGTCGCCGCGCCGGGCGACGTACTCCTCATCGCCGTCCCCCTCACCGTCTACTTCGTCGTAATGTTCCTCGTGAGCTTCGGCATGGGCCGGGGCATCGGCGCCGACTACTCGACTACTACCGCCATCGGCTTCACCGCCGCCTCGAACAACTTCGAACTCGCCATTGCCGTCGCCGTCGCCGTCTTCGGCGTCGGCTCCGGCGTCGCCTTCACCACCGTCGTCGGGCCGCTGATCGAGGTGCCCGTCCTGCTCGCGCTAGTCAACGTCGCGCTCTACTTCCAGCGGCGGTTCGACTGGAGTGACACCTCGCCCACCGGCATCGACGCCACGACCACCGACGACTGACCATGACCACGACCCCCACCCAACCGACCCGCATCGCCTTCGTCTGCGTCCAGAACGCCGGCCGCTCCCAGATGTCGTTCGCCTTCGCCGAGCGCGAACGCGAGCGCCGCGGCCTCGACGTGGAACTGCTCACCGGCGGCACCCACCCCGCGGACGCGGTCCACGAGGAAGTGATCGACGCGATGGCCGACGCCGACATCGACCTCTCGGACCGAACGCCCCGCGAGATCACGACCGAGGAGCTTCGATCGTGTGATTACGTGGCGACGATGGGCTGTTCGACGCTCGATCTGGACGAAGCGCCCGGCGTCGACGTGCGTGACTGGGCGCTCGACGACCCCGACGGCAAGTCTCCCGAGCGCGTCCGCGAGATTCGCGACGAAATCGAGCGGCGGGTGCGGGCGCTGTTCGACGAAATCGAGGCCGACGGCGCGGCGGACGCGTAGCGGCCCCTCGTACGGATCGTCGTGTGCCGGTAGTGGGTCGCCGACGCGATACCCCGGCCCGCCGGGAAGCGGGCCGTATCACTCCCCGCCCGCCCGCAGATAGTAGAACAGGTAGGTCTGGGCGTAGCCCGCGTACGGGCCGCCGAGGCGGTCGCGGATCGCCCGCGACGTGTCGGCGTACGAGCCCCTGTCGCAGTCGGGGTAGTGGTCGGCGATGGCCGACCGGATCCACGTATCCAGCGGGACGGCCTCCAGATACCCCAGCGAGAAGAGCAACACGCAGTCGGCTACCTTGTCGCCGACGCCGACGAAGCGCGTGAGGTACTCGCGGGCGGCCTCGTACTCGCGTCCCTGTGCCGCGGCGGGGTCGGCCTCACCCTCCGCGACCATCGACGCGGTCCGTTGCACGTACGGCGCCCGATACCCGAGTTTCAGGTCGCGGAGGTCGTCCTCGGTGCGCGCCGCGAGTTGGGCCGGGGTCGGGAAGGCGTGGTAGGTTCGGCCGTCCGCAGTGACGGCGTCGCCGTACTCGCGGGCGAGCGCCATCTGCATCCCGTGGATGCGCGACACCCGCATCTGCGCCGAGCAGATAAAGGAGATCAGGCAGGGAAAGGGCGGATCACGAACCAGCCGCATCCCGCGGTAGGTGTCGTAGGCCCGGTCGAGAAGCGGGTCGTCCGGCGTCGCCGCGAGGATGGCGTCCAGGTCGTCGTCGAGGCGCAGGAGGTGGGTCAGGATGGGGACGGCGTCGGTCGTCGACTCCCACTCCAGTCGCCCCTCGGTCTGGCGCACCCGGACGACCGCCCGGTCGGTGCCGACGGCGTCCATCCGTGGGACGACCGTCTCGTACCACGCGTCGCCGCCGTGGGCCGACATACGCTCGTACATCCCGCCGTCCGGTCGATCCCAGAGGTAGCTCTGCCCGCTCTCGACGGTCGCCTGCAGGTCGAAGTCGCCGTCGAGGTCGGCAAGCGGGATGGCGCCACGTTCCATGGAGGGAGGGAGGACCGCCGTGGTTTCCCGGTTTCGTTTTAGTCGTCGTACGCCGCGGTCAGCGGCGGCCGGTCGACGCCCCGGTCCGCGCGGTAGTCGGCGGCGACGGCGACGACGGCGACCCCAACGAGTTCCCACAGGAGGAGGGCGGGGACGACCGTCGACAGCGGGTCGCGGACGAGGACGGCCTCGTCGACGGCCGCGAGCGCGGGCGTCCAGCGCGTGAACCCGAGCGAGGTGGCGGGGTCGAGCACGACCACGCGCGAGAGGACGACGCCGGCGGTGACGACGCCGACGGCGGCGACGACGGCGAGGGCGGCGGGCGGCGGACGAAGCCGGCACCGGCAGTAGAGCGCCGGCCGGAGGAACGGGAGGACTGCCGCGGAGGCCGCGAGCGCCGCGTAGCCGACGAAGACGCCCGCGAGCGACAGGTAGAGGGCCTGGCCGACCGCGTCGAGGGCGACGACGACGCCCGCGAGCAGGCCGGTCACCGCCAGCGCGGGGTCGGGCAGGCCGGGCCGGGTGTCGCGGTCGACGCCCGGCACCACCTCGTCGAACCCCCGGAGCGTCCGGGCCGGGAGCCACGCCGTCGCCAGCGCCGCGGCGGCGGTGGCGAGGACGGTCCCGGGAACGAGGAGGAGTTCCGTCCCCACGCCGAGGCCGCTGGCGGCGGCGTTGGCGAACGGGGCCGGCGCGAACACCAGTCGGGTCCACGGGATGACCCCTAACGCGACGAACGCGGCGACGGTGGCGACGAGGCCGGCGATCAGAACGCCGACGAGCGTCGCCCGCGGTGCCGTCCGACGCGGCTCCCGGGTGACCGCCGAGGCGGCGGCGCCGGCGTCGAAGCCGACGAAGCCGAAGAGTGTCGCCACCGTCGCCGCACCGAGCGACGCCAGCGGCCGCTCCCGGAGCGTCGGCGTGGGAAAGAGCGGTGAGAAGTTGTCGGGGGCGACGGTGAGGAGGGCGGCGACGGCCATCACCGCGAGGAGGGCGACGAGCGGACCGGTCGTGGCGAGTTGCGCCCGGGCGGCCGCCACGGGGCCGAGGGCGTGGACGACGACGACGACGCCGAGGACGGCGATAGCGGTGGCGGTCGGGGACAGCGGAACGAAAAGGGAGAACGTCCGCCCGAGTGCGGCCGCAAGGGCGGCGAGGACGGCGACGTACGCGCCGACGGTCGGCCACGCGGCGAGGAAGCCGAGCGGGCGCGACCCCCACGTCCGGGAGACGGCGGCGTAGACGATTCCGTCGCGTTCGGCGAGCGGACTGGAGAGGTAGACGGCGTAGGCGACGGCGACGGCACAGACCGCGAGCGTCCCGACGAGGTAGGCGACGGGCGTCGCGGGGCCACCGAGGTTCTCGACGCCATGTGGCAGGGAGAACACCCCCGCGCCCAGCGGCAGGCCGAGCGAGAGGACGACGACGTGACCGAGGCCGAGGGGGCGGTCGCGAGACACGGTCACAAGGGGCGCGGCGGGCAAAAATAGCTTGCGCGGGCGAGACGCCCCTTCGACAGTATTATTCCGTTCGTCCGACTTCCTCCGATATGAGCGAAATCGTAGTGACGCTTCCCGACGGGTCGGAACTCACCGTCGCGGAGGGGTCGACGGTCGAGGACGTCGCCTTCGAGATCGGACCGGGTCTCGGGCGCGACACCGTGGCCGGCGTCGTCGACGGCGACCTCGTCGACAAGGCCACGCCCCTCTCGGACGGCGCCGACCTCGTCATCGTCACCGAGGACAGCGACGAGTATCTCCGCGTCCTGCGCCACTCGGCGGCCCACGTCTTCGCGCAGGCGCTCCAGCGGCTCTCCCCCGAGGCCAAACTCGCCATCGGTCCCCCCACCGACGACGGCTTCTACTACGACGTGACGAACGTCGACCTCGACAGCGAGGATCTGGCGGACATCGAGGCCGAAGCCGAGGAAATCATCGCCGAGGACCTCGACGTCGAACGCGTCGAGCGCCCGCGCGACGAAGTGCTGGAGGGATACGCCGACAACCCCTACAAGCGGGACATCCTCGAAACCGAAGCGGCGGGCGAGGACCCCGTCACGATCTACCGACAGGGCGAGTTCGAGGACCTCTGTCAGGGCCCGCACGTCGAGTCGACGGGCGAAATCGGCGCGTTCAAACTTCTCAACATCTCCTCGGCCTACTGGCGGGGCGACGAGGAGAACGATACGCTGACGCGGGTGTACGGCACGGCCTTCGAGAGCGAGGCGGAGATGGAAGCGTACCTCGAACGCCGCCGCGAGGCCCAGGAGCGTGACCACCGGAAACTCGGGCAGGAACTCGACCTGTTCTCCATCGACGAGACGACTGGCCCCGGCCTCCCGCTGTATCACCCTAACGGAAAGCGGGTCCTCGACGAACTCTCGGACTTCGCGCGTGACCTGAACCTCGACGCCGGCTACGACCCCGTGGAGACGCCCCATCTCTTCCGGACGGAGCTCTGGAAGAAGTCCGGCCACTACGAGAACTACGTCGACGACATGTTCCTCCTCGACGTGAACGACGAGGAGTACGGCCTGAAGCCGATGAACTGTCCCGGCCACGCCACCATCTTCGACCAGAAATCGTGGTCCTACCGCGACCTGCCCGTCCGCTACTTCGAGGACGGCAAGGTGTACCGGAAGGAACAGCGCGGCGAGCTCTCGGGGCTGTCGCGGGTGTGGGCGTTCACCATCGACGACGGACACGTGTTCGTCCGCCCGGATCAGATCGAAGACGAGGTAAACCTCGTGATGGACAACATTTTCCACGTCTTCGAGACGTTCGGTCTGGACGCGGAGGTGGCACTCGCTACGCGCCCGGAGAAGTCCGTCGGGAGCGACGACATCTGGGAGCGCGCCGAGTCGCAACTGCGGGACGTACTCGACGCCCAGGACATCGCCTACGACGTGGAGGCGGGCGACGGCGCCTTCTACGGCCCAAAGATCGACTTCGCGTTCGAGGACGCCCTCGGCCGCAAGTGGGACGGCCCGACGGTCCAACTCGACTTCAACATGCCCAAGCGGTTCGATCTGACCTACACCGGCGAGGACAACGAGGACCACCGCCCGGTCATGCTGCATCGCGCCCTCTACGGCAGTTACGAGCGCTTCCTGATGGTGCTCATCGAGCATTTCGACGGGAAGTTCCCGCTCTGGCTGTCGCCGGAACAGGTCCGCATCCTCCCCGTCAGCGACGACAACCTCGGCTACGCCCACCGCCTCGCGAACGAACTCGACGACTTCCGGGTCGAAATCGAGGACCGGTCGTGGACGGTGGGCCGCAAGATTCAGCAGGCCCACAGCGACCGCGTGCCCTACATGCTCATCGTCGGCGACGACGAGGAGACGAGCGGCACCGTCTCGGTCCGGGATCGGAAAGAGCGGGAACGAAAGGACGTGGACCGCGAGGCGTTCGCGGCACACCTACGGACCGAACGCGACGAGAAGCGGATCGAACCGGACTTCCTCGACTAGAACATCGCGCGGTTTTCGTCGTCGATCAGGTTGTAGAGTCGCCGCTCACAGTCGGTCGCGAACTGATAGCGGCCGCCCGTCGGCGTCTCGGCCTCGGGCGTGGATTCGGCGCGCCACGTGCCGTCGGTCAGTGTCGGTGCAGTGCGGTCGGTCGTCGGGGGTGAAGTGCTCATGTGCGGTGGGATCGGAGGTCGGTCGAACGTCGATACCTGTGGGTCGGGAAGAATCAGTCGCGTACAGGTACGACGTGAGCACGCATTGAACGGGACGAGGAACGCATCTATCATAAACGTTCCTGTTTGATCAGGCGGGGACGGGGCAGTCGACGCCCGAGAACTCGAAGCGGGCACCGCCGTCGTCGCCGTCGACGACGGCCGCCGACCAGCCGTGAGCCTCGGCGATGGCGTGGACGATGGTGAGTCCGAGGCCGGTGCCGTCGTTCGTGGAGTAGCCCCGGTCGAAGACGGTGTCGCGTTCGTCGGCGGGGATGCCGGGGCCCGTATCCTCGACGTAGAACCCGCGGTCGACGACGCCGACGCGGACGGTGAGATGGTCGGAATCGGCGTGTTCCGCGGCGTCGTCAGACTGCGTCTGGCTGTCCGTGGAGCCATGCTCCACACTATTCCGAAACAGGTTCTCCAGCAACCGTCGGAGTCGCTCGCGGTCGGCCGTGACGTGGCCATCGGCCTCGACGACCAGGTCGGCGTCGCCGGTGGCGACGCTCGCCCACGCATCCGCCGCCACATCGTCGAGGCTCACCTCCGCAGCCGATTCGATGACCGATCCCTGTCGCGCGAGTTCCAACAGGTCGGTGACGAGCCGTTCCATCCGGTCGAGGGCGTCCTCGGCTTCGGTCAGGTGGTCCATCGTGCCCGTCTCCCGCGCCAGTTCGAGTTGCCCCTGGGCGACGTTCAGTGGGTTGCGGATGTCGTGGCTGACGATGCTGGCGAACTCGGAGAGCCGCTCGTTTTGTCGTTCCAGTTCCGCGCGCGCCGCGCGCTCCTCGAGTTCGTAGCTCACCCACCGGGTCAACAGTTCGACGAAAATCCGCTCGACATCCGAGAAGGCCGTCTCGCGGGCGTCGGTGTCGGCAAAACACAGCGTCCCGTACAGGTCGCCGTCGACGAGCACTTTCCCGCCGAGATAACACCCGAGGTCGAACACGTCGTAGGCGGGGTCGTCCGCCCACCCTGCCGCGACGGCGTTGTGGACGCCGAGCAAGCCCTCCCCCTGGATCGTCTTCCGGCAGTACGCCTGCGAGAGCGGGCACTGATTCCCCGGCTGGAGCGACGGGTGCGTGCCCCGGGAGTCGACGATCCGCTGCGTGTCGCCGTCGATTCGCGTGAGAAAGCCGTAGTCGACGCCGAGGCGGTCACAGCCGAGTTCGAGAACGCGTCCGAGGCGGTCCTCGAACGTCAGGTCGCGATCGGAGAGCGTCTCGTAGAGCGCGGCCAGCGACGACTCGGTCGCCCGGAGTTCGGCGGCGAACTCCGCCCGCTCGGAGACATCGAGACCGACGACGGCTACCGAGCCCTCGTCGACGCGTGTCAGCGTCCACTCGTGATCGATCCGCTCGCCCGCCGGCGTCTCGACCGACGCCTCGACGATCCGTTGCCCCGTCTCCATCGCCGTCGCGAGTGCCTCGGCCAGGCGGTCACGCGCGTCCGGCACGACGACAGCGGTCACGTCGGCCTCGCGGAGCGATACGTCGTCCAACACCGCCGCGGCACGCGGGTTCCATTGGCGTATGTCGCCGTCCGAGGCGACGAGCAGGCCGATGCCCGGCACGGCGTCGAGAAGCGTCGTCGTCGACATCGACGACGCTGCGTTCGTGTCCGCGCTCGCGTCCCCGTTCGCGTCCGCACCCGTCGCGCCCACCGCCGCCACGATTCGGTCCACCAGGCCATCGGCGGCGTCGCCCGCGGCGTCGTCGGCCGGCGCCAACACCTGCGGCAGGTCGGGGGCGCGGTCAGCAACCATCCGTTGCAACTCGATGCCCGTCCCGTCGGCTGGCCCGAACGCGTTGACGACGCAGTCGATCGACGGATCGAGGGCGTCGCGCGCGTCGTCCACGGTCGTCGCCGTACGGACGGCCACCGGCACCGCGGCGTCGAGGGCGGTGGCGATGCGGGTCGCCGACGACGACGGCGGGTGGAGATACAGGACGCGAATCACGGCTGTCGGGTCGCCCTTTCGCACGGGGAGGGATAAAACGCACCGGCGTGACGGGCCGCCGAATCCGACGCGGACCCGTCCAGCGTCGATACGGCCTACGCCGTCAGGATCGCTCGCAGGTCGTCGGGGTCGACGCGGTATTTGAACTGCGGCCGCCCGTCGACCGTGACGTAGGGGACGCGGTCGCCGTATCGCTCGCGTAGCTCGGCGTCGGCGTCGACGTCGACGGTTTCGAGCTCGACCGGTCGCGAGAGCGACGCCGCGACGCGCTCGATGGTCTCGATGGCCTCGTCACAGAGATGGCACTCCTCGCGCGTGTAGACGGTGACCTGCGCCGCCGCCGGATCGGGGGTCGCCGACTCGTCGTGAGTCACGTGTGATCGTGATCGCTGCCCGATCCTAACTCCTTCGTCCGGGTCACGCCTCCCGTCGCCACTCGGGGGTCGGCACGTCCGTCTCGCCGATGCGTGTCTGCGAGTACTGGTAGGCGACTTCGCCCTCGGTGTAGGTCACCGTCGTCTGGATGTCGATCACCCGCCCGCGCTCGCTGACGACGACCCGACCCGACGCCGACGTAGCAGTGCCGTACGTCCCCGAGCGCGTGTTGTCGTACACGCCGATTACGTCGTACACCAGCGCCGTGCTGCCGCCACGCGTCACCGTTTCGTTCAGTTCGAGCCGGTAGGTCAGGAGCTGTGACCGGAGGACCCCGTTGTCTATCGACTGGGACACGCGGACGAAGGTGGTGTTGGCGTGGCCGACGACCGTCTCGTTGCGCACGCTCCACTGCCGGAACGTTCCGTCGGCGAAAAAGACCTCGCGCGTCCGCTCCGTGCCGTCGATGCGGGCGTAGAGCCGTCGGTCGCCCGTGTCGAGTCGCATGTCCATCGTGGTGTTCGCGGCCCCATCGCTCTCGGCCCGGATGATACGGGACCGATACTGCACCGTCGCCGACGGGCCGGTGAGCACCGCCCGGTAGTGGGATTCGAGCGCCGACTGGGCGTCCGTCACGCCGGCGTCGGACCACCCGGCTGGGTACGTCACGGTCCCGTCACCGGCCGAGGTGGCTGTGGGAGTGGGTGTCGCCGTTGGGGTTGCCGTCTCCGTCGGCGTCGCCGTTCCGTCCGGGCCAGCCCCGCCGCCACAGCCGGCGAGAACCACGAGGACCACGAGCGCCACCGTCGTGCCGAGCCGAGTCATACCGATACCGGAAACGTACGGCCTTATCAGCGTCACGCTCTCCG
>Ga0102942_1000143_pt1 | contig 24930 bp, 27 predicted proteins | sample SalPon2_C_H2O_MG_FD_78171 | JGI IMG/M metagenome (GOLD analysis project Ga0102942, IMG submission 78171) | Salt pond water microbial communities from South San Francisco under conditions of wetland restoration - Salt Pond MetaG R2_C_H2O_MG | ecosystem: Environmental > Aquatic > Non-marine Saline... | reverse complement strand
GCGTTCGTCATGGATAGCAAATGCAGTTCGAAATCGTCGAGCCCTTCGTGCGGATCGTTGGAACGTCGCCGGTGATCCAGGCGCTCGTCGGAGGGGTCATCATCGCCCTAATGAACCTCCTCGGGGCGTCTCTCATTTTGGTCTGGCGTGATCCATCGGAACGGGCGCTGGACGGATTACTCGGATTCGCCGCCGGGGTGATGCTCGCCGCCGCGTTTACGAGCCTGATTATTCCCGGAATAGAGGAGTACTCCGGAGGAAACCCGATACCGACCCTAATCGGTGTGGGACTCGGGGCCCTGTTTCTCGACCGGGCGGACGCGCTGGTTCCGCACGCTCACTACCTCCTGACCGGGAGCCGCCGGACGGACGCTGCGGGACAAAACGAGACGCTTCCAGTCTCCGACGAACGGCTGGCCGGGGTCGTCCTGTTCATTCTAGCGATCACGCTTCACAACATGCCGGAGGGACTGGCTGTCGGTGTCGGATTTGGCGCGGCGGCGGGCGATCCCGCGAAACTCGGCGCAGCCTTATCGTTGATGCTCGCGATCGGTATCCAGAACATTCCGGAGGGACTGGCTGTGTCCGTAGCGGCGATGAACGCCGGCCTGGATCGCCGGCTGTACGCCGCAGTCGCCGGAGTCCGCGCCGGGGTCGTCGAGATTCCGTTGGCGGTCTTGGGGGCAGTCGCGGTCGCGACGGTCGAGCCGCTGTTACCCTACGCGATGGGGTTTGCGGCAGGCGCGATGCTGTTCGTAATCTCGGACGAGATCATCCCCGAGACCCACCGAAGCGGCTACGAACGCGTGGCGACGCTCGGGGTAATGGCTGGCGTTATCGTTATGCTGTACCTGGACATCGCCCTGGCTGGATGACCATTCAGGGGACTGGCTCAAATGGCATCGCAGGCTCGCGATCGATCGGCCGGCGGTGGGTCCGCAGCACAAGGAACATGTATTTGAGGATCCGGAACGAGGGCTGAAAAGAGTATGTTAGAGTCGATCCTGTTTTTTACTGGAGTCGGTGTCGCCTGTTTCGTCGCGTACAACATCGGTGGCGCCACCACGGGACCCGCCTTCGCCCCGGCTGTCGGATCGGCGGTCATCTCGAAAGTCATCGCGGCCGGTCTCATGTCGGTTTTCTTTTTTTTCGGCGCGTGGACGATCGGCCGCCGCGTCGTCGACACGCTGGGGCAGGAACTGGTCCGTGATCCGGCTGTCTTTACGCTGCCGGCCAGCATCGTCGTCCTCTTTTTTATCGGCGGCGCGCTGTTCGTCGGGAACGTCTTCGGCGTGCCGGCATCGACGTCGATGACCGCCGTCGGGTCAATCGCCGGACTCGGACTCGCGTCGGGACAACTGAACTGGGCCGTGATGGGCGAGATCGTCTCGTGGTGGATCGTCGCGCCGATTATCGGCTTTTGGGTAGCCGGTATGATCGGGCGATACTTTTATGTCTACCTCGATAACCTCATCGCGATCGATCAGACGGACGGCCCACTCGTAGAATTCGACCGAAGCACCGTCGTTCCGAAGCCCACTCTGGGTCCGGGGACCACGGGCCGAGAACTGATCGGCTCCGGCGTCGTCGTCGGAATCGGCTGTATCATGGCGTTCGGCTCCGGGACGAGTAACATCGCAAACGCCATCGCGCCGCTCGTCGGGAGCGGGCAACTCGATATGAATATCGGGATCATGATCGGCTCACTCGCCGTCGCTGTGGGAGCGCTCACGATCGGCCGCCGGACCATGGAGACGCTTGGCAACGACATCACGCATCTCCCGTTGACCGCGGCGATCGTCGTCGCGACGATTAGCTCGCTGCTCGTCATCGGGCTATCGTCGATCGGTGTCCCCGCAAGTTTCGTCGTCATCGCGACGATGGCCATTGTCGGCCTCGGGTGGGGCCGAGCCACGCGAACGACGAAACTCGCTGACAGCGTTCGAGGTGACGAGTCCCCCAGAGCGTCCGTCGGCGCGCTGGCTGCCGACGAGGAAACCGCGACGGTCGGCGATCCGACGATCACCGGGGAAACCGAAGCGGAACCCATTGGCGAGGAGGAACCGGCGGAGGTCCCGGCAGCGTCGGAACTATTCAACCCCTCGACGACGGCCCGCGTCGTGATCATGCAGAACGTCGTCCCGATATTTGCGACGATCGGTTCGTACGCGACGTTCTTACTGCTTTTTTGAATCCGTCAACGTTCTGCATGGACGGCCCTGGGTGCCCAGATTCGGGGACGGAATCGATACTGCTCGCGCCCGTAGAAACGCCGAATCGACGTGAATACCATGGGATATAATACGACCGCAATCCTGCGTGGGAGCGTGTTGAGCGAGGACGTCCACGGCGTCGCTATCGACGACGAAACCCGGTGTGCCCACTACAGTTCCGAGTCCGACGTCGTCGCGCTCAGATTCGGCTGCTGTGGCGAGTACTACGCGTGTTTCAGGTGTCACGGGGCGATCGCTGATCATCCACCGGAGCCGTGGCCGGCGGAACGACGGACCGAGCCCGCCGTCCGCTGTGGCGTCTGTGACGTCGATCTGACCGGAGCCGAGTACACTTCAAACGAAGCCTGCCCGGGCTGTGGAACCCAGTTCAACCCCGATTGTGCGAGCCATTATCATATTTATTTCGAATGGATCGACGCCACGGACGCCGACGCCGAAGCTTCGTCTTGAGCAGGGTTTTCAACGGTTCCGCCCCGACGACCTGTATGGCATCCGACGACCTCGCATGGCGAACGCTCGACTCGGAGATCGACTACACCTGCCCCGGATTCGACGTCGTCCGCGACGACGTCCGACTCCCTGACGGGACCGATACCGATTTTCATTATATCTCGGAGCCGCCCTCGGTGGTCGTCCTGCCGTTTACCGAAGACGGGGACGTCGTCGTCATCCGGGAATGGCGACAGGCGGTCGAGCGCGTCAATTACGGACTGCCAGCGGGCGGGCTGGAAGACGAGGATACCGACGTTCGGGCCGCCGCCAGACGTGAACTGCGCGAAGAGACGGGCTATGAGGCCGGCGTCGTCGAACAGATCGCGACCTACGAACCGGCCAACGGACTTTTCGATTCGGTTTTTCACTACGTCGTCGCCCACGGCTGTGAACCGACGACCGAACAGGAACTCGATCACAACGAATCGATCACAGTCGAGACAGCGACGTTCGACGACCTGCGAGAACGGGCGGCTGTCGGTGACCTCCGTGACGGGCGATCGGCGCTCGCTGTGCTGCAGTACGCGATACAGACCGAGGAGTAGCGGGTTACTCGTCGATCTCGACCGCGTCGATCTCGACGTCCTCTTGGGGGCTGTCGTTCCGGCCGGTTGGCAGTGAGCCGATCTCTTCGACGACGTCCATCCCGTCGATTACCTGCCCGAAGACGGCGTGCTTGCCGTCGAGATGAGGCTGGGCGTCCAGCGTGATGAAGAACTGACTCCCGTTCGTGTCAGGACCGGAGTTGGCCATCGAGAGGATTCCCGGCCCGTCGTGGGTGAGATCGTCGTGGAACTCGTCGTCGAACTGATAGCCCGGGCCGCCGCGGCCGGTTCCGGTCGGATCTCCACCCTGGATCATGAAGTCGTCGATGATCCGGTGGAAGACGATTCCCTCGTACAGCGAGTCACCGCGGATTTCGCCGGTTTCCGGATCTTCCCACGTGACTGTGTCGGGGGCGGGCTCTTCGTCGGCGGCGGGGTCGTGTCGGCCTAGTTTGAGGAAGTTCTCGACAGTTCGGGGGGCGCGCTCCTCGAACAGCTCGACGACGATGTCGCCGTGGGTTGTCTGTAGCGTTACAGTCGGGTTGTCAGGATCTGCGACGTCTCTGCCGTTGGTCATACGTATTCGTGGTGTGGTGGTCGCAAAAGACTGCCGACTTCGGACGTCCGTCGGCGGGCCATCGGTCTCACTATGGACGCGATACTTCCGGCTCCCGTCGACTTTTGCGCTTCCCGACTGAACAACTAGTATGCAAACCGCCGTCGTCTGGTTCCGCGACGACCTCCGTGTAACGGACAACCCGACGCTCATTGATGCGATCGACGCCGCAGAGCGAGTGGTTCCACTCTACGTGTTCGATCCCACCCGGTACGGTGAAAGCCAATACGGACCCGAAAAGATCGGACGTCATCGGGCACGGTTCCGGCGAGAAGCCGTCGACGATCTACGGGCACAACTCGGAGCGCTGGGCGGCGACCTGTTCGTCAGGCGGGGGGATCCCGCGACTGTCGTCCCCGAGCTCACAGCGGATGTCGATGCGGATACCGTCTACACACAGACTAAACCAGCGACCGAAGAGCGACAGACGGCGACACGGGTTCGGGACGCCCTCCCCGATACCGTCGGACTCGAACGGCGCTGGACGCACACGCTGTATCATCCGGATGACCTCCCGACGCCGCCGACCGAGATTCGGGATACGTTCACTCCGTGGCGGAAGGCGGTGGAAGCCGAGGCCACGATACGAGGCCCTCTTTCGGCCCCAGATTCGATTTCGGTCCCGGACACGATAGAGTCCGGATCGATCCCGACCCTCGAATCGCTCGGCCTTGGCGCACCGATCGACGACGAGCGGGCCGTTCTCCGGTTTCAGGGCGGTGAGACGGCCGGCAAAGAACGCGTCGAGACGTACCTCTGGACGGGCGATCACCTCCGAGACTACAAGCAGACACGGAACGGGCTGCTCGGCGCGAACTACTCCGCAAAGCTCTCGCCGTGGCTGGCGGCGGGGTGTCTCTCACCGCGATGGATCAAACGGGAAGTCGACCGCTACGAGGACGAGCGGGTCGCAAACGAAGACACTTACTGGTTGGTGTTCGAACTCGCCTGGCGGGACTTTTTCCAGTTTCAGTTTCGCAAGCACGGCAGCGATTTCTTCGCGCCGGACGGGATCAGAGACGTCGATGTGGAGTGGCGTCGTGATCGGGCGGCGTTCCATCGATGGGCAAACAGTGAGACGGGAATCCCGTTTGTCGACGCCAACATGCGGGAACTGAACCGGACCGGTTACATGTCGAACCGAGGACGACAGAACGTCGCCTCGTTTCTCGTCGACGCCCTCGGGATCGACTGGCGGTGGGGGGCAGCCTACTTCGAAGCGAAACTCATCGACTACGACATCGCCTCGAACTGGGGTAACTGGGCGTATCAGGCTGGCGTCGGAAACGACTCGCGCGACCGATATTTCGACGTCCTCTCGCAGGCTGAGCGATACGATACCGACGGCGAGTACGTTCGGACGTGGCTTCCGGTGCTCGAAGACGTTCCGACCGATGTCGTCCATCGACCATGGGAGCTCTCACACACGGAGCAGATCGAACACGGCGTCGAACTCGGTATCGACTATCCGGATCCGATGCTCGATCTCGAAGCGCGGTACCGGGAGCTATAAACTAGCTACACCCGGAAGATCAGGGCGCAAGCGCCTCGAGCGTCCGCCGTCGCTCGGCGTCGTCCATCCCGTCGAAGAAGCCGATCTGGACCGAATCGACCGCGCCGATCGCCTCGAAGCGTTCGACCTGTTCGCGCGCTTCCGCCGGCGTTCCAGCAGCCACGACCTCGTCTAGCAGTTCGTCCGGGACGGCCTCGATAGCGGCCGATTTCTCGCCGTCGAGCCACGTCTCTCTGACCGTCTCAGTGACGTCTTCCCAGCCGGCCTCAGCGATCGCCTTCCGGTAGAATGGTCCGTAGAGAGCGATCATGAACGCGATCTGCGAGCGGGCGTATTCACGGGCCGTCTCGCCGTCCTCAAGCGCACAACATCGGAGCGTGTAGGCAACCCTGATGTCATCGACACTCCGCTCGCCGAGCTCGGCACCGCGGCGAAGGTCCCCGATTCGGTCGCGGAACCCGTCGTACGGGATCAGCTGTGGCACCCAGCCGTCGGCGAACCGCCCTGCCATTTCGGTCGCCTTCGGTCCGAGGGCGGCCACGTCGACCGGCGCCGGTTCGTCGGGCGTCGGGCAGGTCAGCGAGAGCCCGTCCGGGGCGTAGATCTCGCCGTCGTAATCGAGCCGATCGCCCGACTGGACCTGTCTTACAATGTCGACGGCCTCCCGCACCCGCCGAAGCGGTCGGTCGAAAGAGACTCCATGCCAGTCCTCCGCAAGCGCCGGTGAGGAGGCTCCGATACGGAGCCGAAACCGGCCATCGCTCAACTCCTGCATGGTCACTGCGGTCTGACCGATGAGCGCTGGCGACCGCGAATACGGTGAGATGACGTCGTTGGTGATGCCGATCTCGTCGGTCTCCCCAGCGAGGGAGGCCAGCACCATCGGGACGTTCCGCCCCGTCGTTTCACCTGTCGTGAGATAGCCGTATTCCAGTTCCTCGGCGTATCGGGCGAGCGAGTACAACTCGGTGAGATCGTCGTACTGGCCGACCGGCAACACCACGTCGCGACCGGGTTCGGATGTCATAGGGGATAGTACAGGCGTCCCTACATCAATCCAATCATCGGTCCCTCCCGACGCATGACTCACCCACCGGATCGGCGTGACCGGTCGCTTCGAGCAGCCAACAGACACATATCCCTTCATGGCGTCCGCTACGATGAATGAAACGACGTGAGATACTCGCCGGAACGGCCGGTATCGCGGCTTTCAGCCTCGCCGGTTGCCTCGGCATCGTCGGCCTTGACGAACACGAGGCGACGCCCGCCGGCGTCGAGTCGGCTGTTCGCGAGGAGACGGGGTACGAACAGACGAACGTCGATGAAATGGTCATCGAGCGAACGGTCGATGTCGCCGGGGTCTCACAGGATATCCGCGTCACGAACTATCTGACCGAACATCAGAAAAGCATCGATCTCGGCCCGCTCGGGTCGGTCAAGGCGGCATCGTTCGTCGTCCTGACCTCGCCGCAAATCTCGATTGTCGGACAGGATTTCAACCCGATCGCCGACATGGCTGCCGAGGAACTCATCGATCTGATAGAGGCCGACTTCGATGCGATAAACAACGCCGAACACGTCTCTGATGAAACCGTGAGCCTCCTCGGACAGGAGACGACTGAGTCGCTTTTCGAGGCCGAGGCGACGTTCGACGGCGTGACGATCGACGTAAACATCCACATCACCGAGAGCGTCGATACCGCAAACGACCACCTGGTCACGATCGGCGTCTATCCGAAACAGATGGAAAGCGTCGAAGCTGACAACATCGCCCAACTGCAGTCCGGCATCGTCGAAAGCATCGAGTAACGCCACGTTGCCGGCCACTGAGACCGCAGTGGGGAGGCAAAGCTGTCGAAAGCGACGAAACCGGCGTCACGCCCGGACGGCTCTATTGTTCTTCGATCTCTCCTTTGAAGCGCCGTTCGAGAACCGTTTCGGCGATCCCGGAGAGGTGTGCCTGTCCGAACGCCGCAACGAGGAGCGCGCCGACAGAATTGAACATCAGATCTCGGACGGTATCGTCGAGACCGTGCTGGGCGAGCGGCATCGAGGTCCCGGTGGCTTCGGCGGCGAGGTCAAGGCCAAACTCGAACAACTCCCAGACGACGCCGAAGGCGAGGACGACCACGAGAACGTAGAGGAAAAAGAACCGTCTCGGGAGGTGGATACGGTCGCTGTGGAGGTCGACCCCGCGGGCGAACGTGTAGCCGACACCGGCGACCAGTGAGGCCGACATAGCGTGTGTCAGGTGATCCCACCAGCCGATCTGGGCGTAGAGTCCGGCCGAGCCGATCGTATGCAGAAAGACGGCGAGCGTGATCCAGACGCCCAGCCACGGATCCAGAGGAGTTTCATAGTTCCGCTCTAAGAGCGCTGGGGCGAAGGTGATCAAAAGCGAAATACTCCCGTTCGTGATCGCTTTGGGCTCGCCGTAGATGAGCCCGTAGCCGACGATCCCGATCAATGTCAGCTGCATCCCCCGCGTAAGCCGCCGCTGAGTCCGCAGTGATGGCCGGGGGAGAAGCGTCATCGTCGAATCACCTCACGGAGCCGACGCCCGAAGTTCCACCCGCGGCGTTTGAAATACGTGTCGAAGAGCACTCCGGCGACGAGGCCGGCGAGTGCGATCCGCACGAACTCCGTACTGAGCGCTGCGTTGGCCTCCATCTGCGTCATCCCCGGTTTCGAGAGAAACGTCGTCCCGAGGAGTCGGTCGGCGTTCCATCTGACGACTGTCCAGGCCGCACCGGAAGCCATCGTCGTCATGGTAACGAAGACGACAGCGAACCAGTGTGTCATCCGGACAGTCGTAAACACGTGTAGCTCGACAGTAACGATGAGCGCCAAGCCGGCGACGGAGAGGTAGTACGCGAAGATCCCGAGTTCGCCGCCGAGGACGCCGCGAACCAGGATCGGCAACAGCGCCAACACCAGTACTTCCCAGGGAAGCATCATCTGCCAGTCCCGGTAGGCGACCGGCGGGACCAGGACGATGATGCCGGTCACGGCAACGAACAGGATCCAAAGCCGGTCGAAATCGACGAGGCTCTCGACGAGAACCAACCCGAGAACGCCGACGAGCGTCCACGAGACGATAGCGTTTGCGCGACCGCTCTGAAACAGCGCTGTGAGCAGATCTTCCGGGTCGCCCGGAGTGCTTTCCCTTCCCGGTCGCTCGCCGGATGTCATGTACGGATACGTGGCCGCTGACGAATATAAATGCTCCCACGTGGGGGCGTCAGCCTGGAAATCACTCCAGCAACGCTCCGGTTGGGTTGGTGAAACAAAAGCTTCAATTGCGCGTTCGCTGTATCAGTGACCGTTATGGTCGACAGAGACGATCTCCGACAGCAGTTCGTCGAAGCGTTCGAAGGGGCCGATTACCCGGTCACCAGCCCGATGGATCTCGTTCCAGCGTTGCCGGACGGTCCGGCGACGAAGTTCGAATCGGGCAACTTCTCGATGACTGCGATGGAACTGAACACCAAAGCGAGCGGGAATCAGGAATTCCCCTACGAGACGGTCGATGATCTCGTCGACGACGTGATGGACGGCCTCGAAGACGAAGGATACCTCTGAGAAGAGCGGAACGGCCGATATCGGTCCAACAGACATGAACGAAACGACCTTCGTGAAACTCTCGCTGTTCGCCCTCGCGCTCGTGCTCGTAAGCTTCATCGTTCGCGGCCTCTCGAGACTCGTCGTGGCGGGCGAGACGGCGACGCTGCTTTCGGCCCCGACGATGTTTCTCGGCGGTGGATTGATCGTCTTTCTCACGCTCCGCTCGTTGCTCGCTCTCTCCGGCCTCCGCCCGCTGGGACAGTGAGCCAACCGCTCGGGTCAGTCAATCTGCGTCGATCGCACCACGACGGGAGAGCATCGAATAACAGCCCCTATCAGACCCCGGCTTCAGTCGTCGGAGCCGTCTCTATGAGCCGGGCGATCTCCTCGGGAAGGCTCTGTTGACCGTCGGCTGTCCGGACGGTCACGAGCCCGAACGGCGCCGTCTCGACGACTTCGAGGCCGACGCCGGGTTCGATCCCAGCCGCCGAGAGATACTGTAGCTCCTCGTCGCCCTGGTGGCGGATCCGTCGTACGACTACCCGATCGCCTTCCTCGGCGTCCGACAGCTGGTCCGTCGCGGCGGATTCGGGGAGCTTCAGATCGGCGTCCGGGATCGGATCCCCATGTGGGTCGACACCGGGGTTGTCGAGGGCGTCGGCGATCCGTTCTGTGAGTTCTTCGGAGACGTGATGCTCCAGTCGGTCAGCCTCCTCGTGGACGTCGGCCCAGTCGTAATCGAGCTGTTCTGTCAGAAACGACTCCAAGAGTCGGTGGTGCCGGAGGATCTCTAAGGCGACCACTTGGCCCTCCTCGCTAAGCGTGACGCCGCGATACTCCTCGCGATCGATGAGCCCACGCTCTTGGAGTTTGTTCAGCATGCTGGAGACCGTCGGAGACGTGACATCTAGGTGGTCAGCGAGTTCCGAAGTGCCGACGCGCTCGCCAGTCTCGTTTTCGATCGCGTAGATCGCCTTGATGTAATCCTCCATGACGGCACTCAGCATTGGCCCCGAGTAGGCGATCGGAAGGCATAGTGTTTGTGTCGTCGCGCCGCAAGCGGGTTTCGATCGATCAGATCACTCAGCCGCCCGCACCGACGGCCCGACACCGACGGAGGGAAACCGCTTTCCGATCCGGTATCGAACTACATGCATGGATGTCAGAGCTGTCAGCGACCTCTCGCCGGTCGAGCGGGCGGCCTTTTTCGACCGCGATGCGGGCGTAAGCGAGGTCGAAGAGTCGGTCTCCGAGATCATCTCCCGGGTGAGTTCGGAGGGCGACGTGGCGCTGCGCTCGTACGCCAGCGAGTTCGACGACGTCGAGGTCGGAAACCTCGACATCACCGACGAAGCCGAACGGGGATACGAGGCGGTCGATCCGGACCTCCGTGACGCGATCGAGACGGCTGCCGAAAACGTTCGTGCGTTCCACGAACGCCAGGTGCCGGAAGACTGGCGCGAGACGTTCGACGGGCGGGAACTCGGCCGGCGCTACCGGCCACTCGAACGCGTCGGCGTTTACGCACCCGGTGGCATGGCCAGTTACCCCTCAAGCGTGCTCATGGGCGTCGTCCCGGCGAAGGTAGCCGGCGTCGACCACGTCGCCGTCGTGACGCCGCCCGCAGAGGAGATCCCACCAGCGACGCTCGCGGCGGCCCACGTCGCGGACGCCGACGCCATCTATCAGTCGGGCGGGGCCCAAGCGATCGCTGCCCTCGCGTATGGGACCGAGACGATCCCGGCTGTCGAGAAGATCGTCGGTCCGGGCAACCGGTGGGTAACGGCAGCGAAAGCCGCGGTCCGGGGCGACGTGGAGATCGATTTCCTCGCTGGCCCCTCGGAGCTGCTCGTCGTCTGTGACGACACCGCCGACCCAGAGTTGGTCGCTGCCGACATGCTCGCCCAGGCCGAGCACGATCCGAACGCCTCGGTCGTCTGCGTGACCGACGACGAGCCGACCGCGGAGGCGATCGCTACCGCCTGCGAGCGACAGACTGCGGCACGCGATCGCTCCGGCGTCATCGAGGCAACCCTCGAAAACGATGCGTCGGGGGTCCTTTCGGCACGTTCGATGTCCGAGGTCGTCCTCTTCGCCGAGGAGTACGCCGCCGAACACCTCTCGATCGTCGCAACTGACGAGGAAGAACTCCTCGATCGGATCGATTCGGCCGGGAGCGTCTTCCTCGGGGAGCACTCGCCGATCGCGGCGGGTGATTACGCCTCCGGACCGAACCACGTCCTTCCGACGGGCGGACTCGCCAAGGTCGCCGGTGGTCTCTCGGTCGATCACTTCCTCCGGTCGACGACGGTCCAGAAGCTCGATGCCGAAGCGCTCGCCGAGATCCGAGACACCGTGACGACGCTGGCCAAAGCGGAGGGGCTCGAAGCCCACGCCGAAAGCGTCGACAAGCGGTTCGAGTGATCGTTCCCCTGTGTCGGCTCAGTTTCGGGACTGCCTTCTGAGGAACTAAGTCAGTGCCAGCCGACGGGGGCGTATGGCGTACGAAACCATCGATTGCACCCGTGAGGACGGCGTTGGGCGGATCGTCTTCGATCGCCCGGACGCACACAATGCGATCAACGAACAGATGGGCCAAGAGCTCCCCGAGGCGGCCCAACGGCTCGCCAGCGACGACGACGTTCGCTGTATCGCCCTGAGCGCCAACGGATCGACGTTTAACACTGGTGCCGACCTGACGATGCTTTCGGGCGACGGCAGCGACGAGCCGCATATCCGATCGCTCGCGAACGGACTCCACGAGTTCGTCAGCCAACTCGTCCGTGCCCCCAAGCCCGTCGTCGCTGGCATCAATGGCGTCGCGGCCGGAGGCGGCCTCGGTCCAGCGATCTGCGGGGATATCGTCCTGGCTGGTGAGTCCGCGCGATTCGAGTTCGCCTACCCACGAATCGGATTCTGCGGGGACGGCGGCTCGACGTACCTCCTCCCGCGACTGGTCGGGCACCGGAAGGCTCAAGAGATCGCGTTCCGGGACGAGCCGATCGATGCGGTGGAGGCCGACGAGATCGGACTCGTGACCGGCGTCGTCGCCGACGACGAACTCGACGATCGGCTCAACGAGGAAGCCACTCGTCTCGCGTCCGGGCCGACGGCGGGATACGCCGCGACGAAGCGACTGTTCGCGAAGAGTTCCGAGACGCCTCTGGATGCCCAACTCGCCGAGGAAGCCGGCGAAATCGCTCGGCTGACGAATACGGAGGACTTTGCCCGGGGGCACGCAGCGTTCGGTCGCGACGAGTCGCCGGAGTTCATCGGCGAGTGAACTACCCCACCCTACTTGCTCGCCCTGACGGGATCGCTTCTTGAGGAAGGGGTCTTGCCCTCGAATGTAGATAACATCACGACCACGGAACGTCCCGACTCGGAGTGAACGCAGCAACGTATTCGAAGGCCCTCATATTTGTAAGTCGCTACCCCCTCTAAATCACATAATGGACCGAACTGTTGAAAGTAACCACCAGTCGTCTTCCGTTACACTGTACAGTGGGAAGGGCGGGGTCGGAAAGACCACCTGTGCAACGGCACATGCACTTGCGCTCGCGGAGGCCGAATCCGACTCGAAGACGCTCGTCGTCTCGACGGATCCTGCCCACTCGCTCGGCGATGCCTTCGAACGCAATCTCAGTGGCGAACCGACGGCCGTAACCGATTCGCTGTTCGCCGCTGAGGTCGATCCTGATGTCGGACAGGAGACATATCGATCAGTTGTTGAAGCACTCGCCGGCGAGTTCCGCGACGCAGGACTGCGTTTGGAGGAAGATGACCTCGAACGACTCCTCGAAGCGGGACTGATCCCGGGGGGCGACGAAGTGGCTGCACTGGAGTATATCGCTCGGTACACCTCGGCGGGATACGACAACGTCGTCTTCGATACCGCACCGACCGGACACACGCTCCGACTGCTTGATCTTCCCGACGTCCTCGACGAAACGCTCGGTGTGGCGGGCGAAGTACAACAGCGCGTACGGCGGACGGCCAAGGCGGCACGGAGCATGGTGTTTGGGCCTGCGGCGTACTGGGGTGGCCACAGCGACGCCGACAGAATCGAATCGATCCGCGACCGTATGGGGACGGTTGAGGAGTTGCTTCGTGATTCGGCCCGCACTCGCTTTCGGGTCGTGCTCACTCCCGAGCAGATGGCGATCGCCGAAACCGATCGCCTCGTTTCTCGACTCGGTGACGTGTCTGTTCCGGTTGACTCGCTCGTGGTAAACCGTCTTTTCAGAAACGGGGATGAGTGCTCGTGTGATCGATGCCAGCGTGACGCCGAGCGACACAGCAAACGGTTACAGGAAATCGAAACCCGCTTTGACGTCCCGGTCAGGGTCGTTCCGCAATCAAAAAACGAACCCAGGGGAACCGAGACACTGTCAAAACTCGGGGGCTTGCTGCTCTCGAACGACTGAGAACTGAGCGGTTGCGCTGTGTGGACTGTCCAATAGACCGCGTCGGTACCACAGTCCTCCACCGACCGGAAACTTCGAGAGAGTCCCTCCCGATGGTCCCCCACGATGCGCTTTCTCGTCGCTACCGACTCCGTCCACACGACCGCCGCAGCCTGTGACTACCTCGAGCCCCGCGCCGATACCGACGACACAGTCACCGTCGTCACGGTCCCCGATTCAGCCACCCGAGACGGTGAGGACGCGCTGAACGTCGCGAACGCTCGGCTCCTCGGCGACGTGACCGCCGAGATCGAGCGCCTCGAAGCCGATGGCGATCCGGCGAGTGCGATTCTCGCCGCGGCGTCGTCAGAGGGGGCCGATAGCATCATCATCGGCCCGCACGCCGGTGTTCCCGATGCCGGGCCGACGCTCGGGAGCACGGCCCGACAGGTCATCGAGGCCGCGGCCGTGCCGGTCGTCGTCGTGCCGCTGTCGCTCTGATCGGGCGCGGCCGATCGGCGAGGATTGAAATATTCGGTCGTCGAAGCCGTGGTATGAAGCTCCTTGTTTTGCGGGAGGGCGTCCACGGGCTGTCGCCGTCGGCCTACGCGGAGACGCTCCGCGACCGACTCGATGGACATACGGTTCGACACGCGTCGACGCCGGTCGAAGAGCGCGAGGCGATCGAATCCGCCGACATTGCAACAGGGGTATCGATCGGGCCGTCGCTTCTCGAACGGGCCACGAAGCTCCGACTGTTCGCGTGTGCGTACGCTGGGACCGGCCATCTGCCGCTCGATTCGTTCGCAACTCACGACATCGCGGTGACGAACGCCGCCGGGGTTCACTCGGCGAGCGCGTCCGAACACGTCATCGGATCGATCCTCTCTTTCTCGCGGCGGCTTCACGACGCGGCTCGCGCCGACAACTGGGAAGTCCCGTCGCCGTACGAACTCGCGGGATCGACGGTGACGATCGTCGGCCTGGGAGCCATCGGCACGTCGGTCGCCGATCGCCTGGAGCCGTTTGGCGTGGAGACGATCGGAGTCCGGCGCAGCCCCGATTCGGGTGGACCGACAGACGAGATTATCGGCCCTGACAGGCTTCACGAGGCGCTCGCACGCAGCGACTTCGTCGTGCTCTGTTGTCCGCTCACTGACGAGACGCGCGGACTGATCGGCACCGAAGAGATCGCTACGCTCTCTGCGGAAGCCGTGCTCGTGAACGTCGCCCGCGGCGAGGTCATCGATACTGACGCGCTCGTCTATGCACTCCAGCGCGGCCGACTCGGCGGGGCAGCCCTGGACGTGACGGACCCCGAACCGCTACCCGACGACCACCCACTCTGGGATCTCGACGACGTGCTCATTACCCCCCACACAGCCGGCGCGACGCCGACGTATTACGACCGGCTGGCCGATATCGTCGTGGACAACGTCGAACGGATCGAAGCGGGGCACCCGCTCCGGAACCGGGTTCGCATTGAAACAGGGTAACCGACAGACTGAGTCGACCGCCGGATTACTCGCCGGCTTCGATGAGTTCGACGACGTGTCCGTCCGGATCCTCGATGAAGGCAGTTCGGGCGCCCGCGGCGGGCTGGTCTGTGGGTTCGCTACGGACGCCGTGGTTTTCGATCGCCTCAAAAGCCGCGTCGACGTCCTCAACCGAGACGGCCACGTGATCCCAAAGATCGCCGGCCGCCGCGGGTGTCGCGCCCTCGGTATCGGACAGTTGAAGTTCGACGCCGTTGCCGTCGGCGACGTAGCGGTTCACCGTTTCGCCGTCTTCGGTTTCGAACCCCCACGACTCCTCGAAGTCGAGCTGTTCGGTGTACCATTCGACGGAGCGATCGACGTCGGAGACGTTCAGACAGGTGTGGAGAAGCTCCATACGGCCATCATGACGGGATGACAAATAATATCGGCGAATGCGGGGCGTCCCGGGACCCGCTGTTGGCACGCCGAGGTGAGCCGCCGAGTTACTGGAAGCCGATGCGGCCGCCACCCTGTCGGCGGCCGTCGGGGGTTCCGCCGCGGAACTGATCTTCGACCTGTTCGTAGTAGTCGCGAATGTCGTCCGTGATCGTCGGGCGGACGGTGTCGAGCGCCTGCCGGAAGTGGCGCATCTCGACCGTCTCGGCCGTGTCGTCTTCCCGGAGCGCCTCGATAGCCGCCTCGCGGGCGATCGACTCCAGATCGGAGCCGACGTATCCGCCGGTGATTTCGGCCAGTTCGCGGAGGCTGACGTCGGGGCCGATCGGCGTGTCGCCGGTGTGGATGCGGAGGATCTGCTCGCGGCCTTCGACGTCAGGTTCGCCGATCATCACGAGCCGATCGAACCGACCGGACCGGATCAACGCCGGATCGATCATGTCAGGACGGTTCGTCGCACCGATGACCATCACGTCCTCCATGTCCTCAAGCCCGTCGAGTTCGGTCAACAGCTGATTGACGACGCGCTCGGAGACGTTCGAGCCCGTCTCTGAGCCGCGGCCGGGCGCGAGTGAGTCGAGTTCGTCGAAGAAGATGACGGTCGGTGAGACCTGTCTGGCTTTCCGGAACGTCTGCCGGATCGCCTTTTCGCTTTCGCCGACCCACTTCGATAGCAACTGCGGCCCCCGGACCGAAATGAAGTTGGCGTTCGTCTCGTTGGCGACGGCTTTCGCCATCAACGTCTTCCCGGTCCCCGGCGGTCCATAGAGCAAGACTCCGGCCGGAGGCGAGATGCCCATCCGGTCGAACTTCTCGGGACTGTTCATCGGCCACTCGACGGACTCTTTGACCTGCCCCTTCTCGTCCGTCAATCCGCCGACGTCGTCCCACGAGACCTTCGGCAGTTCGACCAGCACCTCCCGCATTGCCGAGGGATCAACTTCGTTCAGCGCTCCACGGAAGTCCGTCCGCTTGATGATCATCCGATCGATGAGGCTCGGGGGGATGTCCTCCTCGTCGAGATCGATCTCCGGAAGATATCGCCGGAGCGCCTTCATCGCCGCCTCCTTCGTCAGGCTCTCGATGTCGGCACCGACGAACCCGTGGGTCTCGGCTGCCATGTTGTCGAGGCTGACGTCGTCTGCCAACGGCATACCCCGGGTGTGGATCTGGAGGATTTCCTTACGCCCGGTCTCGTCGGGGACACCGATCTCGATCTCGCGATCGAATCGGCCGGGACGGCGGAGCGCGGGGTCGACGGAGTCAACCCGGTTCGTCGCCGCGATGACGATGACCTGGCCGCGGGATTCGAGGCCGTCCATCATCGTCAGCAGCTGGGCGACGACGCGGCGTTCGACCTCGCCGGTCACGTCTTCACGCTTGGGGGCGATCGAGTCGAGTTCGTCGATGAAGATGATCGACGGCGACTCCTCGGTCGCGTCCTCGAAGATCTCCCTGAGTTGCTGTTCGCTCTCGCCGTAGTACTTCGAGATGATCTCCGGGCCGGCGATCGAGAAGAAACTCGCCGACGTCTCGTTGGCGACGGCTTTCGCCAAGAGCGTCTTGCCGGTCCCGGGCGGCCCGTGTAAAAGCACCCCCTGCGGCGGCTCGATGCCGAGCTTTTTGAATATCTGGGGGTGTTTCATCGGAAGCTCGACCATCTCGCGGACGCGCTGGATCTCGCTCTGCAAGCCGCCGATGTCCTCGTAGGTGATGCCGCCGCCGGTCTTTTCGAAGCCCGAGATCGGTTCCTCACGGAGTTCGACCTCGGTATCCTCGGTGATGAGACAGACGCCGTCGGGATCGGTTTCGACGGCGATGAGCGGGATCGCCTGTCCGGGCGACCGCATGAAGGGGTGGTTCGTCGAGCTCATTACGGGGACGATGTCGCGCTCGACGACCGGGCGTTTGAGGATCTGTCGCTTGACCATCCCGGCGGCGTCGGAGCCGAACTGGACGGACGCTTCCTCCGGGGGAGCGAGGACAAGTCGGTCGGCCTTCGTGGCCTCAGCTTTCCGGATCGTCACTCGTTCGCCGATCCCGACGTCGGCGTTCTGTCTGGTGAACCCGTCGATCCGAACCGTGTCGGTGTTCCAGTCTTGGCGATCGGCGCGCCACACTTTCGCCGCAGTCGTCTCGGCGCCCTCGATCTCGATGATGTCGCCCGGCGACAACTTGAGATGGAGGAGCGTGTCGGGATCGAGGCGTGCGATGCCCCGCCCGGAGTCGTTGGGGTAGGCCTTCGCGACCTCGAGTTGAACCTCGTTCATCCTGATACGTAGTCTCGGGACGCCCCGGAGATATGCTTTTTGCTCGTGTCCATCGGCCTCAGCCTGCCGAAGGAGCGATCCGATACGCGTTTGTCAGGCCATGATGAACGATTCGTATGAACGGGGTCACACTCTCCGTCGCCGAGCCGAGACACGGCGATTCGATCGCGGCCATCTACAGGCCGTACGTCGAGACGACGGCGATCACGTTCGAGACGGAGGCACCTGACGGTGGGACGGTCGCGGATCAAATCCGGGCGCGGACGGACCAGTACCCGTGGCTCGTCGCCGAGCGTGACAGGCGAGTGCTCGGATACGCGTTCGCCTCGCAGTTGCGGACACAGGCCGCCTACCGGTGGACGGTCGAACTGTCAGTCTACGTCGATCGTGAGTGGCGTGGTCGAGAAATCGGATCGGCGCTGTACGCCCCGTTGCTTTCCATCTTAGACCGGCAGGGGTTCCAAAGTGCCTACGGCGTCGTGACGGTTCCAAACCCCGAAAGCGTCGGATTCCACGAGTCGTTCGGGTTCGATCGGATCGCGCTGTTTTCCGAGGTCGGCTACAAACTCGGCGAATGGCACGACGTCGCCTGGTACGAACGAACGTTCGGCGGGCGTGGGGACGATCCGACCGCTCCTGTACCGTTTGCCGACTGTAAGGGGACGGCGTGGCTTTCGGAGCTTCTCGCGTCCGCGAGTGGGGGGTGACAACGACTCGGCGCGACCGTAACGCTCGGTATCCGACTCCGACATTGTTTTGCCCGTTCGCTCGGTATCGGCGTCCGAATGATAGAGCGGCTGGCGAGACAGCTACAGAAAGAAGAACGTGACCTCCTCGTCTTGGAAGCGGTGCTGCAGCATCACCCGATCGGGATCGAACGGATCGCGGAGGTGACCGGGATCGACGAGCACAAAACGCGGTACTCGCTTCGCATGCTGGAGGACGACGGCCTCGTCGAACCGACGCCGAACGGGGCCGTTCCTGCTGCCGACATCGCCAGTCACATCGAGGAAATACACCAAGGACTGGACGGGCTCATAGAGCGAGTCGAGGAGTTAAAACGGATCGTCGAATAGCACCCCGATCTCGAACCGGAAGGTTCGACTCGTTCGAGCCGTATACAATCGGTATGTCGCTCTCCGAAACGGACGCGAGGCTCCCGGGATGGGTGACCGGGATTTTCCTCTTGGCGGGAACGGTCTCTATCGCCGGCGTTACCGACCACCTACTGACCGCTGCCGGTTATTCGATTCTCGGAACCGCCGTCTGGGGACTCTGTTATCTGACCGCGCTCGCTGTCGTCTGGATCGTCTGGCTCCGAGATATCGAATTCACCGGCCCTGACAACGGGTGACGGGCGGGGGCTCAAACGTTCACGTCGCCGATCCGCTCGCTGACGATGATCTGTCCGATCGAGGTGAGCGAGATGCCGTCTTCGTCCTCCGAGATAAGTCCCTTTTCGCGGAGCGCGTTGAGGACGTTCGTGGCCCGTGCGGCGTCGCCGCCGAGAACGCTCCCGAAGTCGATATCGCCGCCCGTCGCATAGATCGTGACGAGGAGCTGTTTTTGTGACTCGGTGAGTTCGATATCGCTGGCTTCCTCCAGAAGCTTCCCGTATCTGATCCGCAGGAACCGCCCGAGGATGTTCAGTCGTCGTTTCGAAAGCGGCGCTATAAGCGACGTCGAAACCTCACCCTCGTCGGCGTGTTTGACGAGCAACGTCGGGCGTTCGGTGCCGTCGGGGGAGCGTTCGGTTCGTTTGAAGTCGACGACGTCGGTGACGTCGATCCGGACGTTCCCGCCTTTGGTTCGGAAGGTAACCTGTTCGGAACCGATACCGAGTTTCGCCTTCCGGACTGGCTCGTCAGTCACCCGGCCGCCGATCCGGGCCGGGTGTTTGATCTTCGCCTTGGTGCCGTCGAGAATGGACTTGAACGCGACGGTTTCGAACTTCGAGATGGTCTCTTCGTCGGCCTCGATGAGCACCGTCTCGACGGTACCGTCGTCGGATTTATACCCCACGGTCACCGTGCTGTCGAACAGATCGCGGAGATCAGCCGGAACGTTCCCGACGACGAGATCCACAACGTCGGAGAGCGGGATCGTAATCCGCTCTTCTTCACTCGCGATAACGAGTCGCTTTTGACTCATCACGATCCGGGCGCGTTCCGGCGCTTCGTTGCCCGAACTCTTGGGGTTGCGAGCGAACCGGCCGACGAAGTCGGCGATGGCCTGTTCCCCCGTCATACGTCAACCTCCAGGAGTGTACTTATCAGTGTCTCGGTCGCGACAGCGGTCATACAGCCGACCCAGATCAGGGCGACGAAGTGGAGCAACGCGTTACCGTAGTGGCCACCGTCAGCGGTCCGGATCGTCAACGCCGACATGACTGCGTTGAACAAAAGAACCAACAGCAGGAGATACCTGAGCAACGGAACGTTGTACATCTCCGTGTGAAGCAACTGTCCGAACTCCATTTGACCGCCACCGACGTCGATGTCGAAGCCGGACATGATCACCGCGATTTCGAGCCCGGTGAAGAACGCGAACGCCGAGGCGGCGCTGATCCCGTACAACAAGCCGATGAGCGTCACGGTGACCTGGCGTCGCCGTTCTCGGAGCTGGGCGATCTGGTTCATGTTCTGGCTGATCAACTCACCGAGCAGTTTCGGTTCGCCACCCATCTCGCGGCCGATGAGGTACATCTCGCTGAACTTCTGTATCACGTACGATTTGGTGTCCTCAGCGAAGTACCGCCAGGCGCTCGAGGTGTCGATCCGCATGTTCAGCCGCCGATAGAGGGAATCGATCGTCTCCGTGAGCGAGCCGAAGTCCTTCTTTCTGAGCGTCCGGAGCACCGTCGAGGTCGTCGACTGCTTTGCGCTTTCGCTTGCCCCGAGCGCACGGATGAAACTCGGGAACTCCTCGTCGCGCTCGACGATCGCGTTCTCTTGGCGTCGGAACACGAAAGCCGGAAGCAAAAACGGCAATGTCGGGATCGCCAGATACAGCGGTTTCGGGATCGATTCCATCGGGACCAGAAGGGTGAACGGTGACACGCCGAAGGTGCTCGCAGTCATCGAGAGGACAATGATGACAAACAGCACCACGGCGACAATAGAGCTTCCGATCAGGAGCTGTTTCGATCGCGTCCGGTAGCCCGGCTCAAGATACCAGAGCGGATCGTACGGAACGATCGCACGAATGACGAGGAAGAACCCGATCTGGACGAACATGAACATCGCGATCACCGCTGCGACGGTCCAGGTCGGGTTCGTCCCCGTCAGAATCGGCAACACGATGGCGAAGACCAGCGCGAACGTCATCGAGAGCACCATCGACAGGTACAGATCCTTCATGACGTCCAGGTTCTCTAGGGACTGCTCGTAGATGGTCCGGTAGTTCTCGATGATGACGCCCTGTTCCTCGAAGAGGAAATCGGACATCTCTTGCCCGGCCCCGAGCGTGTAAGCGAGCCGATCGAAAAGGTCAGTGACCGAATCGCTCGGGACTTCTTTGGCGCGTCGCCGGAGCGCGTCGTCGAGACTCTGATTCCAGGTGTCGACTAACTGGACGATCCGCCGGATCTCGACGGTCAGCTCTCCGTACTCGTCCTCATCGGCGAGCTTCCGGAACACCTCCATCCGATCGATGTTGGTCGTCGAAAGCACCGTCATGTGAGTGACCATCAGATGGAACCGGTTTTCCATCTCGATACGGCGGCGATCGATCGCAACCTTTGGGTAGGCAATGCCGGTCCCGAGGACGACGAGCCCCAAAACCGGCATCAGCAGTCGGACGAAGAACACCGTCTGCCAGATGAGCGCGACCGCGATGGTTCCGATAAAGACCACCGCAGCAGGCAGCAAGACACCAAGGACGTACGTCCTCGAGTCCATCTCCATCCGGTCGTAGGCATCCAGGACGGAGCCGATCGCCTGCGTTGCCTGTGCCGTTCGGCCGGCAACCCCCACGACTAATCCCTCCGTGTGATGGTGAACGGGAGCCCTTCGATGCCATCGCGCTGGAAGTTCTCGATGGCCTCGTTGACCTCGTGGTAGCCGAGGATGTCCTCTTGAATCATCCGCTCGATGATGTCGGCCCGATACTGGAGGTCGTCGTAGATCTTCCGCGTGTCGGGATACCCGAGCAGTTCAGCGATCTGTTCTTCGAGCACGTAGGAGTTGTTCATACCCTGGAAGACGATCTCGTCCTCGACGGGATCCCAGTAAAAGACCTGCCGGGTGACGACGCCGTCCATCTCCTTGGAGTATCCTTCGATCTCCTGGACGCTCGTAACCCGGCGAAGCACGTCGTCGCCCTGTTTGACGCGGTTCTGGAACAGCGCCACGTCGGCGTTGTCCATGAACGTCTCGGGAACGTTGATCGGTTCGCCGGTAAACCGCTGGATCATAGAGACGATGTCGGAGGCGTGGAACGTCAGCATGACTGGGTGGCCGGTCTGGGCGGCCTGGAATGCCATCCGACCCTCCTCGCCACGAACCTCGCCGACGACGATGTACTCGGGGCGGGAACGCAGCGCGGCCTCGACGAGATTAAACATATCGACGTCCTCGGTTTCGTCGCCGCCGCCCTCGCGGGTCAGCAGTTGCTGCCAGGTGTCGTGGGGTGGCAGGACTTCGGCGGTGTCCTCGGCGGTGTATATCTTCGAGTCTCGAGGGATGAACGACATGATGCTGTTGAGCGTCGTCGTCTTCCCTGACGCCGTCTCGCCGACGACGAACACCGTCCGTTCGTTCTCCAGACAGAGCCACAGATACGCCGCCAGTTCGGGCGAAAGCGTCCCCCACTTCGTAATCTGGTTGATCGACAGCGGAACCTCGGTTCCCTGTCGGATAGTGAGGCTGGGGCCCTTGAGACTCACGTCGTCGCTGTAAATGACGTTCAGCCGTGAGCCGTCCGGCAGCGTCGAGTCGACGATCGGATCCGAGTCGCTCAGCGGGTCGCCGATCCGCTCGCCCATGTTCCGGAGCCAGTTGTCGTACTCCTCTTCAGTGCCGAAATCGACCGTGGTCTTCAACATGCCGTAGACCTCGTGGTCGACGTAGCACTCGTCGGGGCCGATGACGTGAATGTCCTCGTTGGCCGGATCGCGCATGACCGGTTCCAGCGGACCGAGGCCGACGATATCGCGATTGAGCCGATACCGGATGTTCTCGAAGGTGTTCTGTGAGACCTCCTCGGTGTTCGGATCGAGCCGAAACCGGATTTGCTCGAGGAGATTATCGGGGTTTTCGCCCTCGATCCGGGTCGCCTCCGAAAGCAATTCCTCGATCCGGTCGCCGTACTCGCTTTCGCTCTCCGGAGCCTGTTTTGCGACACTGCGGCGGAGGAGTTCGTCCTTTATTTCGTCGTAGACATTGCTTTCTTCGTCCGTGAGCGTCGGCTCGATCGCGTAGTACTTCATGTCCCGCCCGACGTCACCGTAGATGTGACAGTAGATCGGGCCACCGACTGGATAGAGGACGTTCGGGTAGTCGGTTTCGTACTCGCCGTCGGCCTGATCGATGAAGAGCGGGAACTCTCCGGTGATCTGTTTGAACTTTTTGAGATGTTCCCGGAGATGCGGCCGGTTGGCGGCAGCCTGTCTGAGCTCGTCGGACGGTTTGGCAGTTCCCAACTCAGTCATGATCAGGCGACGCTTCGGCTCTCGATTACGATCCCGGTCCCCGACCGAACTGAGTATCCGATCGTGTCCCCAACCTGTTCACCCATCCCAGCGAACCGTTTTACGTTTATTTGTCGGCGGACATCGTTTCCGACCTCAACCATCTCCAGTTCGATAAACACGTCGGCGATCGCCCGGAACGGGCCGATCGCGTCACCGTCGACCGTCGACGGATCGACCGTGAGAACGACGATTTTGCCTTCCGAGATCATGTCCCGGAAAAAGGAGATGATCTCGAGGGCGGCCTGTCGCTCCTCGTTCTTCCGGATCAGCGACTCGAACGTCGGATCGTTGCGGAGGATCGCGTCGAACGTGTCGACGATGATGACGTCCGCGGTCCACATCGTCTCGGCTTCCATCAGACGGGTCAGTAGATCCATTCGGCTGTCTTCGTCGCCGTCGCCGGAAAGGACACCCCCAGTGTCGAGGTCGGCATGGAGGAACAACAGCCGCTCGTCGAGGAGGTGATCGACGACGTCGTAGGACAGCGAATTCATCTGGTCCAGAAAACCGCTGACAGTCAGTTCGGTCGACAGGAGACTCACCGTCGTCTCCTCCTCGCAGAACCCGTAGGTCATCCGCTGTGAGATGGCGCTCTTGCCGGCCCCGTAATCGCCCTCCATCAGGACGATGCTCCCGCGGGGGATGCCGCCACCGAGTTCCTTGTTCAATCGATCGTGTTCTTCGAGCCCGAGCGAGCGAATGTTACGTGTACTTTGCATGACTATGAGTTACTCCGTCCGGCTGCCGCCCCAGTTGAACTCGCTGGACTGTCCGTTGTTCCGTTTCGTCCCGTCGTTCCGTAGTCGATCCCGCATCCCGGAGCTGTTCGGAAGCTCTCGGCCGCCGTCCGGTTCGACCCCCTGCCGTGCGCGCTGGCTGCCGGCGGCCCGGCCCACCTCGCGGCTAGCTCGGGGGCGATCGGAACCGGAGCCGCCGAACGAGACCATCTCCATGTCCGGGTTCACGATCCGGCTAATATATCTAAGACTGGTGTTGTGGTGTGCGACGGGCAACGAGGAGCGAGGTTCCGGATCGGCTTCGACCTCGCCGCCGAACCCGTTGAGGAACGTCTGTAACGTTTCGGCTGCCGGCTTGTCGATCCAGTCGATCGCCTCGTAGTACGCGATCGTTCGAGCGGCCCCGTCGATGCCCGTCTCCTCGACGAGGAACTCGAGCCAGTCCATGACGACGATGTCGGCGACGTATCCGGATGGCAGCGTTTCGAGGTACGGTTTGCCGCCCGCGACGGGTGCACTGTCTCGCCCCTCGACCGCTGTCCCTGCGTCAGTCTCGGACTCCTCGGAATCGATATCTCCGCCGGTGGTCGCGTCGAGATCCTCGAACTCGTCCGTCTCATCGTCAGTATCACCCTCCGGTTCGGCGAGATCCTCGAACCCGTCGTCAGTATCGTCCAGTCCGTCATCGTCGTCTACCTCGATGGTTTCGGTCTCTAGATCGTCGGCCGCATCGTCCATCCCGTCGTCGGCCTCCTCGAACTCGTCGTCGGGGTCGTCTGCCGATTCGCCGTCTTCGTCCCAGTCGGCGTCGCCGGATTCGTATTCAGCCTTGAGCTCCTCGAAGGACTTTCCGCCCTCGTCGTCGCTTTCATCGTCGTCGAAGCCGTCGTCGTCGAAGCCGTCATCCTCAAAGTCGTCGAAGCCGTC
>Ga0102942_1000142_pt1 | contig 24979 bp, 30 predicted proteins | sample SalPon2_C_H2O_MG_FD_78171 | JGI IMG/M metagenome (GOLD analysis project Ga0102942, IMG submission 78171) | Salt pond water microbial communities from South San Francisco under conditions of wetland restoration - Salt Pond MetaG R2_C_H2O_MG | ecosystem: Environmental > Aquatic > Non-marine Saline... | reverse complement strand
CGAAGGCCAGTCCGAACAGGAAGGTTGCCACTGATGCGTACATCAGTGACTTGAACATGGCAGAGGCCTTCGGGAACATCTTCATTCCTCCGTAGAATACTGCGAGAGATGTCAGGCCGTATCCTGCGTCGCCGATCATGAATCCGAAGAACAGAGGGAATGTTAGCATCAATACGATCGATGGATCGATTTCATTGTACTTAGGTACCGACATCAGGTCGGTGAAAGACTCGAATGGCTTGACGAATCTGGTGTTGTCATGTTCTACAGGAGGGTTTTCTCCTTCCTCCTGCTGGATATATACTTTTCCTTCGGTAACTTCCGCTACTCTTTCCTCGAACGTTGCGTACGAGTCCGAAGGAATCCAGCCCTCGATGATGAACGTGTTATCGGTTGTACCGAAGTTAAGCGGGGCCTCAGCCTTCTCGATTCTCTCTGTAAGATATTTTTCTGCTGTCTCCAGCTTGCCTCTCCATTCAACTGCGAGTTCTTCAAGCTGGGCCTCTACAGTTTCGATCTCGTTTCTGTACTCGCTTTTCTTGGTTTGGGCGTTGCTCACTATCTCTTCAGGAGTGCCGGAGTAGTCTCCTTCCGGCAGCTCAAAGCTTCTTTCCTGAGCATCCATCAAGGCCTGTTCAACATCTGAGTCTTTCTCGAATATTACGACGGAAGCACTCTTGCCTTCAACAATATCGAAGCTTCCCGAGGCCTTTTCCTCCAGTACCTCTTCGTCTACGACTCCGATGAAGACTTCCAAATTTTTTGATCCCTGAAGGTCGTCGTATGTAAGGCCTGTGCCTGTGATTCTCTTGAAGAACTTCCTTTCATCGTTAAGGCCCGAGATATTTCTCTCGAGTCTTTCCTTCTTTCCTGTAAGTCTGTCTATTTTATCTGAAATCTCTGTAACATTGTTTTCGATCTCTTCAAGCTCGAGGTCCTCCTCTTCCACGTCTACTTCTGGAAGCTTGGATTCGAGCGATCTGATGTCTACCAGTAGCTGGGAGAGGTCTTCGGCCTCTTCAAATGGTTCTCCTGTCTCCAGTTCACCGTCGTAGGCCTCTATGTCAAGAACCTCTAGAGAATGAAGTTCGTCTATAACGTCGTTAAGATACTTTTTCGGACCGGTCACCGAGATTTTGGTCATTTCTGTTGGCTTTATTTTAACCACCTAGAGGAAGTCTTCTGAGAATTGCTGTTCCAGGAAATCTTTCGCTTCCTCTGATTTTTCATCGGCTTCTTTCCGGATATCTGCGGCGGCATCTTCGCCTTCTTCGATTATATCTTCTTTCTCTTCTTCAATCTCGTTTCTGAAGTCTCGGAGCTCTTTCTCTTTTCTCTCCTGCATGTTCTCCTTCTTGCTCTCCACTATCTGGTTAGCCTCTTCTTCTGCGTCGGAGATGATCTCTTCCCGGCTCTCCTCGGAGTCTTCGATAATGGATTTGGCGTCTTTCTCTGCCTTTTTGACTTCTTGTACTACATTACTCAAAACGAAACCACCGCAAGTAGACATGAGCATTGAAAGGTTTATAAAAGGTGCGAGCAGGATTTCTCCGCCTCCTCTTTAAAAAAGTTCTGCTAGGTCCGGTTCTCAGTTTAAAAGTTTAGAGTCAGTCAAGGAATTATCATGGAAGAACGCGGCGTGGAAATCTTCGTACCTGAAGAGGAAGAGCCCGACAAGGACTCGAACGTATTCTACAACAAGGACATGAAGAACAACAGAGACATATCAGAGGCCGCGCTCAAAGTCTTCCGCCAGAAAATCGAAGTACCGGAGTTCAACATCTCCGATGCCCTCGCAGCATCCGGAGTAAGAGGATTTCGTTACGCAGACCACGGAAACATCTACCTGAACGATACAAATCCGAAGGCCATAGAAAGCATAGGTAAAGGCCTTGAAGAAAACGGTATTGAGGCCGAGATCTCTGAGCAGGACGCGAACGTCTTCCTCTCGGAGAACAGAAACTTCTTCCACTTCATCGATATCGACCCTTTCGGCCCTTTCACACCGTACCTTGACTCAACAGCTAGAGCAGCAAACTACCAGAGCTTCGTAGGCCTGACCGCGACGGACAACGCAGTGCCGGCCGGAAGCTACAAGAAGACCTGCATGAGGCGGTACGGATCGACCCCGCTGAAGAACTCACTGATGCATGAGACAGGCCTCAGAATATATATTAAAGAAGTGTTCCAGAACTTTGCGCGTTACGACAAATGCTTTGATCCTAAGATCTGCTGGCATGAAAGACATTACTCCCGGGTCATGGGCCGTGTAACGGAATCTAAGAGCAGAGCTAACCGGGCCCTGGAAAACATAGGATACATGAGCTTCTGCCCTGAATGCCGGTGGAGAAAACTGGAAAGAGTCGATGAATGTGGCTACTGCGGCTCAGAAGTTAAATTAGCAGGACCTCTCTGGACAGGCAAGATCTCCGACCAGAGATTCACGGAAGAAGTTCTGGAAGAGATGCCGGAGGACTGGGAGTCGCGTGAGTTAATCGAGTTACTGGATTCGGAGGCCGAGATCCTGACTCCTTTCTATGACCTCCATGAAATGGCCTCCGCCACAGGAGTGATGGCGCCGAAAAGAGAAAGAGTCATAGAAGATTTAAGGGGGAAAGGTTATCCTGTATCGCGAACGCACTTTTCTCCTACAGGTATAAGAACTGATGCGGCTATAGAAGATATAATATCTGTAATGAAAGAACAGGAGTGATTATCTGATTTAAGACTGGCTTAGATATTGCTCCCGAAGATTTTTAAATCGGCTGGTCGCAGTTTTTGATGTGAATGAGATATAGTAATAGTAATTACGGCTCTAATCGATCTTCGCCGCCAGAAATAGAAAAGGGCAGCGATGAAGTAGCGGGAGCTGACAGAGAGCAAATAAATGAGCTTTTATCCGAACTAGGAATAGATGCTACAGCGGAAGAGGTTCTTGAGGGTGCAGAGACTGCTGATGTAACACTTGGTGTACAGCTTGATCGAGATTATGCGAGGGACTACTGGAAGGCATCCGTGCACAATGATGAAGTCCTTGCTAGACAGGTAACAGTAGAATTCCACGTTGAAGGCCGCAGGAATCAGAGATACGAAGCTACAGAGGTCTGGAAGCCAGCTTACGATGTTTTCAGTTTGCCAAGCTACATGGCAGCAGAAGATGTCGCAGATGATGGAGAGTTGGTAGATGCTTCTTCAGCAACTATAACTGAAAAAGCAAGTACAGATTGAGTTATAGTATAAAAATTGGAAGAAAAGATAAGTGTAGAAAAGGCCTTCAGTTGGATTTTTCTTCGAGCTCTTCTTCGAGGCCTAGTTTTTCTGCGAGTTCTTTGTAGCGGTTCCTGATCGTTACTTCTGTTACTCCTACTACGTCTGCTACTTCTCTCTGTGTTCGTTTTTCGCCTTCAAGCACTGCTGCGATGTAGAGTGCTGCAGCTGCGAGGCCTGTCGGTCCTTTTCCGGATAGCAGGTCTCTTTCTCTTGCTTCTTTCAGGATGTTACGTGCTCGGGCCTGAACTTCTCCTGAAAGCTGGAGTTTCCCAGCGAATCTCGGAACGTAGTCCTGAGGTTTGGCCGGTAGGATTCTGAGGCCTAGTTCTCTTGCTACGTATCTGTATGCGCGTCCGATCTCTCTTTTCTCGATACCGGATGCGTCGGAGATCTCGTCAAGGGTTCTCGGTGTCCCCTGTTTTCTCGCGACGATGTAGATGATTGCAGAAATGATGGACTCCATTGAACGTCCCCGAACAAGGCCTTGATCTACTGCCTTCTCGTATAGTCGTGCTGTTTCCTCGTGTACGCTTTCTGGAAGGTTCAGGTTGGAGATCATGGAGTTTAGCTCGGATAGAGCAAATCCAAGGTTCCTATCCTTTGACTTTGTCAGTCTCTTGTGCCATTTACGCAGTCTGTAGTACTGGGCACGTTTGTTACCTGAGACTTTGTAGAGTTCTCCAGAACCTTTTCCGATTTCTGTGGATACCCCCATGTCGTGCTTTGTATATGTAAGCGGCTGTCCCGCACGGGCCTTTTTCTCCTTCTCTTCTGCGTTGAATGCTCTCCACTCTGCAGATTCATCTATACGATCTTCGTCAATAACAAATCCACATTCTATACAGATAAGCTCTCCTTTGGATGAGTCTTCCTCGAAACGCTGAGAATCACATTCTGGACATGTAAGTACTGTTTCGCCTTCTTCGGCCTCTTCCTGGACCACTTCATATCCTTCTTCGCCCTCTACCTCTTCCTCAGCTTCTTCTTGGCCCTCGGTTTCTTCTTTCTCCTCTTCTTCTTCCTCCCATTCTTCAGGGACTTCATAATTATCAAACTGTCTTCGTGGAATGTTGCCTTCCTCTGTCATTTTTAATTTTACACCTAAACAAGGCCTAAAGGAAGGCCAACTTTTTTATGCATTAGCCCTGCTTGTTTTATCTTTCAGTAGTAACAGCTTGTTGCGGGCTCAAGGGCAGGGCAGATAATTTAACAGTCATTCTGTCATATTTTTGATATGGATGAGGAGAAGTTGAGGACGCAGAGAGAGACTCTTGCTGTCACCGCTTTACTTATGCTTGGTAGCCTTTTGATACTTTACCCGTTTCTTGACTCGATTTTGATGGCTGTAGTCGTCTCATACCTGCTGAAGTTCGCCCACGACTGGGTAAACAGCTACCTTAAGAATGACATGCTGTCATCGGTGACAGTGATATCGACAGTGGTCGGAGTGATATCGATGGGACTGTACTTCTTCCTGAATAACTTCTTCGCAATCCTATCTCAGGTAGAACAGTTCTCAGGCCAGTTAAGTGATGGAGTAACGAATATAGTTAACTTCCTCAACCTTTCACCGTCCGTACAGCAGAATATTCAGGAATTCATTGATCAGGCCTCCAGCGAAGTCTCAAACGTACTGATACAGATGTTCGTATCCGCACCTTCGCTACTGATCGATGTAGGCATATTCTTCGTAACTGCTATATTCCTTTACAGGGATAGAGCGAAGTTAAGCAGCCAAATTAAAGGTTTCCTAGATGAGATGCCTAGGCCTGAAGAAAAGATAATTAGATCGCTGCTTCACTCGATAGATAAGATCTTCCGCGGAGTATTCATGACACAGTTCATAGTAGCAGTAATACTAGGAGTAATAACTGGTATAGGCCTTTACCTAATCGCATTGATAACCTCGCCTATCCCACTGATTCCTCTCTGGTCCTTCCTTGTCGCACTGGCCGCATTGCTTCCACTGGTCGCAGCATTCATGTTCTACGTACCGCTAGGAGGATACTATATTATTATGAGCCAGCCACTCAAAGGATCGCTGATCATAGTGTTTGGAATCATCGCGTTGAACGTGATGACGGAGATCTTCCTCAGGCCTTACATTGGCTCGAAACAGATGGAAGAACATCCTCTGGTTGTATTCCTTGGATTCCTTGCAGGTCCTCTGGTACTCGGGCTTAAAGGATTGATTATAGGCCCACTGTTGCTTATACTCACAAAGGAATTTGTAATGGACTATGCTAATCTAGTTTCCGACGAACCTGCTGGCCCCCACAACGTGGACACGGAGGAGTAGATACTTCATGGCCGCAGTTACTGCATACATTCTTCCACTCTAGCTTTTTCTCAATCTTATCCTCCATGAAACCCTCGATATCTGCATCAAGGTGAAGGCCTAGGTTCTGCAGATCTTTGTCATCAGTGACCAGTTCCCGGCCTAGTGTAAGAGCCAGCGCCAGAAGTTTCTCATCTGTTTCAGAAGTGGCAGCATCGATCTCCTCCGCCTTATCATGCACTTCTTTCAGCATTTTGGGGTCTGGCTGCGAAACCTGTAAGTCGAGTAGATCAGCCTTCATACCGGCTCCTCTGCTTTTCATCTCTTCCAGTACTTCTGGCACTGTGTAGGCCTCGCTGAACTTTTTGTCGGCGCGGCCGTGAATGATTACGTTGGCGTCGATTACTGCCATAGTCTTTTCTGGAGGACCTATCCTTATTAAAAAATATTTTGACATGGTATATCTGTGATTAACCAATGAGTCTACCTAACGCACCAGTCGAACGAATAATCAGAAATGCAGGCGCAGAAAGAGTGTCGGAAAAAGCAGTTGAAGAACTTAAAGATGCTCTAGAAGATCTGGGAGAAGAGATCTCAGCAGATGCTATGGGAGTAGCAGATCATGCAGGAAGAAACACTGTAAAAGCAGAAGATATTGACTTAGCTACCCGGTGAATCAGTTGATGAAAATCAGAGATTTTAGGTATTGCAAAAGACCACGAGGTGGTCTTTGAATGCCGAGACAGGTTGAAGCGTCACAGGTAAGCAATGGAACATACATCATGCTGGACGAGGAACCATGCGAAGTGAGAAGCATGAGCAAATCCTCCCCGGGAAAACACGGATCCGCAAAGGCCAAGATCAAGGCACGAGGAGTATTCGACGGAAAGGACAGACACGTTACCAAGCCAGGAGACGCAATGCTGATGAGTCCGGACGTCGAAAAGAAAGTAGGCCAGGTAGTATCCAGAGATGGAAGCATCGCACAGATCATGGACATGGATACCTACGAGACAGAGGAAATGGAACTGCCAGAAGACCTAGATGCTGGTGAAGGCGACCAGATCAAGTACTGGGTCATCGCAGACCGGAAACTGGTCAAAGGCCTCAAAGATTAGAGAGTCCTTTAACCCAACTCTTCTCTCATTTTCTACTCTATTTTTCTTAATTAAGTTAAAGGAGGAAACCGCAAACTGCCATATGAACTGGGAAAGACTTAGAGAAAAAATACTGGAGGAAAACTATCCTTCCGAACAGGAACTTCAGAAGATAGAAGGGCTCTACACAGAGATCTCAGGCTTTATCACAGGAGAATATGGCCTGGAAACCCATTTCGCAGGATCAGCAGGCAGAGAAACCTGTATGGCCGGCGACAAAGATATAGATCTATTCGTACTATTCCCAGAAGATACTGAAAGAAAAGAACTGGAGGAAAAAGGCCTGGAAATAGGTAAAAAAACCTTCGAAAACTTCAATGCTGACTACCATGTCGAGTATGCGGAGCATCCTTATACGAAAGGTCATATCAAAGGCGTGGAAGTTGAGATAGTGCCATGCTTCGATACAGATCCTGGAGATATCAGGAGTGCAGTTGACAGAACGCCATACCATTCTAGATGGGCCAGAAACAATCTTGATGAAGAACAGAGAAAAGAAGCAGTGATACTGAAGAAGTTTCTGAAGACTCAGGGCCTCTACGGTTCTTCATTGAGAAGAAGAGGTTTCTCCGGCTATCTATGTGAGATACTGATTTCAGAGTATGAGGATTTCCGTAGCTTGCTGGTAGACGCAGAGGACTGGCCTGAGCAAAAGGTTATAGACCCGGAAAACCATCACGAACAAGGCCTTCCCGAAGAGCTGGAGCAGAAGTTCTCGGAGGACAACCTTGTGGTTATCGATCCTGTGGATCCTGAGAGGAACGTTGCTGCAGTTCTCTCGACTGAGAACTATGCAGATTTCATCTACGAGGCCTGGAAGTTTAATACTGAGGCTGGGATCAACTTCTTCCGCGAATCCGGGCCGGAATACGATCGTTTCGAGCTGGAGCAGGAGGTCAAGGATAGAGGAGACTTCCTGGTTCTCGAGTTCGAATCTCCGGAGGAGGTTGACGATGTCGTATACCCGCAGATGAGGAAGGCTCTGTCACGACTCAAGTCCGAACTGGAGAAGAATGATTTCAGGATCTACGAATCAGGATTTCACGTCGACGGGGGAGAGGCCAGGATATTCTTTGAGCTAGATCAGCATCTTCCATTGGTAGAGGAGTTGAAAGGGCCTAGGGTTTTCCATGGCCGTGATCATATCAGGCAGTTCACTTCGAAGTACGACAACACTTTCGTGCAGGGTGATAGACTGGTTGCGAAGACTGAGCGAGAGTACACTGATGCACGCAGCCTTTTGAAGGGTTTCGTCTCCCGTAGCCGTGATGAGTTGAAGGAGGCCGGTATTCCGAACTATGTTGCGGAGAAGATGGAGGAGGCCCGTTTCTCCGAGGTAATTGTTGAAGACGATAAATGGTTAAATTATCTGGCCGAAAAACTACATGTGATTGATCAATGAGCAATGTAAATATTGTTGTAGGGCTTTCAGGAGTCGGAAAATCAACAGTACTTGAAGAAGCCATGCTTCTCGCCGATGAAGAATACGAAGTAATCAACTACGGCGACAGAATGTATGAAACAGCCAAGGAGCAGGGCCTCGCTGATTCAAGAGACGACATGAAAGATATAGGGGTAGAAAAGTACAAGGAGATACAGAAAGAGGCTGCAGAATCCATTGTGGAGATTGCAGAAGAAGCAGAAGACGGCAATGTAATTGTCGATACTCATGCAGCGATCAAAACACCTTATGGATACATTCCAGGCCTTCCAAAGTGGACTGTCGAAAACCTGAATCCTGATAAAATCATTATCCTGGATGCTTCCGCCAAAGAACTTTACAGGAGAAGCACAGGTGACAGCGGCCGGGACAGAGAACACGATTCTCCGGAGGATATTGAGGAGTACAGACAGATTGCCCGGGAAATGGCCTCAGCAGGATGCGTGCTGACAGGAGCCTACCTGAAGATTATCGAAAACAAGAAAGGCAAGGCTCAGGAAGCAGCAAGGGAACTTATCGACTCGCTACAGGCGTGAAAGAGGGGTTCCTTACTCTTCATCTTCCTTTTCTTTCTCAAGGTAGTACTTCGGGCTGACAACTATCAGATATGTACCGACCAGAGCTGATGTAAGCCGGCCCAGGATAAACCCTAGTGTGCCAAGCGCCTGCATCACCCCGCTGGACGCAGCAGAAACTCCGAAAAGCAGGAAGGAGAAAACCATCAGGGCCGTCACTTCTCTCCTGTTTTCTGATGAGAAACTGGCTGATTCTCTGAAGCCATCTATCACTCCGTTCCTGATTAAAGTGATCGGCAGGAAGTACGACGCGAAACCTGTTAAGAGTATGGCTGCGATCGAGAGTAAAAGACCCAGCGCTAAAGCCGTAAAACTGCCTGATATCTGGAATATCAGAAGGCCTAAAGCTGTAGGGATTGCAGTAAACGCACCTGCCAGGAAGAATGCCGCTGTCGATCCCAGCACCTTATCCGATCTTTTCAGTGTCGCACGGAAACCCTCTGCAAGGCCACCATCGTTTTCCACCATGTAAGCGACCATGACAGGCACGAACAGGCCCATGAAGATAATTAATGGTGCTGTAAGAAGATAGGTCTCAGGGTCGGGCATCTGAACCATATAAAGAAACCAGGCCGAGCTTATACTTGTTGAAATCAGTCGAGGTATAAAGTAGATAGGACTCTCATGTAGTTCATTCATGCTTTTTCGAAGTATGTCAATCAGGCTCATTTGCTGTAACTCCCTACGGTTCTAAGAAATGTGTTCCTCACTAGAGAATTTTTTGTCCGGCTTTCAACAAAAAAGAACTGTTTTCATCGACTCGTGACAACGATTATGGGTTTTCTGGGGCTTGCTTGTGTTCTAACGGGTGGAAAAGGTTAATAATAGTTACAACCGTTACTGGGATTATGGCAAGCCTCTGGGATTTAGGAAAGAGTTCTAAGGAGAAGCTTGCCGATGAATGGGAAGATGACGGAGTTTTAGAGGATAAAGTCAATGAGCACCGTCACAAGTTTGAGGATCAATTCCAAGAAAACATGGATGACGATGTACCGACACACCCATACAAGATTTACCGTGAAATAGTGGAATCCAACGAGTTAACGGACGAAGAGCGAGTAGCTCTTGAACAGATGAAGGACGAGTTCTCCGATAGATGGCAGGAACTCAAGAATACTCATTCCAACTAGATTCATCGGCAACAGCTCTCCAGGGGAGGGGGCCTACCCGTCTTTTTATTTTTCCCAACTGGTTACGCTCGTTTACTGAAAACCTCAGAGAGATTTTCTTGAGCAGAAGAACTTTAAGCGTCTTCAAGACACGTAATAACGAGTTTCAAAGGAAGTATTCTCAGGAGAAACTTAATCCAGATACTTGACCATGTAAGGCCCTTCTTTCTCATAGCCCATCTTCCTGTAATACTCCCGCGTACCAACCGCAGAAATCACAACAACTTTCTCTTTACCAAGCTCTCGGGCCTTCGCCTCGGCGTTTTCCATCAGTTTACTGCCGTAGCCTTTGTGCTGGGTGTCATCCGCTTCAGCGCCGATGTCGGTAGCAGATCCCATAACCTTTAGCTGCCTGACAATCAACGTATCCTCATCAATTTCGGGCCTGAAACTTTCAGGTGTAGTCCTCAGACGTGAGAAACCAAGTATAATATCGTTTCCTGTATCCTCGAAGCTGGCGAAGTATTCATGCCCGCCGGAGGCCTCGTAATCTCTTTCAACCAGCTCGATGTTTTCCTCCTGAGGCTCGAGATCGTGGTTTCTCTTGACGTGACCTACTTCCCGAGCTCTGATATTTCTGGATCTCTCACCGTTCTCCCATAGCTCCTGCAACGCCATCTGTCTCATGTTTGTCAGCTGAGGGCCTGCATCGACCTCGGTAGAAGGAATATCACGCATCACTCTCTTCACCCGAACATGCGGAGGGATGTGGTCTCTAAGTATCTCTTTCAGCCGCTCCTTGGCCTCATCGTCGTCGATAGGATCGAAATCTCCTTCCTCGTACTGTCGGTAAAGCTCTGTTCCCTGGATTACTTCGCAGGGATAGATCTTGACTTCGTCAGGCTGGTAATCTGCGTTGGAGAAAGTCTCCTTGAACTTCTCGATATCCTCCTCGTAGCCCTCCCCCGGAAGGCCGAGCATCAGGTGGTATGCGACCTTGAAACCGGCGTTCTTCAAACGCTTCGTGGCCTCGATTACCGGCTCCATGCCGTGACCTCTATTAGTTATCTCATGGGTCTCATCGAAGACTGTCTGGACGCCCATCTCTACACGGGTACCGCCCATCTCAAGGATTCTATCAATGTGTTTAGTCTCGGCGATATCAGGCCTTGTCTCAAATGTTACTCCGACGTTTCTGACATCAGCGGTCTCGTTGATATCCTTCGCCTCCTGCAGAGAGTCCGCGCCTTCGAACTCCTCAGGATCTTCAATCTTGCCTTTATCTGTGTACGTAATCAGGCCGTCGAAAGCTCTCTTAATGAACTCTTTCTGGTAATCCGGGTCCTGAAATGGAAATGTTCCTCCCATTATGATGAGTTTAGACTTGTCGATGCTGTGACCGTTTTTCTCGTACTGTCCCAGTCTATCATGCGTCTGTTTGAATGGGTCGTACTGGTTTCTGATTGCTCTACGAGTAGCTGGCTCCTTGCCGGTGTAGCTCTGTGGAGCATCCTTTCCTTTAGGGCAGTAAATGCAGCCACCACCACAGGGCGCAGGCCTTGCCATGATCGCAACGTTCGCGATACCGGAGAGAGTTCTCGTCGGCTTGGTAAGAAGAACTTTCTGGGCCTTTTTCTCCTCATCCTCCACAAACTCAAGTATATCCGAGTTCTTCGGAAGGCCTGGGAAACTCATCTCCGAGCAGAGCTGCTTCTTCCGGGTCTCTACATCGTCTTTATCCTCTATTTCGCCGGCCTCTATCTCATCGATAACCTTTCTTGATAGCTGTTTTAGGTCAGACATAATCAGGTATACAGGTTGAAAAGTTAAAAAGAAAAGTTAAGAAGATCGCCGCCGCAACAGTATAATATGAAAAGAAAAATAGCAGTACTTACAGCCGCAGTACTTCTGATCTCGACAGGCCTCGCATCAGCAATTTCGCTTGAATCACTTTTCGAACCTACAGGCAAGGCCGCAGTAATCCAGCTCTCCGGAAGCATCGCACCAACTTCCTCAGGGTTCAGTTCTGGTATAACACCGGAGAAAGTAAGGGAACTCAACGATATGGCCAATCAACAGGGCGCCGATGCTGTAGTCTATGAGATTAACTCTGGAGGAGGAGCAGTAGTGGCCTCGAAAGAAGTCATGCGCTCGATAGACTCAATGGATGTGCCAACAGTCTGCCGTCTACGAGATACAGGGGCTTCAGGAGCATATCTTGCCTCACTTAGCTGTGACAGGATAGTCGCGGACTCGGCTACATTGACGGGAAGTATCGGTGTCAGAAGCTCTTACCTGCAGTATACTGGTTTGATAGATAAGCTAGGTCTGAAATATGTCAATATTACTGCTGGAGAGAGAAAGGAACTAGGTTCTCCGTACCAGAATATCTCTGAAGAGGAGAGACAGAGGTTGAAGCAGAAAGCAGAGACTATTCACAGGGAGTTCGTCCAGAAAGTAGGTGAGGAGAGAAATCTGACTGATGCCGAACTGGAGAATGTTAGTACTGGCGAGGCCATCCTAGGTTCTCGAGCCGAAGAACTCGGCCTGGTAGATGAGATAGGAGGCCGTCAAACCGCGTACGATGCTGCTGAGAATCTTACAGGTATGGAGTTGAACTTTAATCAGGTTCAGACTGCTCAGGGCCTCAGCCTGTTCTCGGTTTTCGGTAATGGTATGGAAGGCAGTTTCTTTGGAGTTAATGGTGCCTCCTTTGAGTCCAGGGTAGGTTAGGGGTAAAATTAAAGAGAAAAAGTTGGTGAGAGGATTTATTCTGGCTTTGTAGGGCCTTGAGGTCTCTCAGGTTCTTCGGAGTGATGCCATAGAACGTCGAACATTGGGCTGAGAGTTTCTTCTGCCATGTGATCGCTCTTTGACCAGAAAGCTGTTTCTTGAGTGTTATGGACTTCGTCGTGTGTCATCGACATCGTTAATGCATCGTTGTCGACTACGGCAAATCTTCCGTTTGGAATCTCGAACTCGTCCTTGTCCTCAAGGTGTCTTACCTCTGCAAACTCTCTGATGTCGTCAACTACGTCTGCGTTCTCTTCTGTTATAGGTGCGAGAAGTCGTACGTTGACGCCCTGTTCCTTGGCCTCCTTCAGCAGGTTGTAATGATTATCTCTTAGATCTTGAAGGCCTTCCTCAGAGGTAAGGATTTTGATACTATTGTCAGCTTCCTGAAACATTGTGCCGACGTGCTGCTCGATTTGGTGCTTGCCTTTCAGCGATCCAGACATTTCTGCAGGCTCTACAAGGTCAAGGCCTTGATCATAGAGCTCTTCTAGCTCTGCGACTGCCTCCGACTCCTTGAATCCATCCAGCTTTCCAAGCTTTTCTTCCAGCTCCTGTCTGTGCTGTTTCTTGATGTTTTCTATTGCCTGGTTTGGTGGTATGGCAACGTATTCCATGGGTTTGCTTGACTTTATTACGGCGAAACCTTTCTCGGCCAGAGACTCTAAAACATCATAAGCACGTGAACGCGGAACATTGGTCATTTCGGATAGTTCACCGGCCGTAGAAACTCCTCTACCCAATAGAGCAGAGTAAATCTTTCGCTCGTACATATTCAGCCCTATATCCTCTAGGGCGTCCAGTGTGTCTTGACTTGCGACCATTTGTATTTACACCTAAGTAACGGTTGCTTAAAGGCAGTTATAAACCTTTTCGGCTTGACTTCTGTGCGGTAAAAACACAGACAAATCCGATTTTATTATCTAGTAGTAATTAATCAAAGATGAAAGTTTATAAAACCTCTCTCAATCTTCGCTTCAACTTATCCTTCAGGCTCTCAGCCTTCTTTCCGTATACTCTTTTCTCCTCTTTGATGCCTTTCCATTCCAGACCTTCGAAAACGCTGTCAACCTGGCGCCCATAGCTGTCGTAATAACATCTTTGCTGCAGCCGGAACTTGTGCTCGCTGGTGTGAGGATTATCGGTATAACCTATCGAAACCGCCATCAGAGGAATCTTGCCCTCCGGAACCTCGAACTTCTGACCAACCATGTTCTCGTCGAACCCTGACACAAGAATCGAGGCCAGATCGTTCTCGTTGGCAACCAACCTCATGTTCTGAACTGAGAAAGCCGCCTCTGCCATACACGCAGCACGGGCCTCAGAACCTCCTACACGCTTCCGCATACGAGGGATGTCCGCTATCACAAGTACTGTTGTAGGAGCCTCCTCGATCTTCTTATTGCCTGTCGAGTCTACCAGTTTCTCAATTGCGCCATCGCTTTCAATAACGATAAACTCTAGACACTGCACGTTTCCCGGTGAAGGCGCGTATCGACCGGCCTCCAGTATCTTTCCTACAGTTTTCCGGGGGATTGTCTCGTCTCTGCATTTATCAAAAGTCTTCAGGTTCAGGGCGGACTCGAAGGCAGACATTAGTAAATACTACGGGAGCATACGGTTTAAACTTTTCAGGTGAAAAAAATTATATGAGGTATTCAAAACTTGTCGATACCTACCAGGAACTGGATCAGACACAGGCCACACTTGAGAAGACAGATATTCTAGCAGAACTGTTTGAGGACTCAGATGAAGACATGGGTTATGTAGTTCTTCTGTCACTGGGCAGGATCTACCCGGAGTGGATGGAGCCTGAGATCGGTTTATCAAGCCAGACGATGGTCGATGTCATACACCAGGCCACCGGACGAGGAAAAGACGAGATCGAAGAAGTTTGGAAAGAAAAAGGAGACCTCGGATTTGCTGCAGAGGAAATGGTGAGAAACAAGACACAGCAGAAACTGATGTCCAGAGAACTCACCGTTGAAAGCGTCATGAAACGACTGAGGAAGGTATCGGAGATGGAAAAGCAAGGCCTATCCCAGTCCGTTAACATGGATAAGAAGAAGAAAGAGATCGCCGATCTGATATCGAATGCAGAACCAATTGAGGCCCGTTACATAACAAGAACAGTACTTAACCACCTTAGACTCGGGATAGGTGAAGGAACAGTCAGGGATGCACTTGATGAAACCTTTTTCGACGGCGAGCGCTCGGAGGACATTCAGAAGGCCTATGACTTTACCAATGACTTCTCACGGGTAGCAGAGGCCTGTCAAAAAGGCCTTGAAGAAGTCAACTCGTTGGACATCGAGCTATTCCGCCCGATCAAATCAATGTTGGCCAAGAAAGTAGATACAATAGAAGAAGGCTTCGAAACAGTCGGAGAGCCCGCGGCTATTGACTACAAGTACGATGGCATGAGAGCTCAGATCCACATCAAAGATGGAGGGGTCAAGGTTTTCACCCGTCGACTGGAGGATGTCACCGAGCAGTTCCCTGACGTCGTTAATGCGGTAGAGGAAAACGTCGAGTCTGATAACTGTATACTTGACACCGAGATCGTCGGTTACGATCCAGAAGACGGTTCGACAATACCGTTCCAGAAACTTTCCAAGAGAATCAAGAGAAAGTACGATATCCAGAAACTGAGCTCCGAGATACCTGTAGAGGTTCGACCCTTCGACCTGATTTATGAAGAGGGATCGCTTCTGGAGAGGCCTTACAGTGAGAGATGGAGTAAACTCGGCGATATCATACAGGAAAAAGAGAACGTTCTCAGACTTGTGGATCATAAAGAAACCTCGGATCCGGAGGAGGTACAGGAGATGCAGCAGCGGTCTCTCAGTGAAGGCCATGAAGGCATAATGATGAAGTCAACTGATGCAAAATACAAGCCAGGCTCGCGTGTGGGTTACATGGTTAAGCTGAAACCTGTCATGGAAACCCTTGACCTTGCGATTATAGGCGCGAAATGGAGTGAAGGCCGTAGAAGCGGATGGCTAGGCAGACTTTACCTCGGATGCTATGATGGGGAGAACGAAGAGTACCTGGAGGTAGGCCGTATGGCGACAGGCCTGACAGATGAACAGTTCCAGGAGATCACCGAGAAATTAAAGCCATTGATAACGAAAGAGGAGGGCCGGAAAGTTGAGGTAAGGCCTGAAGTAATTGTAGAGGCGGAGTACGAGGAGATACAGGAGAGCCCGGAGTATACTTCTGGTTATGCCTTGCGTTTCCCGCGTATGAAGCAGTTTCGTGAGGATAAGGAAGAGGCCGACTCGCTTGAAAAGGTCAAGAACCTGTATGAGGATCAGAAATAGGGTTTAGATAAAGAAGTAAAAGGTAAAAATTTGAAAGCCATTCGATGAATGGCCTAAAGCGTTTTACTCGTGCTTCTGGGAGTAGTGAATCTTCATTCCTCTCTCTGTGTCGAACTCTTTGCCGCATTCAGGGCAGGCGTGCTTTTCTTCTTCCTCTTCTGTTTCTTCGGAAGTTTCTACCTGTTCCTTGACTTCTTCCTGAACTTCGTCCTGGTCAGCTGGCTGGAACTGCTGCTGAACGCTTCTATCGCTACCAGTGTCTTCTGTCATCATCTTCCATTCATCGCTTTCAAGCCAGATCAGGAATGCTCCTATAACGATTAGAAGTGGGCCTAGACCTCCCTGAAGTAGTTCTATTAGTTGAGTTGAAAAGGTGAGTGAGGAGTAGATTCCTACTACAACCATTAATGCTCCGATTAAAATCTTTACAGCTGGGTGCATGGTATCACACCTGAATGATAACAGGTTTATCTTTTATTTGTTATCTTCCGGGAAATAACGCAGGCCCGACAGGGTTTATAATATTTTCCGGTTAAAAAGTGGTTTACGAGGCACCAAAAATGATTGAAAATCGTAGATTTTCTGGACATGCAGAAACTCGGAGGAGTTTTGAATGAGTTACTATAAGTACGCCCAGGAGCAGTACGAACAGCCTAAAGAGAACCTGGACGAACTCTGGCAACAGAGACTTGTCGAATGGAGACAACAGGACTCTATCGTAAAAATTGATAATCCAACACGAATACCAAAGGCCCGTCAGCTAGGTTACAAGGCAAAGAACGGGTTCAATCCTGTAAGGGTTCGCGTCGACAAAGGAGGAAGCAAGAGAGAAAGACCGAGTGGAGGCCGCAAGCCCAAAAACGCTGGTCAAAGCCGATACTCTATCAAGAAATCCAAGAGAGTGATTGCGGAGCAAAGAGCCTCGAAGAAGCATCCAAACCTGGAAGTCCTCAATAGCTACTGGGTGGCAGAAGACGGAAACCGCAAATGGTTCGAAGTCATCATGGTTGACCCAGAACATCCAGAGATCAAGTCCGACGATGACATCAACTGGATCTGCGACAAGAGAGACCGAGCAGAACGTGGACTTACGCCTGCAGCCAAGAAGTCCAGAGGCCTGGACAACAAAGGCAAAGGTGCAGAGAAGATGCGACCTTCACAGGCCGCAAACGACAACCGCGGAAAGTAAGTTCTCACCTTTCAACCATATCTCTTTTCACATTTCCCTTTCAATCATTATTCTATAATGCAGTTCCACGAACTCTGCCTCAGAAACACCTCGGGATCGGTATGCCCCAAGGCCAAGGAAATAGGCTGGAACACAACCAACTGCAGCCTCAACACAGTATTCCTGGAAGCCGATGACTGGGGAGAACTTAAGAGAAAGATTGGGGAAAACAGAGAAGAAGCAGACATGCTCATATTCGAAGGCGGAGATGAGGAACTAAACAGAAAGGCCTGCGAAACCTCCAAACTCGACATACTCCTACATCCGGAGAAAGACCGCAAGGACTCAGGCCTCAACCATGTAATGGCGGAAGCCGCCGCGGACAACAACGTGGCGATCGGCCTCGACTTCACACAGCTTGAAGAATCAGGTAAGGGCAGAATGCACGTCCTCGCTCACTGGAGGAAAAACCTCAAACTATGCGAAAAATACAATGCACCATACCTTATAACTACAGGAGCCAAAGAAAGGCATCAGCTACGAGGCCCACGTGAATTAAAGGCCTTGATAGATTCTCTCGGCCACTCAGGAAGAAAGGCAGTCTCAGAAGTTCCTGGACAGATAATTGATAGAGCCGAACGATCAAAAATCGATGAAAACGTCAGGCCCGGAGTTGAGAAAAAATGAAGCACCTGCCTCCCACACTGAGAGAAGATCAGCGATACCTCAAATTCAAGGTACACTCTGAAGAAGAAATACAGTTCCCCGAAGTTGTAGAATCCATCTGGGATGCAGCTCTTGGATTTCTCGGAGAAAAAGGCCTAAGCAGTGCCGATCCATGGATAATGAAGAATCTGTATGACTCAAGTAAACAGATAGGAGTTATAAAAGTTAACTCAAAGACTGAAGATGATTTCAGAGCTTCACTTGCATTTATCGATAGTATCGACCGATACAAGGCCTTTGTTACTGTTGAACAGGTTTCTGGGACTATAAAGTCGCTTGAAGGCCTGAATAACTAATTTTATTATCTGTATATTTAAAACTTCAGAAAGTCTTTTAAGGAGACTATTTAAAAGGTTTCACTTATAAATGGTATATAAATTATTTAAGCTGGTCTTTAGTTTATTGAATGAGGCCATGTTTCATAGATTCCAGGTGACATTAAAATGGTAGAAGACGAAGACATCGAGATTCAAAACGTTGTGGCTTCCGCAACATTCGACCAACGACTGCCTCTAGACAGAATTGCAATTTATCTAGAAAACACAGAGTACGAACCTGAGCAGTTCCCAGGCCTTGTATACCGACTTGAAGACCCAAAGGCCGCAGCACTGCTTTTCGGTTCAGGAAAGATCGTCTGTACAGGAACTCAGAGTCCGGAACAGGCAAAAGAAGCGACTCACAAGATCATCGACGAACTGCGAGAGGCAGACGTCGAGATAGGAAACAAACCAGAGATCACAGTTCAGAACATTGTAGCGTCCTCAGAGCTGGGAGCTACACTCAACCTCAACAGGATCGCCTTCGAACTTGTAGGAACAGAGTACGAACCTGAGCAGTTCCCGGGCCTAGTGTACAGGCTTGAAGAACCACAGGTAGTATTCCTTCTGTTCAGCTCCGGCAACCTTGTATGTACAGGAGGTCGAACCTACGAAGACGTCAAAGAAGGAATCAAGGTTCTGGAAGAAAACCTCGAAGAGATCGGAGCGCTTTAACACGCCCATCTCTTCCTTTCATTTCTCATTCAGCAGGTTTTTCATATGAATAAATCTCATCTAGCTGCTGCAGCAATAGCAACCAACGAGTACGGAGAAATACTCATGGTTCAGGAGGGAAAAGGCCATGTAAAAGGTACCTGGAACTTTCCTGGCGGCAGCTTCGAAGATCAAGAAGATCTGAAAGAAACCGCCAGAAGAGAGTTTCTGGAAGAGACTGGTTACGAAATAGAGCCTGGAGAAGTTATCGGGGTATACCTCGAAGAGACCGTAAGAACAGGCAACACAGTTGCAGTGTTTCTTTATGAAGCAAACATAATAGAAAAGAGACATGAAGGCCTTGAAGACGGAGAAATAATAGATAAAGAATTCTTCCCTCCAGAAAAAATCGAAGCCCAGGATCTCAGGAAAGATAACAGAAAAAAGATGCTGGAAGACTTCCTGGAAGGCCGCAGATTCTCTTCTTCAAGAGTAACCGATACCAGGGATTAACTCCAGTCAGTACCCCTGACGTTATCCTCAATTCTCTCAGCTAGTTCAAAGTCTCTCTCTGTTAGGCCTTCTACATCGTGGCTCCAGAGATCGATCTCTACTGCTCCATACTCTACTTTGACGGAGGGGTGATGGAACTTTTCCTCTGCCAGGGAGAACACGCTATTAGCGAAGAAAACGGTGTCGCGATAACTGTCAAATTCCACCCGACAAACCAGTTTATCGTCCTCTATACCCCATATTTCAAGCTTTTCAAGTCTCTCATCAATCTTGGAATCCTCTAGTTTATCTACCATAAAATATACTAGAGGCCTGATTGCTTTTCACTTTTATCACTTATCACATAATAATTAAGCATGGAGTACGGAGAGGCAGTCAATGATTTTGAGGAGTTTTTCTCTGAGAAATACTACAAGAAAGTTGCTACAGCCGTACAGGATGGAAATGATTCAATAGTAATTGATTTCGAGGACATGGATATCTTCAACTTCGAGCTAAGTGACTACCTAAGAGAAAATCCGTTGTCCGCAATCGATGCAGCAGAGGAAGGCCTTGAAGGCCACGACCAGATATCTGATGAGCCTCTGAACGTTAGATTTGTCAACATGCCGGAGGAAGACTACGTATTCCTACGTAACCTGCGATCAGAGCATATCGGCAAGTTTATCCCTGTAGAGGGAATGATTAAAAGGGCCTCACAGGTAAAACCAGAAGTAGTATCTGCCATATTTGAATGTACCCAGTGTGGGGATCGGTATGAGAAAGAGCAGGATTCCTCACAGCTGAAAAGCCCTTACAAGTGTGACTGTGGCTCCCGCAAGTTTGAGGTAGAGGAAAAAGTCATGACTGACACACAGATAATAACCGTAGAGGAGAACCCGGAGTCAAGAGAGGGATCAGAGCAACCTTCCTCGCTTCAGGTACGCTTAGAAGGGGATCTTGTCGACCCGGACTTCCAGAAAAGAGTCGTTCCTGGTAACATCGTCGAGATCACGGGCATCATGCGGGAAAGACCTATGAAGAAGAACTCTAAGAAGTTCGACATCTACATGGAGGCTAACTACCTAGATCCTACAGAGCAGGAGTTTGAGGAACTTGAACTGACAGATGAAGAAGTGGAAGAAATTGAGGCCCTTGCAGAGGACGATGAAATCTTTGATAAAATCGCAAGGTCGATCGCGCCCTCCATCTTTGGCCATCACCAGATAAAGAAGGCCATCGCTCTCCAGCTGTTCGGAGGAGTGAAGAAGAGCAGAGATGATGGTGTAAAGTCCAGGGGAGATATCCACGTACTGCTTATAGGAGAGCCGGGAACTGGTAAATCCCAGCTACTGAAGTTCACAGGAGAACTATCGCCGAAAGGCCGTTACGTAGTAGGTAAGTCCTCCACAGGAGCAGGCCTGACAGCTTCCGTTGTTAAGGAGGAGTCTACGGGAGAATTCTCGCTTGAGGCCGGAGCCGTAGTCTTGGCGAACAAGGGGATGGCAGCAATCGATGAGATCGATAAGATGGCTCCGGAGGACCGTTCCTCGCTGCACGAGGCGATGGAGCAACAACAGATCTCGGTTTCCAAGGCTAATATCCAGGCAACTTTGAATGCGGAGACATCGATATTGGCCGCAGGTAACCCGAAGATGGGCCGTTTCGATCCGTACGAGCCGATCCCTCAGCAGATCGATATTGGAGACACCTTGCTTTCACGTTTCGATTTCATCTTCCCTGTAAAAGACCAGCCGGACGAAGAGAAAGACACAAAGCTTTCTCGTCAGGTGCTGCAGAACCATCTGGATCCTGAGGAGACAGATGCCGAGATTGCCCAGGACCTACTGATGAAGTACGTGGCCCACGCCAAACAGCTTCGACCACAGCTTACACAGGAGGCTGCTGACGAGATACAGGAGTTCTATGTCAACATGCGTGCGACCGGAAGCGGAGAAGAAAACAGCAGCGTACCTATCACAGCGAGACAGCTGGAGGCTCTGGTAAGAGTGGCAGAGGCCTCTGCACGTGCTGAACTGAAGGATGAGGTGGAGGTCAGTGATGCCCAGAGAGCGATCGACATACTGAAGTACTCGCTGGAACAGATCGGAGTTGATCCAGAGACAGGAGAGTTCGATATCGACAGAATCGAGTCAGGAGTCTCCAGCAGCCAGAGGAACAGAGTACAGACCATCAAACACATAATCGATCAGGTTTCAGGTTCCAGCGATTCGGCTCCTATAGAAGATGTACTTGACGAGGCCGAGGAAGAGGGAATTGGCCGTGATAAGGCGGAGGAAGTTATTGAAAATCTGAAACGTGAAGGCGAGCTTTTCGAGCCTAAACAGGGCCAGGTTCAGAAGATCTAAGACCTGTGAAACATTCAAAAGATTGAGTTAAAACAGTGATACTATGCCTCAACAGAAAAGACAGACAGCAAAACTGACGAACACGGAAGAACTGAATTCTGGTAAATACTTTCAGAAAGAAGGATTTACTCCTAACTACCTTCTAACACCGCAGGGCCGCAGACTTTCAAGAACCCGGCTAGTAGCTACTGTGGTTGATACCTTTACGAACGACGATGAAACCTACGGATCGATTACTCTTGATGATGGCCACGATACTACACAGGTCAAGTTCTTCAACGACATCGACGATGTCCAGGAGTATGATGAAGGAGATATTGTTGAGGCGATCGGAAAAGTAAGAGAGTACCAGGGCCAGATCTACATGGACGCAGAAGTTCTCAAAGACGTTTCCGTGGATAAAGAGCTTCTTCACCAGTTGAAGTACCGGAAGATGGTTGAAGAATGGAATCAGATCCGGGATACAGTCAAACAGCTGAAAGAATCAGGTAAAGACCAGGAAGATATCGAGAAAGAAATGGCTGGTAAACTTGACGAAGACGAAATCGACTCCCTGCTTCAGAGTTTTGGAGAAAGCTTCTCGGTATCCGAAACACAGGAAGACATCGAGAACCTAGAGAAAGACGTACTTGACGCAGTAGAGAACCTGGACGAAGGAGAAGGAGCAGACTACGCCGATATAGTCGACGAACTCGACGAGCCAGAAGACAAGCTGGAAGACACCATCAATGGCCTCCTATCCGACGGAACCTGCTACGAGCCAAAACCAGGAAAGATAAAGAAGCTGTAAAAAAACTAACAGTTTAATCTTACCAATAAGAGGCGATTAAAAATGGATTATGATGATTTACTGGAGAAGGGCCGTGAGCAGGTTTCTGAGGAGGAAGGTTCTGCTGAGCGTTTTGAGATGCCTGAGGTTAAGAGCCGTAAGAAGGGTTCAAACACTGCTATAGAGAATTTTTCGGAAATTGCGGATGATTTGGGCCGTGAGGAGACGCATCTTTCGAAGTTTATTCAGAGTGAGATGGGTACCTCTGGCCAAGTTGAAGGTAAGGAACTGGTTTTGAACGGTGAGTTCCGTAGAGGCCATGTTCAATCCAAGGTTGAAGATTATGCTGATGAGTATGTAATCTGTCCAGAGTGTAACAGGCCGGATACTGAGCTTACGAAAGAGAAAGGCGTTGAGATCATGAAGTGTCAGGCCTGTGGTGCTCGAACCGTTGTAGAATAGGAATTTCTCTTTCTTTTTTCTTCTTCATTATTTGTAATTGTTTAAAGGTTGGGTCACAACTGTTTGCTATAGGTGTAAAAATTATGGAAGGACAAGAAGCTTCACCGGAACAGGCAATGCAGATGATCCAGCAGCGATTAAACGATCTTCAGCTAACACTTCACGCACTAATGAGTGTTCTAGATGAAGACGAAATGATCGACCAAGAAAGAATCAACGAGAAGGCACAGGAAATCGTTGAGAACTTGGAAGAACAGCAAGAAGCTGGACCAGATCCACAGGACCTAGAATAAAAATTTTTCTGGGTTTCTCCATACAATCTCTCTACATATTCCTCTTTAATTCTTATCCACTTTCTAGAACTCTTCCGGATCCAATTCCCCCTTGTAAACCCTCTGAAAGTAATCACATTCCTCAGGCCATATACAGTTCTCACAGTCAGGATTTCGGGCCTTCGCCGTATCACGTCCGTACTCGATCATCAAACGATGCAGCTCGTACTTGATATCGTCAGGAACTTTCTCCTCAAGAATATTATGCGCTTTCGTCCTGCCAGCATTCCGTGGAATAAGGCCTAACCTCTTCGAAATCCTGTGAACATGCGTATCAACAGGGAAAACCGGTTTCCTGAAGTAAAAACACAGAATAATCGCTGCAGTCTTCGGCCCGACACCCGGAATCTTCGTCAACCATTCCTTCCCCTCATCAACACTCATATCCTCGAGAAACTCAAGGGAATACTCCCCCTGGTTTGAAGATTCTTTATCTTCTGTTCTCCGTACAATCTTCAGGGACTCCTGAATCCTTTCGGCCTTTGTCGGGCCCAGACCCGCTATCCTGATAGTATCGACAAGTTCCTCATAATCAGCTTTCTCAACTTCTTCCCAGGTACTGTATCTATCGACAAGGTTGCTGTAGGCCTTATCCCTGTTGATATCATTTGTGTTCTGTGACAGGATTGTCTCTACCAGGTAGCCGATATCGCTCATCTTTGGAGGTTCTTCAGGTTCACCGTATCGATGCCTCAGTCTCCGGTTGAGTTCCCGGATTTTCTCTTCTTCATTCATAACTTCACTCCATGAAACGATGTTTTTAACTCTCTACAATCTTCTAAACCCGAAGCCGTAGACTGCCTCCAGATCCGACCTGTTGGGATCGAAACCTCCCAAGTACTCTCCCGGAACTTCCTTACACAGGCCTTGCTCACCGACAAGGAAAACCCGCTCCTCCTCCGGCAACACCTCACACAAGTTATCCAGATGGCCTTCAATCTGTTCATCCCGCTTCCTCTCAAAACGGCCCTGAGAAAACCCTCCGCTACGATGCTGACGATTCACACGATCCTTGACATTCTCGACAAGCTCCAGGTCGCCGCCGGATTCTCTGAAAACCCTTGAATCTCCGGCTGAAATCCTGACCCAGACCTTACCCTCTTCTATAAAATCGGAGACCTGGCCCAGCGAAAAACCATCTCCTGAAACCCATTCTGAGTCGAAGAAAGGCCTGCAGCTCAGAAACAGATCCAAGACATGATCCTCATCGAAGAAGTAGATTCCAGGATCGGATATACTGTTGAACTGCTTCCTTCCGATCGAGTTCTTCAGGCCTCTCAGATCATCTATATCATCGATGTCGCCGGTATGATAGACGGTAACGAGATCTTTTTCGGATGATTCTACAGAGCTCAGTTTGGATACAACTCTGCGGGCCTCGTTAAAGCCGAGATCCTTTTTCGAATTATCCTCTTCTTCTATTTCTTCTTTTTCTTCGCCGGATTTCAGGCCTTCCAGCTTATCTTCCAGTCTGTTGATCCTTTCTTCGGCCTCCTGTTTTTCCTTCGAATAAGTTGATCTGCGTTCTTTCTCGGCCTCGAATCTGTTCTTCCAGCTTTCTTTCTCCTCTCTGGCCTCTTCCAGTTTTTCCTCCAGTTCCTGTATTCTTTCTTCCTTCTTTTCATCTGAGTTCCAGAGCCACATGGTTCAGTTTTTCTGCCTGATGTTTTAGGTTGTTTCCCGTGTTTCTACTGGTACAATACAAAAACCCTTTTAAATTTCGTTAGGAGTAAAATCTAATAGT
>Ga0102942_1000141_pt1 | contig 25009 bp, 19 predicted proteins | sample SalPon2_C_H2O_MG_FD_78171 | JGI IMG/M metagenome (GOLD analysis project Ga0102942, IMG submission 78171) | Salt pond water microbial communities from South San Francisco under conditions of wetland restoration - Salt Pond MetaG R2_C_H2O_MG | ecosystem: Environmental > Aquatic > Non-marine Saline... | reverse complement strand
CGCTGGGTGATCCCCTTCTCCTCGGCGCGCTGGTCGGCGAGCTGCCGGAGGTTCGACTTCCAGACGCCGCCCTCGATGAAGTCGGCCGGGATGTCTCGCTGGACGCGCTGGAGCCGCGTGTACTTCGGGATCTGGTCCATCGCCTCGGCGACGACGTCGGCGGCCTCCTCGTTCGAGAGCGGCTCGAAGTCGTCGCGGCGCCACCGGTCGTATATCCGGGTGCCCTCGACGACGAGCGTCGGGTAGATCTTCAGGTAGTCCGGCCGCCAGTCCGGGTTCTCGAAGATCTGGCGGAAGTCCTCGACGCACATCTCCTTCGTCATGCCCGGCTGGCCCGGCATCATGTGGAACCCCACCTTGAACCCGGCGTCGCGCAGGCGGCGGTTGGCGTTCCGCGAGGCCTCGTTGCCGTGGCCGCGGTGCATCTCGCGGTTGATGCGCTCGTAGGTGGTCTGGACGCCGACCTCGACCTTGGTGCCGCCGAGGTCGAGCATCCGATCGATCTGCTCGGGGTCGCACCAGTCGGGCTTGGTCTCGAAGGTCGTCCCGATGTTGCGGATCGGGTTCGTCTCGTTCTCGGCGATCACGTCTTCGAGGTACTCGAACTCGGTGTCTTCGGGGGCGGGCGCGAACGACTCGCCCTCGGCGGGCTCCGGCTCCTTGTCGAGGTCGTAGTCGTTCATCGCCTGCAGGGCGCGCTTGACGAACCACTCCTGGTAGTCGTGCGAGCGCGCCGTCATCGTCCCGCCCATCAGGATGAGCTCCACCTTGTCGACCGGGTGGCCGATCTTCCGGAGCTGTTCGAGCCGGAGCGTGACCTGTCCGTACGGGTCGTAGTCGTTCTGCTCGCCGCGGGCCGCGGCGGGCTCGTGGCCCGTGTACGACTGCGCCGAGGAGAACTCCGAGGCCGGCCCGCCGGGGCAGTAGAGGCACTTGCCGTGCGGGCACAGCTTCGGCGAGGTCATGATCGCGACCGGGGAGACCCCGGACGCGGTCCGGACCGGCTTCCGGCGGACGACCTCGATCACGTCGTCGCGGGCCTCCGGCGGCGCGTGGTCCAAGATCTCGGTGTTCTTCGGTACCTTCGGCGAGGAGAACTCCGAGCAGGCGTCGAGCTTGGCCGACTCGAGGTCGTCGCGGTCGATCTCGCCGGCGAGGATCCGGTCGACGAGGTGCTCGCAGGTCCGGACGAACGACTCGGGTTCGGCGTCGGTTGCCTCGCCGTCGGCGTCCGCGTCACTCGCCGCGTCGGTACTCATTACCCTCCGATCGACGGGTTTCGGAGTTAAGGGTGTCGCACCGATACGTGAGCGAGGTGCGTGTCGGCTGAGGAACGACGGCTGGCGTTGCGGCCTCAGTCGCTCGACGCTGCGTCATCGCTCTCGACGAGACGGCCGCCGAAGCCCCGATCGCTCGGCTGTACGAGGTCGTTTCTGCATATAAATCGCTGATCGGCACGACCACCACCGAAGCCCCACACCTCACGCCTCCCCAGCCTCGTCAGTCGGCCTCCGCTTCGCTCCGGCCGACTGACTCCCTCGCGCGGCGCTCCTCGCGCCCTGTCGGGCGCTCGGAGGCGCGCGCCGGCGGATAGGTGTCGGCGTTCGTCGCCGCTCGAATCCCACGCTTTTAGCTCCGTGGCCTCGAACCGCCGAGCGTGTTACGGAAGGACCTCCTGCGCGTCTCGCGGGCGGGCGGCGGCTACCGCCCGCAGTTCGCGGGGCGGGAGCACCGCCCGCTCGCGGCCCGCGTCCTGGGGACGTTCGAGGGCCACGTCGGCGAGCGCCGCGGCGACCTCGACGACGCGCTGGCGGCGCTGGAGGCCGACGCCGCCGAGTCCGGCGGCGACTTCAAACTCGTCCGCGGACTGGCGGCGCTCGTCGAGCGCGAGTGCGCGTTCGAGACCCGGGCGCCGGTCCCGCCGCGCCGCGTCCGGCGGGCGGCGTTCGAGGCCGCGGCGGAGGTGGGCGTCGCCAGCGAGGCGGAGCGCGAGACCGCGATCGGTCGCGCCGCCGACGCGCTGGGGATCGAACCGGCCGACGTGGAGGCGTCGCTGTACGCCGACCGCGACGTCAACGAGGTCCTCGTCGACGCCGACGTGCGGTGGGACCCGGACTCGCTGTTAACGCAGTACGACCTCTCGCTCGCGCAGACCGCCCTCTTCGACGCCACCGAGGTCCGGATCCGGTCGAACGACCCGAAGCGGCTCGTCTCGGCGGTGAAGCGGCTGCGGCTGATGTACGAGGTGGTGAAGACCCCGGAGGGCCGCGAACTGGTCGTCACCGGCCCGGACGCGCCCTTCTCGCGTACCCGACGGTACGGGACCGCCTTCGCGCGCCTGCTCCGGACCGTCGCCGAGTCGGCGGAGTGGTCGCTGGAGGCGACCATCGACGACCGCGGCCGCGAGCGCACGATGCGCCTCTCCGACGGCGACGTGGCGGTACCCGGTGTCGAGCCGGTCGCGGAGCCGGACTTCGACAGCGGGGTCGAGGCCGACTTCGCCGGGCGGTTCCGCGGGCTCGACCTCGACTGGACGCTCGTGCGCGAGCCGGAGCCCCTCGAAACGGGGACGCGGGTGATGATACCCGACTTCGCGTTCGACTACGACCACGCCGACTTCCGGCTGTTCTTCGAGGTGATGGGCTTCTGGACCCCCGAGTACGTCGAGAAGAAGCTCGGCCAGCTCGCCGACGTGGAGGACGTCGACATGCTGGTCGCGGTCGACGAGAGCCTCGGCGTCGGCGAGGCGGTCGCCGCGCGCGATCACCGCGTGGTGCGCTACTCGGGGACCGTCCGCGTGAAGGAAATCGTCGACGTGCTCCGGGAGTACGAGGCCGAGTTCGTCGCCGACGCGGCCGCCGACCTCCCGGCGTCGCTCTCGCCCGACGCCGACGCGGTCTCGTTGGAGGACCTCGCGGCCGAGCGCGGCGTGAGCGCGGAGGCGATCGAAGGCAAGTCGTTCCCCGACCACGAACTGGTCGGTCGGACGCTGGTACGGCCCGCGGCGCTGGCGGCGGCCGGCGAGGGGATCGAGGCGGGGATGGACCTCGCGGGCGCCGAGGCGGTCCTCGACGAGCACGGGATCGACGACGCGAGCGCCGCCCTCTCGCGCCTCGGCTACCGCGTCGAGTGGGAGGGGCTCGGGGGCGGAACGGTCCGGGAGAAAGCGGAGTGAGCCGCCCGGCGCGGCGGGCCTACTCGACGACCGGTAACTCCGCGCGACTCCCCTTCGGCACCACGGAGCGCAGCTCGTCGTAGAGGTACAGCCCCACGCCGATCGGCGCCTGTTCGCCGGCGACCGCGTGCGTCGCGATCAGGTACCCCCAGTCGCCGTCCCACTCGGGCAGGTCCTGGTCCTCGCCGGCCACGAAGGTCACGGCCTGCTCGGGGTCGAGTTCGATCACGTTCTTGGTCGCGTGATGACCGAACCGAGTGACCGCCCGGCTCGTCGGCTTCCAGTGCTCCTGTCGCGTCCGGAGGAACGTCATGCCGATGGCCTCCACTTCGCTGGGGTCGGTCGCCTCGCCGTTGAATATCCAGACCTTCCCAGCGCCCTTCTCCCAGAAGCTGTACCCCTCGAAGACGCTCGGCTCGATCCCGAACCGCTCCTCCCACCAGTCGAGCACCTCCCGCCGGCTCGCCCGCCCGTCGACCGCTCGGTCCGCGGGGGTCTCGGGGAGGCGGTCGAACCGCTGGCCGTCGTTCCCGGGGTCGTCGCCGCTCATGCGCTCACCTCGCTGTCGCCGGCCCCGCCGTCGCCGCCGACGCGGAGCTTCGCGCAGAAGAACCCGCCCGTGTCGTTGTGGTGCGGGTAGACGCGGTGCGCGCGGGTCACCGACTCGTCGTACGTCTCGTCCTCCCACTCCGTCACCCCCGGGACCGTGTCGACCGGGAGGTCGAAGTCGACGATCTCGCACTCCTCGTTCGCGATGACGTGGTCGAGCACCGCCTCGTTCTCCTCGGGCGCGAACGTACAGGTGGAGTAGACGACGGTCCCGCCGGGGCGGGTCGCCTGCACGGCGCGCGCCAGGATCCCCTTTTGAATCCCGGCGACGGCGTGGACGTGGTCGAGCGTCCACTGATCGACCACGTCGGGGTTCTTCCGACAGGTCCCCTCGCAGGAACAGGGGGCGTCGACGAGGGCGCGGTCGAACTCGTCGAACGCCAGCGGCTTCGTCGAGAAGTTCCGGGCGTCCTGATTCGTGACGATGGCGTTCGTGATCCCGAGCCGTTCGGCGTTGTGCCGGAGCGCGGAGAGCCGACCGAGGTTGTTGTCGTTCGCGACGACCGTCCCCTCGTCGTCCATCGCGTCCGCGATCTGGGTCGTCTTGCTTCCGGGGGCCGCGCAGGCGTCCCAGACGCGCTCGCCGGGCCGCGGGTCGAGCGCGAGCCCCGGCAGCACCGACACCTCCTCCTGCCCGTGCGTCCACCCGTGGACGTACGGCCAGTTGCCGCCGGGGTTCCCCTCGGGGAGGCGGAAGAGCCCGTCGTGCCACTCCACGGGCTCGTAGGCGACGCCCTCCTCGTCGAAGGCCTCGCGGACGCGGGCCGGCGAGGCCCCCAACTCGTTCACGCGGACGACCGACGGCAGCGGGCGGTCGCAGGCCGCGCGGAACGCCGCCGCGTCGTCGACGAGCGGCTCGTACCGCGCTAACGGGTTCATGGCCGTCCTTTCGCGTCGGCCCGTTAGTCGGTTTCGGGACGGGGGCGAGGGTCTTTTCGCACGCCCTACATTTAGGTCGCTGGTCGGAGTACCCGCACGCATGGCCCACATCAACGTCATCGACGACGAAATAGCGCTGACCGAACCGACGCTGGTCGAGGGGTTCCCCGGCGTCGGTCTCGTCGGGAAGATCGCGACCGACCACATGATCGAGGCGCACGAGATGACCCACTACGCGAACGTCCACTGCGACGGGCTCCCGCGGGTGGCCGTCTACCGCGAGGAGAACCAGGCGCTGACGACGCCGGTGAGGCTGTACGCCGACGAGGCGCGTGACCTCATCGCGCTCCGAAGCGACGTGCCGGTGAAACCCGGTGCGGCGACCGAGGTCGCCGGCTGTCTGGAGAGCTGGTTCGCGGAGATCACCGTGTTCCCGATATACCTCTCCGGACTGGGCCGCGAGAAGGGGGAGGATCCGCCGGCGATCTACGGCATCGCGACCGGCGACGGCGGGGACGCGTTGGACCGCGCCGAGGTCGAGGAGCCGCCGGAAGCCGGGCTCGTCTCCGGCCCGACGGGCGCGATGCTCGCCGAGGCGCTGGAACGCGACCGCGACGCCGTCGGGCTCGTCGTCGAGTCGGACCCGCAGTTCCCCGACCCCGAGGCCGCGCGGGTCCTCATCCGAGACGGGATCGACCCGATCGCCGGCACGGAGACGCCGACCGACGGGCTCGTCGATCAGGCGACCGAGATCCGGGAGGCGAAACAGGCGTTCGCGAAGCGGATGCAGGAGGCCGCCGAGGACAGCTCGCAGGCCGAGCCGCTGAAGATGTTTCAGTAGCGGCGACCGCCTTCACCGACGACCGCGGCGACCTACTCCGGACTCGCTTCCAGCTCGTCGAGGATCGGTCGGTACTTGAGCTGTATCTCGTCCCATTCGCGGTCGGGGTCGGAGTCGGCGACGAGCCCGACGCCGGCGAAGAGGGTGGCGCGCCGGGGGGTCGCGACGGCCGACCGGATCGCCACCGCGAAGGCGCCGTTGCCGGCGGCGTCGATCCAGCCCACCGGCGCGGCGTACCAGCCGCGGTCGAACGGCTCCGTCTCGCGGATCGTCTCCAGGGCGCGGTCCGGGGGGAGCCCGCCGACGGCCGGCGTCGGATGCAGCGCCTCGACGAGGTCGAGGACGTGCCTGTCGTCGCGCAGCTCCGCCGTGATCGGGGTGTGCAGGTGCTGGACCGTGGCGAGCCGGCGGACGCGACGCTCGCCCGCGGCGATGGAGGCGGCGAACGGTTCCAGCTGTTCGCGGACGGTGTCGGCGACGAGGTCGTGCTCGTGGACGTTCTTGGCGTCGTCGAGCAGCTCCCGCGCCAGCCACTCGTCCTCCTCGGGCGTCTCGCCTCGCCCGGTGGTCCCCGCGAGGGCGTCGGTCTCGACGGTCCGGCCGCGCAGCGAGACCAGCCGCTCCGGGGTGGCGCCGAAGAACGCGCTCCCGCCGTCGTCTGGCTCGAAGAAGTACCGGTGACAGTCGGGGTACTTCTCGGCGAGCCGCTTGAGCGTCGCGGCCCTGGGGAACTCGTTCGAGAGGTCCGCCTCAAGCGCCTGCGCCAGGACGACCTTCTGCAGGTCGGCGCCACGGATCCGATCGACCGCGGCCTCGACGCTCTCGCGCCACGCCTCGCGGCTCGTGGTCCGGCGAGTCGTCGCAATGCCGGGACGAGGCGGGTCGGTCGCTTCGTCGTCGAGCGCGGCGATGCGATCGACCTCGTCCGCCAGCCGGTCCTCGACCGCGTCGACGGCCGCGTCCGGACCGGCGGCGTTCACCGTGAGCCAGGTCCCGTTGTCGGCGAACGTGAGCTGAACGCGCGGGAGCACGAACCGCGCCTCGGGGAACGGCCCCCACGGGTCGCCGTCGCAGGCGCCGGCGTGGAAGGCGAACCCGCCGAACACCCGCGGGCGAGCCGCCTCCGTCCCGGCGTGAACGTCGCCGGAGTCGAACAGGTCGGCGGCGGCGCTCCGTATCTCGGCGAAGCGCTCCGGCCCGCTCGCGGTGAGCGTCGCGGCCGCGCCGCTGCCGAGGACGAGGGCGTCGTCCGGTGCGCTCCACGTCGTGCGCGGCGCCGCGAAGGCGTCGAACGCGGCCGCGAACGGCGGCGCGTCGACCTCGGTCGTCCGACTGACGAGGGGGGGAGCCGACGTCGAACGCGCCCGTTTCATTGACCAGTAGTCGGTGCCGCGGAACCTTTATCCTGACTATCGCGGGGGTCCAAGCGGGCGTCGGAATCGCGGGCGGTCGCGGCGTGCGAGACGCCGCGGCGGTGCCGGGCGTCGCTCCGCCGGTCGCGCCGCGGGAGGACGGCCCCGTCAGCTGTATCGCTCTTCGTTCCACGGGTCGGCCGCGTCGCTGTACCCGCGCTTCTCCCAGTAGCCGAGCTCCTTCTCCGTGAGGAACTCGACTCCCGAGACCCACTTGGCGCCCTTATAGGCGTACTTGTGCGGCGTGACGACCCTGATCGGGCCGCCGTGGTCCGCCGGGAGCTCGTCGCCGTCGTAGCCGTACGCGAACATGACGCCGTCGCGGGTGCACTCGTCGAGCGAGAGGTTCGTCGTGTACCCGTCGAGCGCGTGGAAGAGGACGTGGTCGGCGTCGGCGTGGACGCCCGCGCGCTCGGCGATCTCGGTGAACTCGACGCCGGTGAACGCGCAGTCGAACTTGCTCCAGCCCGTGACGCAGTGGAAGTCCTGTCGCTGAGTGACGGCCGGCAGTTCGCGGAAGTCGGCCAACGAGTAGGCGAGCGGGTCGTCGACGGCGCCCCAGACTTCGAAGGCGAACGTCTCCGGGTCCCATGACGGCGTTCCGCTCTTCGAGAGCACCGGGAAGCGGTCGGTCTCGCGCTGTCCCGGCGGGAGTCGCTCGTCGCCGTACTCGCGGTAGAGCCCCGTGAGGTCCTCGACGTCGCCGTCGGCGGCGGTCGGGGCGTCCGAGGCGCCGGTTGCGGTCATACTCGGACCACGGCTCGCGCCCACGTAGGCGTGTCGCTCCGGTGAACGCCGGCGGCCCCCGCGGAGCCGCCTCGATCGGCGCCCGGCGCCTCGTCGCCGGAGGGCATGTCGATTTTCGGTCACGACTTGGATATTACAGAGAATGAATTTTTTGAGTCAAAACGAGAGTTTCGAGATTGCCCGTCTAAGATTTCTCATTTCCGTACCGGCGACGCCACATTTATATACCCATTCCCATTACTCCCGTGCAGGAAATGCCACGAGTAGAGATAACCGTGCCGGAGCATCTGGAGATGCAGATCGCCCAGATGGTCGAGCAGGGCGAGTTCCTCAACCGCGAGGAAGCGGTGGAAGAGCTCCTTTCGACGGGGATCAAGGCGTACAAGACGAGCGGACCGAGAGACGAGGACGATTCCGGCGGATTCGAGGACGAAGGCATGATGGGCCACGAAGACGAGTACGTGTTCTGAGCCGACGGCCGGGCGCGGCCCGCGCCTTCGAGTTCTGCTGTACCAAACGGCGCGCGAGCCGTGCGTATACCCCTCAACAACGCTTAAAGGGTCTACGGTCCGTACTCAGGGATATGCACAAAGACGAGCTCCTCGAACTCCACGAACAGATGGTGACGATCATGGAGCACTTCCGAGCGAACGAGACCGTCGACGGCTCGCTGTTCGACCCGTACGACGAACTGGAGGTCGACCCGTCTCACGTCCACAAGTCCAAGAGCGAACACAAACACGCCGTGTTCGTGCTCGGCAACGCGCTGGCGAACGCGATGAGCGAAGACGAGTTCTCCCCCGCCGGCCGCGTCGGCAAGCGCATGGAGGAGCTCGCTGACGACGCGGAAAGCAAGATCTGAGTCCGGCAGACGCACCGTCTCGCTCGCGGACTCGCCCGCCCGCTGACCCGCGGATTGATAAGCCGCCGACCGCTCCTTTCGGCACATGCTCGCGGAGGCGCTCACGTCCGACGCCGCGCACCTCGCGGTCGGTGGCGCGCTCGTCGCCGTGGCGCTCGCCGTCGTTTACCTGACGGACCGGCCGGGCGGGGCGTGGACCCGCGCGCTTCGCTCCCGCTTCCTGCTCGGCGTCCCGTGGGGGACGCTCGTCGTCGTCGCCGGCGTCGTCGGCGTGTACCTCTTCGTCCAGAGCGGGCTGGAGAACCCCGATCGACCGGTCGTGATCCCCTTCCGCTCGTGGTCGTACCTCTACCCGGAGGGGCTCCTCTGGTCGACCTTCGCGCACGCCAATCGGGGACACATCACGGGGAACCTCTTGTCGACGCTCGTCGCGGGCGGGATCGCGGAGTACGCGTACGGCCACTTCCCGCGCGGCCGGGACGTCGACGACGAGACGGGGACGGTCCGGGCGGCGCTGCCGTCGCGGGACACGGTACGGCGAGTCCGGTCCGAGGGGCGCTCCGCGCTCTCGCTCGGTCGTGAGCGGCCGAGGCGCTCGTCGCTCGCGGGCGGTCGATCGCTCGCCCGGAACCCGTACGTCCGCGCGTTCGCGGTCGTGCCGGGGGCGACGGTCCTGTTCGGCGTCGCCGCCGCGCTGTTCGCGCTCGGCCCGGTGATCGGGTTCTCCGGGGTCGTCTTCGCGCTGTGGGGGTTCGCGCTCGTCTTCTACCCCGTCGGAACGGTGGCGGCGCTCACGGGCGCGACGCTGGTGAACGTCGCGTACGAGGCGCTCCGGAGCCCGGTCGTCACCGCCGGGGCGAGCGGCTCCTACGGCCCGCCGTGGTGGGCGAACATCGCGGTTCAGGGGCACGCGCTCGGCCTCATCGCCGGGATCCTCGCCGCGGCGTGGCTCGTCCGCCAGCGGCGCGACGCCGGGGCCGACCTCGCCGGCGGCGAGTCGCGGACGGCCGCGCTCGCCGCCTTCGGCGCGGTCCTGCTGTTCGGTGCGTCGCGCCGGCTCTGGGCGGTGTACTGGTACCTCGGAAACGAGCGGTACGAGCTGTACCGAGCGGTGGGGTTCGGCCTGCTCGCCGCCCTCGCCGCGATCGTCGCCCTCGCGGTCGCGGGGAAAGACGAGCCGGTCCGACCCGACGCGGCCGTGCCCGACCCCGAGACGATCCGCGGGGCCCTGCGGTCCGTCACGCCGGCCGCGGTCGGGTTCCTGCTCCTCGCGTCGGCGCTGGCGGCCGTCGCCGGACCCGGAGTGGTGCCGAACCTCGTCGCCGTCGACGACGGCGACCTGCCGGGCGACCCGATCGAGGTCGAGGGGTATCAGGTGACGTACGCGGAGGACGTCGAGGACCAGGTGGTGAGCGCCGTCGACGTCGAGGCGTTCGGGCGGTCGACGACCGTCAACACCTCGGGGGTGATCGTGAAGAACGCGGACCGCGAGATATGGACCACCGCGGTCTCGCGCGGGAACCTCGCGTTCTGGGGGTACCGCGCGGTCGACGTCGGCGGGACGGGGTGGCGCGAGACCGTCTGGGTCCAGCGGGTCGGGTGGGTCGCGGCGAACGGCGGCCCCGCGTACCGGGTCGACGCGATCCGGAACGAGACGCGCTCCACGCTGTTCACGAGCGATCCGGCGCGGGCGGAGCCGCGGATCGACGGGCGCAACGTCACGGTGGCGGCCGTGGCGGGCGGGTTCGAACTGCGCGTCGCGCACGCGGGCGAGACCGAGCGGACGGCGCTTCCGGCGGAGAACGAGACGGTGACGGCGGGCGGCCTCGCGTTCGTGCGCGAGGCGGACGCCGTGTTCGCGGAGCGCGGGGAGACGCGGGTGCGGATCGCGACGCGCGAGCGGTACGAGGGGCGGCAGTGACTCACGCGAGCGGGGCGTGACGCGACCGGGCGGGAGTCGGGCTCAGGTCCACTCGATCCGGTACACTTCGGCGTCGATCTCCCTCGACTCGTCGACGTGATGGTCGAACGCGGCGTCGATCGCGAAGTCGGCCGCGAACGCGTGCGTCACCTCGCCGCCGTTGTCGGCCGCGAACGCCTCGACGAACGATCGGCTGCCCGCGTTGTGGACCGAGTACGAGACGGCCGCGACGTGGCTGGCCGCCTCCAGGAAGCCGCGGTCGGCGTTGCGGTTGCCGTCCTGCGCGCCGAACGGGGGGTTCATCACGACCGTCACGGGGTCCGGCACGGCGAGCGGGAGCCGCGTCGCGTCGGCCTGTATCCAGTGCACGGGAGCGCTCGCCGCCACGCGGCGCTCGTTCGCGGTCGCCGTGGTCAGCGCGGCGCGGTCGAGTTCGACGCCGAGCACCCGGGCGGGTCCGCGGAGCGCGGCGGCGAGCGCGAGCATCCCGGTGCCCGTGCCGAGGTCGAGGACGGTGCGGCCGTCGACGTCGTCGTGGAGGTCGGCGAGGTGGACGACGTGAGCGGCGAGGTCGGGCGGCGTCGGGTACTGTTCGAGCGCGAGACGGGGGTCTTCGAACCCGGCGACGACGCCGAGCTTCGTCGCGAGCGAGCGCTTCGAGGCCATCTGTCAGAGCGCGGTCGGACCGCCGCCGGTCCGGACGAGTTCGACGCCCTCGCGGCGGGCGCGCTCGGCGAGCGCAGACAGGGCCGGCTCGGCCGCGTTCGGGTCTGAGACCTCGTCGAGACGGACCTCGATGCGGCCGGCGCCGAGGAACGACGCGGCGCGGACGAGCTCGCGGAGCCGGTCGGCCTCGCGCTGGGTCGAGAGCGTGTCCTCGCAGTCGAAGCAGGCGTCGACCGCCAGCGTCGCCGCCTGATAGCCTCGGGTCGAGAGCTCGGTCTTGAGATCGCGGAGGTGCGCGGGAGCGGTGCTGCCGAGGTCGGCGGCGTCGATGACGATCGGATCGACTTCCGCGGGGCGACAGTCGCGGAGCGTCCCCTCGATCCCGTCGGGCTGCGTCGTGCTCATATCGCCTAATATGTTATAGTTATACAAAAGCTTTTGTGAATACATAATAGTAATATTTGGGAGAAGGCGCGCGGTGCGAACCCCGCGAGTCGCCGCCGGCCGCCTCGAGCGCGCGGCGCGACGGGCGCCGGAGCGCTCCGCTTGCGACCGCCTCCGGCGGGAGGAATGCCATCGTGACCCACCGTGACGGTCACGTTTCGTGTTCGGGGGCCGACGCCGGCCGCGCTCGACGTCGGCGAGATGCCGAGCGCGAGATACTGAAAACGGGCGCCTCAAGGCCACAAGAACGCCTCAGGCGGTGAAGAGCGGTTCGGCGACGACGCCCGGATCCCTCACCCCCGGACAAAGGTTTAAATGGGCCAATAACCAGAAACCTTATAATGGAACGTCCGAGTCGCCAGCGTCAACAGGAGCGGGACACGGAGCGAGAGTCGGACGAGACGGAGACCCTCTCCTGCCCGGAGTGTGATTCGAAAGACATCGTCACCGACGCCGACCAGGAGCTCGTGTGCGAGGACTGCGGGCTCGTGTTGGACGAGCGGAACATCGACCGCGGGCCGGAGTGGCGCGCGTTCAATCACTCGGAGCGGCAGTCCAAGTCGCGCGTCGGCGCCCCCATCACCGAGACGATGCACGACAAGGGGCTGACGACGACCATCGACTGGAAGGACAAGGACGCGTACGGTCGGTCGCTCTCCTCCGAGAAGCGGTCGCAGATGCACCGACTGCGGAAGTGGCAGGAACGGATCCGCACGAAGGACGCGGGCGAGCGCAACCTCCAGTTCGCGCTCTCGGAGATCGACCGCATGGCGAGCGCGCTCGGCGTGCCGCGATCGGTACGCGAGGTCGCCTCCGTCATCTATCGACGCGCGCTCAACGAGGACCTCATCCGCGGCCGGTCGATCGAGGGCGTCTCCACCGCCGCGCTCTACGCCGCCTGCCGACAGGAGGGCATCCCCCGGTCGCTCGACGAGGTCGCGGACGTCTCGCGGGTGCCGCAGAAGGAGATCGGTCGGACGTACCGCTACATCTCTCAGGAGCTCGGCCTGGAGCTCAAACCCGTCGACCCGAAGCAGTTCGTCCCGCGCTTCGCGTCCTCGCTGGAGCTGAGCGAGGAGGTCCAGTCGAAGGCGACCGAGATCATCGACGTCTCCGCCGAGCAGGGACTGCTCTCCGGCAAGTCCCCGACCGGCTTCGCCGCCGCCGCCATCTACGCCGCCTCGCTGCTCTGTAACGAGAAGAAGACCCAGCGCGAGGTCGCCGACGTCGCGCAGGTGACGGAAGTCACCATCCGCAACCGGTATCAGGAGCAGATCGAAGCGATGGGATTCCGATAACCGCGCCGTCCGGCGATCCGCTCGGTGCCGGTCCGTCGTCGATCGGTCGTGATCGGGTTTTTAATCGGTCGACGGCGTAGCACCTCGTAAGATGTACTCGCAGATTCTCGTTCCGACCGACGGCAGTCCCGCGTCAGACGCCGCTATCGAACACGCCATCGACCTCGCCCGGCGGTACGACGCCACGCTCCACGCGCTGTACGTCGTCGACGGCGCGGCGTACTCGACGCTCGAGGCCGGCGCCGAGGTCGTCGTCGACGCCCTCGAGTCCGAAGGCGACGCCGCGACCCGGCGGGTGGCCGACGCGGCGGCGAAGGAGGACGTGGACTGCGAGACGACGGTCACGTCGGGGACCGCGTATCGCTCGATCCGCGACTACGTCGAGGACCACGCCATCGACATGATCGTGATGGGGACGCACGGCCGGAAGGGACTCGACCGATACCTGCTCGGGAGCGTCACGGAGCGCGTCGTCCGAACCTCCGACGTGCCGGTACTCACCGTCCGCCACTCGGCCGATGACTGAGTCGCCGCCGCGTCGGGGGTGACGCCCGTGCGAGACTGGCTGTCTCACCGGGTCGCTTCCTCGCCGGACGAGCCGGCGCTCGTGCGCGCCGCCGACGGCGAAGCGTGGACGTACACCGACTTGGACCGGCTCGTCTCGGAGACGGCCGGGCGACTCGTCGCGCACGGGATCGAGGCTGGCGACCGGGTCGGCGTGATCACCCCGCCGTACGTCGGCACCGTCGGGCTCGTCCACGCCGCGATGCGGGTCGGAGCGACTTTCGTCCCGCTCGGGCAGGAGCTCACGCCCCGCGAGCTGTCGGAGCGGATCGAGGTCGCGGACCTCTCCGCGGTCATCTGCGCGGAGCCCACGGAAGAGGACGCGCTCGCCGCCGTCGACTGCGTCGACGACACTCCCGTCTTCTCCGTCGACGAGCCGACCGACTCGGCCGTCACCGCCGTCCACTGCGTCGAGCCGGACCCCGTCGACGAGCCGGAGTGGGCGCTCGACGACCGCCTCTGTATCCTCTTCACGTCGGGAACGACGGGCGAGCCGAAGGCGGTCCCGCTCACCGCGGGCAACGTGTACAGCTCGGCGGTCGCCTCCGCGTTCCGGCTCGGCGTGGACCCGGGCGACCGCTGGCTCGTCTCGCTCTCCCTCCACCACATGGGCGGGCTCGCGCCCGTTTACCGGTCCGCGCTGTACGGGACGACGCTCGTGCTCCGCGAGGGGTTCGACCCGGGCGGCACCGCCGACGACATCGACACGTACGACGTGACCGGCGTCTCGCTCGTGCCGACGATGCTGAAGGGGATGCTCGACAGCCGCGGCACGCTCTCGGACTCGCTCCGCGTGGTCCTGCTCGGCGGCGCGCCGGCGCCGAACGAGCTGTTAGAGCGCTGTCGGGACTACTCGATCCCGGTGTTCCCCACCTACGGGATGACCGAGTCGGCGTCGCAGATCGCGACGGCGACGCCCACGCAGACGAGACGGCGGCTCGGGACGGTCGGTCGTCCGCTGTTCGGCACCGACGTCGCCGTCGTCGACGAGGACGGTGAGCCGGTCGACGCCGGAGAGACCGGGGAGATCGTCGTCGACGGCCCGACGGTGACGCCCGGCTACCTGGACCGATCGACGGCGGAAGACGGGTCGACGGCCGAGGTGGACCGCTCCGCCTTCGGGCCGCACGGACTCCACACCGGGGACGTGGGGAAGTTCGACGAGAACGGCTACCTCTACGTGCTCAACCGCCTGGACGACCGGATCATCAGCGGCGGCGAGAACGTCGAACCCGGCGAGGTGGCCGACGTGTTCCGCGAGTTCGACGGCGTGGAGGACCTCTCGGTCGTCGGGCTCGACGACTACCGCTGGGGAGAGCGGGTCGCGGCGCTGATCGAGGTCGAAGACCCCGAGGGCGAACCGGTGGACGGGGCGGCGCTCGACGCGTTCGTCCGGGAACGCCTCAGCGGGTTCAAGATCCCGAAGACGGTCGCGTTCGTCGAGTCGCTCCCGCGGACCGTCTCGGGCACCGTCGACCGAGCGGCCGTGCGAGAGACGCTGCGAGAGCGCGGTCGCGCTCTCGCCGGCGGGTCGGAACCGGAACTGGAGACGGCCGGATTCGAGCCCGCCCACCTGAGCGAACCGCCGGACAGCGGTGCGGGGGAGCCGGTCGACCGGGCGCGGGACGGCGAAGCGCCGGGCGACGACGGCGACGGGGCGGAGCCGGCGACCTCGGAGCGCGATGAGGCGGCGGCGGAGCCCGTCGAGATCGCCGACGCGGACGCGGTCGCGAGCGGGGACGACGGACCGGACGGGACGGAGTCGCCCGGGGAGTCGGGCGGCGAGCCGGTCGCGGAGCCCAGCGAATCCGGGAGTGAGGGCGACGCGACCGAAGCTGACGGCGACGGCGACCGTAGCGAAGAGGAGGGGTCGGAAGACGACGACGGACCGGAAGGCGACGACGGACCGGAAGACGACGACGAACCGGAAGACGACGGCGCCCCGGAAGGCGACGACGGCCGGCTATCCGATACGGTTCCCGACGAGGTCGCCGAGGCCGAAGCGCCGCGGGGCGACGAATAAACTCACCCGGGATTTCTCGTTGTTCCACGAACGTTTTGAGCGCGCGGCCCACGGAGTAGACATGGACCTACTTGACGACAGCATCGTCCCGGAGCACGCACGCGACGTGAAGGCGGAGGCCCGCGAGTTCGCGAACGAGTATATCGCCCCGAACGCCGAGGAATACTACGATTCCGGCGACTACCCGTGGGAGGTGCTGGAGGCCGGCATGGACGCCGGGCTCATCGCGCAGGACATCGGCGAGGAGTACGGCGGGAAGGGGTTCGACCTCGCGCAGGTGCTCGCCATCGCCGAGGAGTTCTACCGCGCCGACGCCGGCATCGCGCTCACCCTCCAGCTCGCGAGCTTCGGCGCCGAGATGGTCGAGCAGTACGGCACCGAGGAGCAGAAGGAGGAGTACCTCCGACCGGTCGCCGAGAACGAGCAGATCTCGGGCCTCGCCGTCTCGGAGCCCGAGACCGGCTCCGACCTCGCGGGGATGACGACGAAGGCCGAGAAGGTCGAGGGCGGGTACGAGCTCACCGGCGAGAAGTACTGGGTCGGTAACGCCGTCGAGGCCGACTGGCTCACCGTCTACGCGAAGACGGGCGACGGCGAGGACCGGTACTCGAACTACACCCTGTTCATCGTCGAGACGGACGCCGAGGGCTACGAGGCGGAGCACATCCCCGAGAAGATGGGGATGCGCGCCTCGAAGCAGGGCCACATCGTCTTCGAGGACTGCTTCGTCCCCGAGGAGAACGTCGTCGGCAGCGAGGGCGGCGGCTTCTACGTCCTCGCGGACTTCTTCAACCACGGTCGCGTCATCGTCGGCGGGCACGGACTGGGGCTCGCGGCCGCCGCCATCGAGGAGGCCGAGGAGTTCGTCCACGGACGCAACGCGTTCGGTCGCACGATCAACGAGTTCCAGGCCGTCCAACACACCATCTCCGACATGCGGATCGGCTTCGAGTCGGCGCGCGCGCTCAACTGGCGCGCCTGCGAGAAGGTCGCGAACAACGAGGACGCGGGCTACTGGGCCGCGCTGGCGAAGACCAAGTCCACCGAGGTCGCCACCGACTGCGCCGAGAAGGGCATGAAGCTCCACGGCGGCCGCTCGAACCTCACCGACCGCCGGATCGCCCGCGTCTACCGCGACGTGCGCATCCCGGTGATCTACGAGGGCGCGAACGACATCCAGCGGAACCTGATCTACCGGCAGTCCCGGTAGGCCGGCTTCTTCCGTCGCTCGTTTTCAGCTCCGATCCGCGAGCGCCGCGAGCGCCTCGCTTCCGCCCCTCGCGAGGGGGTCGCCGTGGCCGACGCACGCGACCTCGAAGGGCGGGGCGCGGGCGGACAGGTCGCGGACGCTCTCTAACACCCGGTCCGTGTCGTAACTGATGAGCCACTCGGAGGGTTCGAGCGCGCCGTCGGACTCAGAGACGAGGTCGCCGAGCAGCGCGACGCCGAGCGACTCGCTCACGTACGCGACGTGGCCGGGGGTGTGCCCGGGCGTGTGATAGGCGGTGAACGAGCCGAGCCGTTCGCCGTCGGCGACCGACTTCACCTCCAGATCGGGGAGCGTCGTGAACAGACCGGTGAGTCGCTGGAGCGCGCCCTTGTGGTTTCGAAGAGGCGGGGAGCGGTCGCCGCGGAGGAGCGCCGCGTCGAACGCGCCGGCGTACACCGTCGCGTCCAGCTCCGGCGTCAACGCCGCGAGCGTCCCGACGTGATCGAGGTCGTAGTGAGTGAGCAGGACGCGGCCGACGTCAGCGACGTCGACGCCGGCGTCCGCCAGCCCCTCCCGGATCGCCGCCTCGTCCCACGGGGTTCCCGCGTCGACGAGCGTGGGCACGTCGTCGTCGACGAGGTAGGCGCTGACGCCGCGCAGCTCCAACCGCCACACGCCGTCCGCGAGTTCCGTCGCCATGGCCGCACGTAGCGACCGACGGGCTTTGACGCTGGCGGCCGCGGATCCCGCCCGGGCGGGACCGCCTGACGAAAACGCCAAGACGCCGCGCCGATACGTCGATGTATGCGACTCGAGGACTACTGGGGGATCGGCCCGAAGACGAGCGAACAGCTCGTCTCGGCGCTGGGGACCTCGCGGGCGGTCGAGGCGATCGAGGCGGCCGACGTCCGGGCGCTCGTCGACGCCGGACTCCACCGCGGCCGAGCGACGCGCATCCTCCGGCGCGCCAACGGCGAGGCGGGCATGGACGTCCTCGCGACGGCCGACACCCGATCGGTGTACGACGACCTGCTCTCGCTGGCCGCCGGCCACGCCCTGACGGCTCACGCCGCCGATCGGATACGCGTGTTGACGCCGCTCACCGACCAGGGGGCGGTCGAAGCGCGACTCGACAGCGTCGTCGCCGCGCGGGACGCGTGGGAGGGGCTCGCCGAGGCCGACCGCGACCGGGTGACCGAGGCGTTCGACGCGTACGACGAGGCCGAGGGGTCGGAGCTGGCGGCCGTCGAGACCGCCATCGCGCTCCGAGAGGTCGGCCTCGACGGTCACCCCTTCGAGGCGGTCGGTGAACTGGAGACGGCGGCCCTGCGAGACGCCGCCGAGGCGCTCGCCGACGTGCGGGGGTCGACCGACCTGACCGGGAGCGGGAGCGACGGGGACATCGAGGTCGCCCGCGGCGCAGACGCGGAGCTGGACCGGCTACGCGACCGGCTCGACGCGGCCGAGGACCTCGCGAACTCGGCGTTCGACGTGCTCGACGCGGTCCGCGACGGTTCGCTCCGGGACTTCGAAGCGCTGGAGGCCGCGACGGTCGAGCACGTCGCCAGCGAGACCGGCGCCGACCCGGCGACGGTGCGCTCGGTCGCGCCCGACGACGCGCTCGACGCCGCCGACTTCGTCTCGGCGACGCTTCGCGACCTCGTGGCCGAGACCGAGGAGGCGGTGGCCGAGCGCGAGGAGCGTGTCGCCGCCGACATCCGCGACCGGATCGGCGGAGTACGGACGGGAACGGAGGAGGGCGACGACAGAGCGGCGGGCGACTCGGCGGCCGGGAACAGTGTGGCCCGCGCCGCCGCCGCCGTCGCGGACGCCGCCTTCCTGCTGTCGCTCGGCCGCTTCGCGGCCGACTACGACCTCGTTCGACCGACGCTCGTCGACGACGGGATCGCGGTGCGGAACGCGCGAAACCCGTTCATCTCCGGGGACGTACAGCCGGTCTCGTACGGGGTCGGGACGCACGGGCTCGCGGACGACGAGGGCGTCGCGAACGTCGACGCGCCGCCCACCGGCGACCGCGTGAGCGTGCTCACCGGCGCGAACTCGGGCGGGAAGACGACGCTCTTGGAGACGGTGTGTGCGGTGGCGCTGCTCGCGTCGATGGGACTCCCGGTGCCCGCCGAAGCGGCGGAGGTGGGATCGTTCGACCGGATCGTCTTCCACCGCCGGCACGCCTCGTTCAACGCCGGGGTGTTGGAGTCGACGCTGAAGTCGGTGGTCCCGCCGCTGGTCGAGGACGGGCGGACGCTGATGCTCGTCGACGAGTTCGAGGCGATCACCGAGCCGGGACGAGCCGCCGACCTCCTCAACGGGCTCGTGACGCTCACCGTCGACCGCGGAGCGCTCGGGGTGTACGTCACGCACCTCGCGGAGGACCTGAGCCCGCTCCCCGAGGCCGCCCGGATCGACGGCATCTTCGCGGAGGGGCTCACGAACGACTTGGAGCTACGCGTCGACTACCAGCCGCGCTTCGGAACGATCGGCAAGTCGACGCCGGAGTTCATCGTCTCGCGGCTCGTCGCGAACGCCAAGGACCGCGGCGTCCGCGCCGGTTTCGAGCACCTCGCCGGAGCCGTCGGCGAAGAGGCGGTCCAGCGCACGCTCTCGGACGCGGAGTGGACGGGTGGCGATGACTGACCGCGGCGCGGGCGGCGCCGACGAGGGGACGGAGACGGCCGCGGAAGCCGCGGACGACGCGGACGGACCGGAGCGGATCCGGTCGATCGCGGTCCACCGCGAGGACGTCGCGAGCGCGCTCGAAGCGACGCTTCGGAGCGACCGCGAGGTCGTGTTGCGGGTGACGCCGCCGTTCTCCGGGCGGATGCGTGCGCGCCTTCACGTCCTCGACGCGGACGGCCTCGACGGCGGGACGGTCGACGGCGACGACCCCAGCGCGCCGATTCGGGTCGACCCGCGGACCCTCGTCGCGTCGGTTCCGCCGTACCCCGAGGTCGACGAGACCGCCGCGGAACACCCCGACGCCGACGTCGAAACCCGGCGGAAGCGTCACGCCGAGGCCGTCGAAGCGTGGCGCGAGCGCGTCCGGGAGTCGATCGTCGAGTCGGTCGACGTCGACGGCGGAACCGACGGCGAGAGCCGCGAGATACGCGTGACCGCGCTCGGGTGACGGCGGCGTACTCAAAAAAGCGACTGCGGACCGAGAAACGCGACCGCGGACCCGTTACAGGCGGAGCCGCTCGACGGACGTCCCGGCGCCGACGAAGTCGGCGAGCGCGGCCTCCGCGTCGGCGGCGTCGGTCGTCGCCGCGGCGACGACGACCGTGTCGACGTCGGTGTCGGCGTCGAGCCGGACCGCGTACTCGCCGTCCTCGGGCGTCGTCAGCGTGGAGCCGTCGGCGGCGTACACCGCGACCGTGCTCCCGGTCGTCTCGCCGGAGACGACGAGGTTCTCGCCCGCGTACTCGACGCTCGCGGTGAGCTCGGGGCCCGCGGGTCGGTCGCGCTCGACGTAGCGGTTCCGGACGACGCCGGGCGTCTCGACCGGTTCCCCGGCGTCGACGCCGTGCGCGAGGCGGATGTAGCCCGCCATCGTCCACGCGAGCGGCGTCGCCCCCCCGGTTCCCTCGCCGAAGTCCCAGCCGTAGTCGGTCGGGTGCTCGCGGTCCCACACCTGCTCGGGGAGCATCCGCCCGGAGTTACCGAAGCCGGCCATCGTCTCGAGGAGCGCGTCGGGCTCGAGCGCGTCCTCGTCGGTGCCGCCGAAGGCGTCTGGGCCGTCGGCGCGGGCGCGGAGCTCGTACTCGCCGCGCTCGCCGGTGAAGATCGGCCAGAGACGTCCCCGGCCGTCGCCCGTGCCCGCCCACGGCGCCCCCGGATCGCCGGCGGCGATCTCGCCGTAGGCGTCGCCCACGTAGCGGTACCACGCGGGGCCGTGGGGCGTGTCGACGCGGATCGAGTCGTCGACGACGGAGACGGAGTTCCGGATCGTCTCGTCGTCCGCGGACTTCACCCCGAGCCGGACGAGTTCGAGGAAGCCGCCGTCGACGATCTCTCGCTCGTCGTAGGTCGGGCCGTCGTTGGCGATCGTCCGCGGCCGCCCCGACTCGGGGTCGCCGGCGGCCGTGACCCGGAGGTAGTACGGCGTCTCCGCGTGGCGCTCCGTCCCGGTGGACGTGGCGCACCACGACTCGACGCGCTCGGTCCAGTCGTCCGCGAGGCCGAGCCACGCGAGCGCGTCGGCGCGGAGCGCGTCGGGGTCGGACCCGTCGACCGCGCCGTCGGCCTCGATCCGGTCGGCCTCCGCGAGCGCGAGCGCGGCGCCGCAGACGAGCCCGGCGATCTCGGCGGCGATGCTCGACGGCGAGAAGCCCGCCTCCTCCTCCCAGCGCTCCTGCGCGGTCTCGGGACCGTTGACCGCGATGTAGCCGAGCGAGCGCCGGACCTGGTCGTAGGTGTAGTTCGCGTCGGTCGGCGAGACGCCGTGCTCGTACAGCTGCCACGCCATCACCGACGGGAACGCGATGTTGTCCATCTGCTCGCCGCCCCACCGGGTGCGGCCGTCGATGTAGGTGTTCTGCGGGAGGAAGCCGTCTTCGTCCTGCTGGGTGTTGTAGAGGTACGCGAGCGCGTCCGCGCCGCGCTCGACCTCGCCCACCTCGATCAGCGCGGTGAACACCTGATAGAGGTCGCGCGACCAGACGAAGTTGTAGCCGTAGCCGCGGTCTTCCGCGGCGTACTCCGTCTCGCCCCACGGCACCGACGGGCTGGCGATCCCCGCGCCGTCGTGACGCTTGTCCTCGACGGCCGCGAGCGTCATCAGCGCGAACCGGTACTGCGTCTCCAGCTCCGCGTCTCCGGTCACCGAGTCCGGGAACTCCCGGTCCGCGAGCCACTCGCGCCACGTCTGGACGTACCCGTCGGCGACGTCGGCGAATCCGCGAGAGAGCGCGTTTGTCGCCTCATTGAGCGCGGCCTCGGTGTCCGCCTCCTCGGCGAATCCGAGCGCGACGGTCTCCGAGACCGCCGTTCCGCTACCGACGAGGCCGGCGAGCATGACGTTGCCGTTGGCCTCCGTCAGACCGGGGCCGCGCTCGCCCTCGCTGAACAGGCTCTCGGCCTCGTAGCCGCCGGCCAACAGCGTGCTCGCCCACTCGAACTGACTCTCGCTCGTGAGCGCGAGCGCGACCTCGAAGGAGTCGCCGTCGTCGTCGACGAGTTTTCCCGTGCCCCGCTCGTCGGCGTCGTCGTTGCGCGCGATCAGGTGGTACCCGTCCTCGCCGCTCACGCGGTCGCCCCGGTCGTTCGTCCCGACGTTCGTGATCGTCGTGTCGACGAGCGCGTACACGTCGTACTCGCGTCCGCCCTCGAAGTCGACCTCCGCGAGGACCGCGTCGCCGTCGGTGTCGACCGCGTACTCGACGGTCAGCGTCCACTCGTGCCCGTGACTGTCGCCGGTCTCTCGGATCGTCTGGGTGTACGCGAGCGCGTCGTCGACGGTCGGCTCCGTTCGGCGCTCGACGGTCTCCGTGGTCGTCACGTGGCTCGTCTCGTCGAAGGTACGGACCGTGTACCCCGCCTCCGGGTCCGCGACGAGGAAGTCGAAGGTGCGGATGTTCATCACGTCGATCCGGGGGAACCGGGCCTCGGTGAACGCGCCCTCGCTCAGGGTGAACCAGACCGGCACCGGGTCGTCGGCCACGTGGTCGGCCGGGGTGCCGACGCCGAACTTCCGACCGGTCGTCCAGTGCGGTGCCTCGTTCGGGCCGGTCGGCGTGTCGTGCGGCACGGGGAGCGCTCCGTGCTTCGCGAGCGTCACCGTGGCGTCGATGCGGAGCGCGTGCGACCAGCCGATCGGCGTCGCGCTGTCGAGGTCGCCGTCGTCGAACACCTGCTCCGCGAAGAGCCCGGCGTCGTTCACGAAGGCGCCGTCGGGCTCGCAGAGCGAGTACAGCTCGCGGGCCGCGTCGAACAGCTCCGTCGCGTCCTCGTCACGCTCGCTGACGAGTCCGGCCAGCGAGGCGGCCGCCGTCGCGCCCCACAGTGTCGCGATCGACCACACCTTCGCGGCGCCCTGCTCCGCCGTGCGCCAGTCGTCGCCGGTGAACCTGACGAGCCCCTCGACGTCGGCCGTCTCGCGGCGGAGCGCCTCGACCGAGTTCAGGACGTGCGTCTGCACGTGGTCGAGGAACGCCTCGAACTCCGAGGTGGGGACCACGGCGCCGGAGCCGTCCGTCACCGCGCCGTCGACGTCGGCGCGCTCGTCGCGAAGTCCCGCGTACTCGACGGCCGCGCTCGCGAGGGCGAACGTGCTGGCGTCCGCGCGCTGGTCGCGGCTCTCGGCGCTGGCTCGCTGCGGGAACCGCCCGGTTTCGGGGTTCCAGCGGTCGTCAAGCCCGGCGAGGGCGTCGTCGGCCGCCGCGGCCGCCGCGACGCGCGTCTCGTCGTCGACCGGCGCGCGAGCGACCGCCGCGAACGCGCGGAGGTAGGTCGCGCCGGTGTGGGTGAACCGGCCCAGGGCGTTCTCCCAGCAGTTCTGACAGCGGCGGGGAAGCCCGTCCTCTTCGGTGGTCTCTCGCAGGAAGGCGACGCCGTCGGCGATCGTCGCGTCGATCCGCTCTCGCCACTCCTCGGGGAGGTCCGTCGTTCGGCGGAGCCGCGCGAGGAACGCGACCACGGCGGCCGGCTGGTCGAGCTGGTCGTTCGGTCCCGCGGTCGCGTTCGCGCCCTCGATCCGGGCGTTCGCCCAGCCGGGAGCGACCTTGCCGGAGTCGGCCCAGACGCGGTGCGGCCACGAGCCGTCCGCGTCCTGCGTGCGACAGAAGAAGGAGGCGGTCGCGAGCAGCTCCTCGTCGGCGTCGAGATCGAGCTCCTCGCTCGCGTTCAACAGCGCGGTCGCGGTCTCAGCCTCGTCGCGGAACCACGTGTAGCCGTACCCGCCGGACGTCGAGTAGAAGGGGTCGAACTCGGGCGCGGCGATCCGGGCGCCGGACTCGGCGGTCAGCAGGTCGAGCGCGCGGAGGTCGCTCGTGATCACGCCGCGCCGCGGCGCGTCCTCGGGGACCGTCGGCCCGCGGCCGGCGGCGGCCTCGCGGAGGTCGTCCGCGTCCGGGTAGGCGGTCGCGATCCGCGAGATCTCCTCGATCCGCCGCTGTCGGTCGGGACCGTCGGAGAGCGCGTCCATCGCGTCGTCGCCGGTCTCGCGCGTCTCCCGTCGGTCGACGACGGCCCGACTCGCGAGCGTGACCCGTTCGGTCCGGCCGTCGCGTTCGAACGGCGCGCGGACGACCACGTCGGGCGTGAGCCGCGAGTCCTCGCGCTGGTCGATCTCTCCGCGGTGAGGGAAGCCCTCCTCGTCCCCTCCGAGCAGCTCCGTGATCGTTCGGAGTCGCTGGCCGTGCGCGGCCGAAAGCCCAGTCGAGGCCGTCAGGAAGTCGTGTTCGGTCCGGTGGTACACTTCGACGACGCCGCCGTCGTCCGGACCGGCCGCCTCGTGGACCAGGTTGCCGACGCGCCCCTCGACCATGTCGGGCGAGAACGCGCAGGCGGCCACGAGTTCGGCGTCCGCCGGCGGCGCCCCGCGCAGTTCGACGTGCGTGAGGTGCGTGTCGCCGACGACCAGATCGAACTGATGTATCGTGTACCGTCCCGCGTCGTACTCCGTCTCGACGAGGGGCGTGTCGTCGTCGTAGTGCTGGCGGGTTGTGGTGAGTTCGTCGAACCAGCGGACGCCGCGGCCGGCCGTGATCCCCATTCGGAGCCGGTCGGCTCCGCCGACTCCCGAGAGAGAGTACGAACAGTCGTGGACGGCGCCGTCGGGGCCGACGTGGACCAGACGGCCGTCGTCGCCCGTGAACGCGCCGGCGGTCGTGGGACGCTCTGCCGGGTAGCGCTCGCCGCGCCGACGTTCGTGCTCCGTGAGAGCGGTTCGCAGTCGCATAGTCGCTTTGCGATTTCCGGGGTGAAAGCCTTGACGAACGAGGCCAACGCCCGGTTCGACCGATCGTGCGAAGAGCAACAACGAAGACCCCGGGTGCCGATCGATGGCCTATGCATCACCCTGGACCGCCCAGATTCCTCTCGACCGGGGAGACGACGCAGCTGGCGCCGCGAGATCCCGATCCGCGAGCCGAGTACGAGTGGCGGGTCGCCGACGCGCCGCCGGACAGCGAGGCGACCGTCGGCGAGCAGGCCGTAACGACCTTCACGCCGGACGTGCCCGGCCGGTATCGGCTCGGCCTCGACGCGCCCGACGGCGACCACCTGCTGACGCTTCGCGCGTTCTCGGCGAGCTACGAGGGCGTCGACGTCGCCGGCGGGAGCGGCACGGCGATCCGCGACCGCGACGCCGACCACGCCGAGATCGAGTACGCCGCCGAACGG
>Ga0102942_1000140_pt1 | contig 25233 bp, 27 predicted proteins | sample SalPon2_C_H2O_MG_FD_78171 | JGI IMG/M metagenome (GOLD analysis project Ga0102942, IMG submission 78171) | Salt pond water microbial communities from South San Francisco under conditions of wetland restoration - Salt Pond MetaG R2_C_H2O_MG | ecosystem: Environmental > Aquatic > Non-marine Saline... | reverse complement strand
CGGTCGAAACCCACTAACCCTCCCCCCGCGAATCCCCGTCGATGACTCCGCTGGAGCGGTACGAATCGCTCGTCGACGACCCCGACGCCTTCCGGGCGGCCTGCGAGCGACCACTGCCGTCGGTCGTCCGCGTTAACACGATCAAAGCGACCGTCGACCGGGTGCGCGACGCCCTCGACGCCGAGGGTATCGACTACGTCCCGACCGACTGGCATCCCGGGGTCCTCCGGCTGCCAGAGGACTCCCCCGGCCGCAACTGGCCCCACGCCCACGGCTGGATTCACGGCCAGGAGGAGGTGTCGAACCTGCCGGCCCTCATTCTCGACCCCCAACCCGGCGACCGGGTGTGGGACGCCTGCGCCGCGCCGGGCAGCAAGACCACGCAACTCGCGGCGCTCATGGACGACACCGGCCTCCTCGTCGGCAACGACAACAATCTCGGCCGGCTCTCCGCGCTCCGGCACAACGCCGAACGCCTCGGCGTGACGAACCTCGTCGTCACGAATCGGGACGCGCGCAACTTCTCGCTGAAGCCGCTGGGGGAGAAGCGCGGCGGCGTCGACGCCTTCGACCGCGTCCTCGTCGATGCACCCTGTTCCTGCGAGGGGACGATCCGCAAGAACCCCGACGCCTTCGACACCTGGAGTCTGGACCACGTCCACAGCGTCGCCGGCGTCCAGAAGGGAATCCTCCGGCGGGCGGTCCAGGCCACCCGCCCCGGCGGGACCGTCGTCTACTCCACCTGTACGTTCGCGCCCGAGGAGAACGAGGCAGTGCTGGATCACGTCCTCGACGCCGAGGACTGCCGTCTCGTCGAGTTCGACGCGCCGCTTGCCGGCGTGCCGGGCGTCACCGAGTGGGAGGACGACACGTACGATCCCAGCGTCGAGAAGGCGCTCCGCATCTACCCGCACCACAACGATACGGGCGGGTTCTTCTGTGCGAAAGTGGAGGTGACGGGATGAAAAACGACGGTCAGCGGTTCGACCGCCTGCCCGCCACGGCTGCCGACCGCGAGGTTGCGGGGCGCGCGACCCGACGCGAGGTGATCGAGTGGTGGGTCGACCGCTTCGGCGTGCCCGAAGACACCTTCGAGGGGAACACGTTCTGGGAAAAGGGCGCGGGGAAGATCTGGATCTTCACCGCCGACCTGCCTTCCCCGACGGACGTGGAGGGCCTCGGCATGACGTTCCTGCGCACGCGACAGGAACACTGGAAGCCGACGACGAACGCCGTCCAGCGGTTCGGACGGGAGGCGACGCGGAACGTCATCACGCTCGACGAGGCCGACGCCCGGCGCTTCCTCGCCGGCGACGACCTCACGCCCGAGTGGGACGGCGACTGGGGCTACCTGATCGTCGCCCACGAACTCGCGGGCGGCGTCGAACCCATCGGCGTCGGCCTGTACGTCCACGACGAGTTGCGGTCGGTGGTGCCGAAAGGGCGGCGAGCGTCGTTGTCGCCGCCGGAGTAGGGGCGGCGTCGTCGCCGCCGGAGTAGGGGCGGCCCTCCGACGCGGTAACGACATCGTTACCGGCGAGCGATCCCACGTCACGGTACTGTCGATGATGAAAGAGACGCTACGCCGGGCCAAACGCCCGCTACTCTATCTGATGGGTCCGATGTACGTCGTCGCCGGGGTGCTGCACTTCGTCGTGCCCGAACTGTACGTTCAGATCGTCCCGCCACGCTTGCCCGCGGCGCTCGCACTCGTGTATCTTTCCGGTTTCGCCGAAGTCGTCGTCGGGGTTGGCGTGTTGATCCCCCGAACGCGACGCTACGCCGCCTGGGCGACGATTGCGTTGCTCGTCGCCGTCTTTCCGGCGAACGTCTACATGGCGACCCACGACGTCGTCGTTGCGGGCATGCCGGGTGGCGGCGATCCGTCCGCCCTCGTCCGGTGGGGGCGGCTCCCACTGCAGGGCGTGTTGATCCTCTGGGCCGCTTGGTACACTCGCCCTCCGACCGACACGGACCCAACGTGAACGGACCGGTCCTGCGGGCGGTGTCGGGGACGCGCCGTCGCCTCGCGCCGGTGTCGGTCACGCTCCCGTCGCACCCGGCCGCGTGCACGCCGGGGCGTCCATTACCCTCGGTCCACTCGACCCCCATAGCTAACATCCCACCTGTCGTCTCTCTGAACGGTGTTTCAGGATGGCATACTACGAAACCACCGACGGCGTACCGATCTACTACACCGACCGCGGCGAGGGCGACCCCATTCTCCTGATCCACGGGTGGACGATGAACTCGACGTACTGGTGGCAGCGCAACGTCGACGCCCTCGTCGAGGCGGGGTACCAAGTCGTCGCGATGGACCTCCGGGGCCACGGCAAGTCGGGGAAGACGGACGCGGGGCACACGCTCGCGGGGTACGCCCGCGACGTACGCGAACTGATCGACCACCTCGGCCTCGACGGCGTGACGCCGGTCGGATGGTCGATGGGGACGGCGGTCATCCTCAACTACGTCGATCAGTTCGGGACCGACGGGCTGTCGAAGGTGGTCTTCGTCGACCAGAGCCCGAAGTTCCACACCGACGGCGGGTGGGATCATGGCCTGTTGGGCGAGTTCTCGGGCGAGGCGGCGACCGAACTCGCGACGAACCTGGAGTACAACCGGCCGGCGGCGGGCAAGCCGTTCGTGCAGGCGATGTTCGCCGACGAGATAGACGACACCCTCGTCGACGAGATGTACGCCGAGACGACGAAGACGCCGACGAGCGTCACCGTCGACATCTTCCTCGACATGACGTACTCGGACCTCCGGCCGGTGGTCAGTGAGGTGGACGTGCCCGCGCTCCTGATCTACGGCGAGCAAAGCGACATCTTCCCGACGGACGTGGGCGCGTGGCTCGAGGACGCGATGCCCGACGCGACACACGTCCCCTTCGCGGATAGCGGTCACTGCCCGTTCTGGGAGGAAGCGGAGCGGTTCAACGAGGAGATTGCACGGTTCGTCTAGTCGACGACCACGCGGCCGGTCATCCCCGATCCCTCGTGTGGGACACAGAAGTAGTCGTAGGTGCCCGCCACCTCGACGACGTGTTCGTAGGCGTCACCGGCCGCGATCAGGCCGCCGGCGATGTCGTTGCGGGCGGCGCGTTCGCTCTCGAAGCCGCCGCTGGCGAAGTAGGTTGCGTCGGCCGGAATTTCATCGCCGTAGGCCGTCACCGTGTGACTCACGTCGTCGTCGTTCACCCAGCGGAGGGTAGTGCCGGGGGCGACGGTGATCCGGGCAGGGTCGTAGGCGAAGTCGTCGGTCATCGAGACGCGCGTCGTGTCGGCCGATCCACCGGCTGACGAACAGCCGGCGATGGCGACGAGCCCCACCCCGCCGAATCGAAGGGCGTCTCGGCGTCTCATAGCGCGACGAAGAGATCGGTGGCGTACATCACGACGAGACCGACGAGGAAGGCCACGAGGTTGAGTGCCGTCCCCGCGCGCGCCCGACGGCCGATCATCCCGCGGAGTTCCCAGACGACCTGCAGGATGGCGCCGACGCCGACGGCGAGAAAGAGTGCGCCGAGCGTCGGCGAGTAGGCCAGACTGCCCAGCCACCCGCCGAGGATGACGGGCGCGCCCGCGAGGGCGCCCAGACCGACGAAGTGCGCGAGGGGGGGACGGTCGCCGCGGGCGATGGGCGCCACCACGGCGGGACCCTCGGTCACGTTGTGGATCATGAACCCGATGACGAGGAAGGCGCCGAGCGAAACGCGCCCGAGCGCGAACGAACTCCCGATGGCGAGGCCCTCCGCGAGGTTGTGGAGGCCGATGCCGAGGGCGACGAGGTAGGCGATCCAGAGCCCGCTCTGTGCGCGTTCGTCGCCGTCGGCCGCCCGACCCTCACGCCACGCGCTGATCGACTGCACCGCAAGGAGGGAGCCGAGGATGCCGAGGGCGACGAGCGCCGGCCCCTCGAACGCGCCGGGCACCCGTTCGGCGAGTTCGAACGCCTCGAACCCGGCGTCGAACGCGAGAAAAACCAGAATCCCCGCGGACAAGGCGAGGATGGCGTGGAGCCAGCGGTCGCTCATCGACTGCAGGAAGGGGAACCACAGCATCCCCAGTGCGACGGGGATGACGCCGACGAACAGGCCGATCACGACCATCGTCACGAGGAGGTCGGCCGTCAGCCCCGGCGACTCGCTCGGGGCGACCAGCGTGTGGTGGATCGTACTGCCGTCCGAGAGGACGAGCGCGAATTCGAGGTCCCAGCCGGGGTTCCAGTGGTACGGAACGACCACCTGCGCGCTCTGTCGGGGGGCGAGCGTGGCGTCCCCGCCCGCGCCCCGCACGTCGAAGTTCCAGTACGCCTCGGAGACGAGGACCTGTGAAATCGTCACCGGATCGGGACCGTTGTTCGTGACGTGGAGGACCACCGTCTCGTCGTCCGGTAGGGTGGTGTGGGTCACCGTCACGTCGGGCAGAGGTTCGCCGCCGGAATCGAGCGACGCGAAGGGCGTCGTGACGAAGAAGCCGCCGACGACGAGCGCCAGTACGACGACGGGAAGGACGGCCGCGACCCAGCGCGGCAGTCCGAGCGGTCGATCGACTCCGTGCACCGTCCCACCGTCGGTTGATTTACTCATTTCAGACCACCTCGAAGAAGCTCATCCAGCCGAGTTCGGCGAACTCGGACTGGTGGGCGTGGAACATGTACAGTCCGGGGTCGTGAGTCGAGTAGTCCAACTCGATGATCCCACGCTGTGCCTGACACTGCATGATCGTGTCCACCGTCTCGTGGGTCGGGCGCAACGTCGTCCCGTGGTCGTAGTAGTCGAAGAACTGCGAGTGGGTGTGAAAGGAGTTGACGAGGTCGAACTCGATAGCGTTGATGAGGTACACCCGCTGGCGACGCGTCCGATCGATCTGGATCGGGCGTTTCGTCTCGCCGGCCGCCCAGTTGCCCTCGCCGTCCGTCTCGCCGACGCCGTAGGCGAAGGCGCGGGTGTTGACCGCGTACACCTCGTTGCCCCCGTCGAAGTTGGTGTCGAAGCCGTTCATCACCATCACCATCTCGTCGACGGCCTCGTTTTCGGCGTACTCGTGGTTCCGGCTCTTCGCCTCCGCGACGAGGTCGGCACGGAGTTCCTCGGTGATCTGTGAGGGGTGGAAGTCGCAGTACTCCGCGGGTCGCTCGGCGACCCGTTCGGGGTCGGGATCGACGATGATCGCACCGTAGAGGCCGCGGTGGATGTGTTCTTTCAGCGGGAGCGAGTGACAGTGATAGAAGTGACAGCCGGCGGGTTGGGCGATCCACTCGTAAGTGTAGGACTCGCCGGTGTCGAGGACGCCAGGGCCGTTGGTCGGAATGCCGTCCATCACGGGGTTCGGATTCCGCAGGTGCGGGTGGATGGTGTGGGCGTGGCGCCCGAGGTTCTCGAAGTGAACGCGGATCAGGTCGCCCTCGACGGCGCGGAGCGTCGGCCCCGGTACCTGCCCGTTGTACGCCCACGACGAGAACTCGATACCCGGCGCGATAGCGATGGACGTATCGACGGCGGTGAGCGTGAACTCCCGGACCGTCCGGCCGTCCTCCTCGTACACGTCCTGCGGGACGTTCTCCCCCTCGCCGCGTCCCGTGTTGAACCGCCGGAGGTAGTCGTGGGGGTCGAAATCCAGGTCGTCGTACTCGCCGACGGCGCCGAAGTTGCCGTGGCGGTGGTCGTCGTCGTGGTCGCCCGCTGCGGCGTCGTGTGTGTCGGCCCGCCCGACGCCCGCGAAGGCCGCCGCGCCGGCGAGGCCGAGGCCGCCGAGGACCGACCGACGGGTAGCCGTCAACTCCGAGTCGAGCGAGTCGGCCAGTCGGGTCTCGAGTCGTTCGGTGAGCGCCCGTGCACGCCCGTACGTCGTCGAGGGCATCACGACACCGTCCCCCACATCGACGCCGAACGCGCCCCCCGTGGACGTGGGTTCGGTTTGGTACTCGATAACATCATGATTATAAATTAGATACATCTAAAGATAAAGTTTGGCAACTCCGATCGCGATCCTACGGAGTCACGGCGTCGACGCTGCCGAAGAAGTGACCGTCGGCTACTCCACCCGTCGGAGCGTCCCGCCGCTCAAGCCCACCCACTCGACGCGAAGGCCGAGCGCCGAGAGGACGGCGCTGGCGTCGTCGAGCCCGTACTCGTCGAGAACCGCCTCCGCGTCGGCGAGCGACTGGCCGGGGTCGATACGCGCTCGCAACTCGTCGAGGACGGCCGGCCGGACGAGCGTTCGGCCGACGCGTTCGTGGTCGGGGAAGGAGACGGCGTCGAGGGCGTCGACGCTCACGCCCCGGTCGGCGGCGAGGGAGTCGAGGCCGACCACGTCCACCTCGGGTCGGAGTTCGTCGGGCAGGTCGGCGCGCGTCGCGGCCACCAAGTCGTCCTCGTAGCGACGGAGGGCGTCGACCACGTCCTTCACGCGCACCGACCCCGAGTAGGGAATCGCGCGGTGGTCGCGTGCCTCGATCTCCTCCCCGACGCCGAGACTCTCGTCGACGGCGACGAGCAGTTCCACGTCCTCCACGTCGGCGAGTTGGCCAAGTTTCTTTGCGACGTATTCGGGCGTCCAGAAGCCCATGATCTCGAAGAAGACGGTGAAGTCGGCGAAGCGGTAGTCGAAGGCGAAGTCGGGGATCATCACCCGCGCCCCGGCGGCGAGGGGTTCGGGTTCGCGGGTGAGGTCCCAGTCCAGATCCAGTGACGCGAATCGGGCGGCGAAGTCGGCCTCGACGCCGCTGTCGTAGGTTGGCTCCGCGACCGGTTCGACCCCCGGGACCGACACGTCGGCGTCGGTGAGGACGAGTTCACGGTCGGTCCCCCGGTCGTCGACCGTCGCTTCGAGCCGCCAGTCGGCCGTCTTGGCGACCGAGCGAAGCAGGCGGGCGAACGCGGTGCCGTAGCGACGGGTGCGCCGAAAGAGGTGGTCGGGGCCGGTGACGACCACCTCGCGGCCGTCGTCGGTTCGGCGCACCTCGTACATGAGGCCGAGGCGCTTGACCGCCGAGATCAGCACCTTCGGGTCCGAACTCCGGACGCGCACCTCGACGGCGTCGAAGAGGGCAGTCTGGGCCAGCGAGAGGTTGTACTGGGTGAGGAGCCCGTCGGGGTCCCACCGTGGATCGAAGTCGGTGAGGACCTGTCGGGGGTCGCGGTCGGCGTACAGCGAGTCCGTCAGCGCGTCGGCGTCGACGCCGAGGCGGTCAGCCGCGCGGGAAAGCGCCCGGTCGCGGTCCGCTTCGCTGACGACGCCCACCGTCTCACCGGCCTCGAACGCGACCCGTCTCGCGCGTTCCGGCGGGACCGTCGCCCGCGTCTCGAAAGTCGCGTCGCGTTCACACAGCGCCGCGAATCCGCGGACGAGTTTGAAGTGGTCGGCCTCGGGTTCCAGATCGGCGAGGGCGGCCTCCAGGTCCGCCCGCGGCCGGCCGACGTGGGTCTCGAAGGTACCGATCACGCGCGCGGCCAGCGGCCGGTGGCTCCGGTCGGCGAACTGCGGGTGGTAGCCGCCGCCCGCCCGCGACACCCGGAGGAGGTCCTTCGTGAGCACGGTCGGGTGTGGGCGCGGCGGGCCTAAAGACCCGCCGCTCGGGAGCGGGGGACGACGCGGCCGTCGTGGGAAACGCTCTTGTCCGTTGCGGGGAAGCGTCGGGTATGAAGCGGCGTCGCCTCCTCGCTCTCGGCATCGCCCTCTTGGGCGGCTGTTCGAATCTGCCGGGAGCGACCGGACCGCGAACCCCACCGACGCCGAGCGAACCGACCGCCGCGCCGGCTCGCTCGCTTCGCGTAACCGACCTGGACATCGAGGAGGCAGACGACGGCCACCTCCAGGTCGTCGCGACGGTCCGAAACGAGACGACCACCCAGCGGACGCGGACGCTCCGCATCCGGGTCAGAGCCGGGGACACGCGCACCGAACAGCGTCAGGCAGTGACCGTCGCGGCCAACACGGAACGCGGCGTAGTCTTCGACTTTACCGACGTGCAGTACGACGACTTCTCGGGCAACGGCTCGTTGAATTCGGCGTGGGTGTAAGGCGGGAGCCCGCGGCTACGACTCCCCGTCCGACGGCGGTCGCTCGGACAGCCGGTCGAACCGATTCTGGGCCCGTTCGGCCCGATCCGCCGTCCGCTCGGCGTCGTACTCGTAGCCGACTAGCGCCCCGTCGACGACCGTGACCCGCAACACAGCGTCGGCGTGTCGGGCCACCTCGGGCAACGCCGAGGCGTCGAGCGCCGCGTTCCCGACTTCCTCGCCGTCGTCCTCGAAGAATACGGTCGCGACGCCGTCCTCGACGGAATCGACGACCGCCGTGTAACAGCCGTCCGCCAGCGCGTCGATATCGGTCATGGGTACGTCTCCCGTAACACGGGGTCACCGTCACTGTTGCGGACGATCACCGTGTCGCCGTCGTTGTTCCAGACGGCCGATCCCGACCCCCAGTACAGATCGGCGTCGGTGTCGGTTCCGGTGCCGGTCCGCAGCGTCACCGTCCCACCGGCGTCGAGGACGAATCCGTCGGGGAAGGTGTACGTCCGACCGGCCTCGTCCTCGACCGTCCAGCCGGAGAGATCCAGGGGGTCGTCGCCCGCGTTCTCGAAGACGACGTACTCGTCGTCGAGGTTCTCCCGGTCGGGCCCGTCGGGGTCGGGGGAAATCTCCGTGACGACCAACGAACCGTCGGTCTGGGTGCCGCCGTCGGTCACGGTCGGCGTCGCCGTCCGGGTCGTCACCTCGTCGCCCCCGAGGCGGGCGCGGTCGGCGACCGCGCTCTGGTTTCCGGGGTCGATGCCGTCGGCGTCGCGGAGGGCGAGCGGATCGGTGGGTGCTGCCGCCTGCGTCCGGACGGTGACCCCGCGTCCGTCGCTGACGAAGACGATGTCGCCGTGGGTCGCCGTCCAGTAGGTCGGCAGCGAGCGGTCGGCGAACCGCCCCAGCACCGCCTCGGTCGGGTGGCCGTACCGGGAGTCGTAGGCGCTCGACACGACGACGGCGTTCGGCCGAACCGCGTCGAGGAAGGCCCCGCTGGAGGAACTCGACGAACCGTGGTGGCCGGCCTTCAGCACGGTCGACCGGAGCCGGTCGCCGTACCGATCGACGAGGTAGGCCTCCTGGTCGTCCTCGGCGTCGCCGGTGAGGAGGAAACTCGTCTCGCCGTGGGTGAGTTTGAGTACGATGCTGTTCTCGTTGCGGGCGCCGTCTTCGAGGTAGGGCTCGGGGGGACCGAGGACCGTCACGTCGACGCCCTCGAACCGAATCTCGTCGCCCTCGCGCGTCTCGTACAGCGTCACGTCGTGTGTCTCGACGGCGTCGAGGTAGCGTTCGTACGTCTGGGTGCTCGCCGCGATGCCCGGGTCGTAGACGGCGCCGATTCCGTCTGCCTCGCGCTCGTAGTGGTCGATGATCGCCGCGTTGCCGCCGATGTGGTCCGCGTCGTTGTGCGAGACGACGAGGTGGTCGATGCGGTCGATGCCCCGGCGCTCCAGATACGTCAGCACGTACGCGCCGTCGTCGTTGTAGTGGCCGGTGTCGATCAGCATCGTCTCGCCAGTCGGCCCGACGACGAGCGTGCTCACCGACTGCCCGACGTTGATGAAGTGCACTTCGAGCGTCCCGTCGACGCCCGTTGCCGCCGTCGTCGCCGTCCCCGTTGCCGTCGGCGTCGAGGTGTCGGCGGGGTCACCGGTCGGCCCGGCGCCGCCACCACACCCCGCGAGGACGAGGACGAGGGCGAGACCGAGGGCGACGAGGACCGTGCGGGCCGTTCGCGACATGGTACGGCTACGGCTCGTCGGAACAAAGATGATTCGGCCGGGGGCACGGCGTGACCGGCGCCTACCGCCTGCGTTCGGCTACCCGCTCTTCCGCCGTCTCGGCGCTCACGACTTCGTACAGGAGCGCCCGCCCGCCGTCCGACTTCGGCCGGAGCACCCGGCCCAGCCGCTGGGTGAACTCGCGTTCGCTCCCGCTCCCCGAGAGGACGACGGCGACGTTGGCGTCGGGTACGTCGATCCCCTCGTCGAGGACGTTCGCGGTCACGATACGGCTGTAGGTTCCCTCGCGGAAGCGGTCGAGGATCGACCGGCGCTCGCTCGCCCCCGTCTCGCCCGTGATCGCCGGGAGCAGGAAGCGCTCCGAGAGGCGGTAGACGAGGTCGGTGTGGGCGGTGAAGACGATGACCCGGTCGTCGCGGTGGCGATCCAGCAGGCGGGCCAGCGCGTCGACTTTCGCGTCGGCGTTCATCATGATCTCGCGGGCGTCCTGCTTGGCCAGAAGGGCTTCTCGCGCCCGCGGGTCCGACCCCGACCGCATCACGAGTTCCCGGTAGTCGCTGCCGGAGGAGAAGGAGAGTCCCGACGTTTTGAGGTAGTCGACGAAGGTGCCCTGCGCCGCCTCGTAGGCCTCGCGTTCCGCGTCCGTGAGGTCGACCTCGATCCGCCGGAGTTCGTAGTCGGCGAGGTGTTCCCCCGCCAAGTCGTCGACGGTGCGTTCGTAGACGACGGGGCCGACCAACTCCTCGATCACGTCGTGGGCGCCGTCCGGGCGCTCGAATGTCGCCGTGAGACCGAGGCGGGCGGGGGCAGCGAGGAGGCGCGCGATGTCGCGGTAGCCTTCGGCGCCGAGGTGATGCACCTCGTCGAAGACGACGAACTCGAAGCGGTCGCCGATGTCGTCGGCGCGGAGATACGCGGAGTCGTAGGTGGCGACGGTCAGGTCCTCGACGCGTTGCTCGCCGCCGCCGAGTTGCCCCACGTCGACGCCGAACTCCGTCTCCAGTTCGCGGCGCCACTGGGTGAGGAGGTCGACGGTGGGGACGACGACGAGCGTCGGCGCTCCGAGCGCGGCCATCGCGGCGACGGCGACCACCGTCTTGCCGCTCCCCGTCGGGAGTTCGAGGACGCCCCGGCGGTCGTTGGCCTCCCAGGCGTCGAGCGCCGCGGACTGGTAGTCGCGGAGGTCGTAGTCGGTCGCGAGCGGGAGGGAATGTGGGTCGAACACCCGGTCCTCGTAATCGAGGCCGGCGGCATCGAGGGCGTCCCGGAGGTCGGCGTAGCGGTGCGCGGGGGCCCGAAGCGTCTCGCTGCGGTCGTCGACGGTCAGGGAGAGGGCGTCGGCCGGCACGTCGCCGTCGCCGGTTTCGACGGCGTCCCGAAGGCGTTGCGACCCCTCGCCGCGGAGGACGACCGCACCGTCGGCGAATCGGAGGCGGAGCGTCACGCCGCCGGCTTCGAGGGGTGGAAATATATGCCCTCCGCCCCGCCGATTGGGTATGACCGACGACCTCGATACGGCAGTGGCGGACTTTCTCGACGCCGCCGAACGCGTCTACGACGAGTACGACGACGGCTACGTCGACGCCGACGCCGCGCTCTCGCGGCTGGGCGATCACGTCTCGACCCTCCGCGACACCTACGAGGGCGAGGAATGAGCGGTGACGACGGCGAGTTCGCCGCCCGCGTCGAAGCCATCTCCATCAGCGGCATCCGCGAGGTGTTCGAGGCCGCGGGCGACGACGCCATCAACCTCGGCCTCGGCCAGCCGGATTTCCCGGCGCCACCCCACGCCCGGCAGGCGGCCGTCGAGGCCATCGAAGCCGGGAAGGCCGACGCCTACACGAGCAACAAGGGAATCGAGCCCCTCCGCGAGGCCATCGCCGCGAAACACCGGCGCGATCAGGGGATCGACGTCGACGCCGGCGACATCGTCGCGACGGCCGGCGGGAGCGAGGCGCTCCACCTCGCTATCGAGGCACACGTCGACCCCGGCGAGGAGGTCATCTTCCCCGATCCGGGGTTCGTCTCCTACGACGCGCTGACGAAGGTGGCCGGCGGAACGCCCAAGCCCGTCCCACTGCGCGACGATCTGACGCTCGATCCGGCGACGGTCGAGGAGGCCATCACCGACGACACGGCCATGTTCGTCGTCAACAGCCCCGGCAACCCGACGGGCGCGGTGTCGCCCGAAGCCGACATCCGCGAGTTCGCCCGCATCGCCGACGAACACGACGTGGTCTGTCTCTCCGACGAGGTGTACGAACCCTTCGTCTTCGAGGGCGCCCACCACTCCCCCATCTCCTACGCCGACACCGACAGCGTAGTCGTCGTCAACGGCTGTTCGAAGACCTACTCGATGACGGGGTGGCGACTCGGATGGGTGGTCGCCTCGACCCGCCGCATCGAGCGCATGCTCCGCGTCCACCAGTACATCCAGGCCTGCGCGTCGGCGCCGGCGCAGTACGCCGCCGAGGCCGCCCTCACCGGACCACAGGGCGTCGTCGACGAGATGCGGGGGACGTTCGAGGAGCGCCGGAACCTCCTGCTCGACCGCTTCGACGAGATGGGCGTCGAGGTGCCGACGCCGAAGGGCGCGTTCTACGCGATGCCGAAGGTGCCCGAGGGGTTCGTCGACGCCTGTATCGACCGCGGCGTCGTCGTCGTCCCGGGCGAGGCGTTCGGCGACGGGGGCGCGGGGCACGCCCGCCTCTCCTACGCCAACGACACCGAGTCGCTCCGCGAGGCACTGGACGTGATGGAAAGCGTCGTCACGGACCTGCGAGCGTAGGGCTGGCGACCGCTTTTTTCCGGCGGGCGGGCCAACGTGGCGTCGATGCCCTCCAGACGCCAGTTGCTCGCGGCGATGCTCGCGTCGCCGCTCGCCGGCTGTGCGACGACGGAGACGACGACCGGTACCGTCACGCGAATGGGCGTTACCGTCGGCGTGCCACAGCGCACCGGTGACCCTATCGACGCTAGCGTCGTCGTCCTCGCCTTCGAACCCGACCGGAACCTCGTTCACGGGGAGTACGACCCCGAGTACGTCGGCGCGGCCGTCGACGACGGGTCGCTGTCGGTGTCGCAGTCGATCCACGAACGACTCGTGGCTCGGTTCGCGAGCGCCCGCTACACGGTCAACGTCGTTCCGGATGACGGCCGCCCGGTGAACGGCGTCGTTACGCGCGAGGCGTGTACCGCTCTCCCGCTGGGCGGCCGGGCGACCGTCGCGCCGTACGTGGACGACGGCGTCGGGCATCTCGACGTACGCGAGGCGACGCTGCCCGACGCCGCGCCCGACGAGGTAACGGTCGAGCGGTTCGACCTCGACGACCGGCTAGATCGGGACTGAGCGCCCGCGTATCGGCGTCCGGACGTCACGTCCCGCCGAGCGAGGCGACAAACTAAGCTGACGGCCGACCTATCGGTACGCCGGCTACGGCCAGTTCCGTCAGTGACGGATGACGCGGCCATCGCCGAAGACCTATGACCCCGCAAACCGCACTCGCGCTCCTGAGGTCGTTGCTTCGATCCGTCGGCTATCTCCTCGGGGGGCGGATCCGATTCCCGCAGCACCGTCTCGGGAACGTCCTCGAACTGCCGGACGGCGACCGCTTCGTCCTCTATCGCGAAACGGCGCTCCAGTCGACGGCCGAGGACGCACCTGACGACGGCGTCGTCCTCGTCTTTCGCCTGCAGGGAGCCGACAGAGCGACGGGCGCGACCCTTCGGAGCGTGCTCTTCGACCCGACTGCGAACGTCGCCACCCCCTTCTTCGCCGGTATGCCCGGCTTCCGACGAAAGCTCTGGTTGGCCGGCACGGAGGACGGCGAGTTCCTCGAGTTGTACGAGTGGGCGACCGGCGACGACGCGGACCGGTTCGCCGACGTGATGCAGTCGCTTCTGGACCCGTTCGAGTTCCTCGGCTCGGCGACCATCGAAATCGTCGACGACGACACCGTCGACGAGTACGTGGCCGCCCGGCGACTGTCGTGGGAAGGTGAAAGACGGCCGATCCGAGAGCGATTGCGACGGCCGGCCGTCGTCGGCGTCGCTCTCCTCTTTGCGCTTGTCGTCGGCTATCTCGTGTGGCGAAAACGCGCCGACTGACCCACGAGGGGTAGGCTTAGAACGGCCGCGGACGTATCATCGAATATGCACGTTCGGAACTGGCTCCGACGGGTCGACTGGTTGTGGATGATCATCGGCGGGTTCTATCTCGTCGCGTACTTGTTCTGGTATATCCCCGCGCTCAAAGCGCTCCCTGGGAGCGTTCGCGACCCGCCGTCGCCGTACCCGTGGCACTGGACGCTCGATTTCGTCGCGACCGGCGTAGCCGGCGGCGTCTTGCTGGTGCTCGGCTTCGCCCGAGCGAGCGGGTTGACGCCCCCTCAAACCGACGATCGGTAGCCGATCCACGGCCGAGACCGGTCGCGCTCACGACGAAATCTTATTATCTCGCTGACCAATAGGAAGCTATGAACAACGAGCAGATGCGTCGACTCCAGCGGTGGATCGACGCCATCTTGCGGGGGTCCGCGTCGGCGCTGGAACTTCTCGCTGACCTCGTCTCGGGCACCGAGGACGTAGAGCTACACACGGTGGTGACCTTCCGCGCGGTCGTCGACGCGGTGATCCCGGAGACGCCGGAACTCGACCCCGAACTCGGCCCCGAGCACGTCCCCGGAGGGCTGGCAGTCGGCCTCGAGGAGTTCGCCGTCACGTACGTCGACGACGGCTTTCAACTCGGCTTGCCGTACATCGGCCCCCGAGGAAACGTTCCGCTCGCCGATCCAATCGCGCAGATCCTCGACGTCGCGGCGCTCACCCTCGTCGACCGCGGGGCGGATACGGCGGGACTGGACGACGACCGCCCTCTCGCGTTGCTGGAACCGGGCGAGGCGCCGCCCCGCAAGGTTCGGTCGGCGGCCGGCGCGTTCTCGAAACTGTCGCGTCGCGACCGGCTCCGTGCGGTCGGACTGCTCGACGAACTCGAACTCCGGATATCGCAGTTCGAAGACGAACTGTTCGAGTTCGACGGGGGACTGGTCGGCCAGTTGGTGATCGGCTTCACCGAGATGATCTACTACAGCGAGTGGCAGGGGTACGACGAGTTCACCCAGCCGCCGAGCGAGCGCGTCCACCCGAACGATTCCGCGGCGGTGCAGAGCTGGCGCCAGACGGGCTACCCGGGATTCAGCGACGGATACGCGGCGCTTCGGGGGTATCTCGGCGCCGACGACGGACCGCTCGGCGACGGCGAGGTCTGGACGACGGTCGACGACGACCCACCGTCACCGGTTCGGATCGTCCGCAAGCCCGGGTCGTTCCGCGAGAACGACTACGACACGAGCGACTACGCGGAGCCCTACCCGGAGTAACCATGGTCGCAGACGACTACGACGTGATCGTCGTCGGTGCCGGCGGGGACGGCCCCGTCACGGCGTGGAAACTGGCGGCGGCCGGACTGTCGGTGCTCGTCCTCGAGGCGGGGCCGTTCTACGGGAACGAGAAGTGGCCGAACCCCAGCGAGGCGCCGGGAGGCGACACGTCGTCCAGCGTCACTGACCTGAGCGGGGGGCTACTCGACGAGCAGTTCACGACGCGGGAGTTCGAGATGGTGAACAAACTGCTCTTCGGGCCGGCCGACCACGAGCGGGGGTTCTGGTTCCGGAAATTCCCCGGGGACGGGGCGATCCTCCAGTGTGCGGGCGTCGGCGGGACGACACTCCACTACACCGGCTGTCATCCCCGCGCCTACCCGGCGTCGATCGACGAGCAGGGCCACTGGCCGATCGACTACGCGGCGCTACTCCCGTACTACCGGGAAGTCGAACGGATGTGCGAGGTGACGCCCGCACCGGTCACCGCGAAGGAGGAACTGTTCTTCCACGGGGCGGCGGCGGCGGGATGGAAGCTGATCCACGACCTGAACGTGACGGAACCGGGATACAGGCCACAGCCCAACGCCATCAGACAACCCGATCCGAAGCTTCACGTCGATGCGGGGTACGACGGCGAGTTCGTCTACCCCGACGTGGAGGGAGATACGCTCTCGCTCGGCAACATCGCGGGCAACCCCCATCCCCGAGGGGCACCGTACGCGGAGAAAGCAAAGCGGTCGAGCAACGTCTGTTTCGTGCCCGCGGCCCTCGAAACCGGCAACGTGACCATCCGGCCGAACGCGTTCGTCACTGACGTCCTGACGGAGACACCGCTCGGTGACACACCCACCGCGACTGGCGTCGAGTTCCGGGACACGTGGTCGGGGCGAACCGAACGCGTAGAAGCCGAGGTGGTGGTACTCGCCGCGGGTGCCATCGAGACGCCGCGTCTCTGGAAGAACGCGGATTTACCACGCAACGAGTGGGTGGGGAGAGGGCTGACTATCCACTTCGGGGACAACGTCATGGGCCTGTGGACGGCGGACGACCTCGACGAACGACTCGGAAAGGAGACGATCGACCAACACGAGGGCCAAGACATCGCCGCCCGATTCGACTACCCGGGACTGGGGATGTTGCAGACGGTGGGGACCACGCCCGGGGTCGGCGCGATTCTGGGGTTCGGTGCCAGCGCGTCGGGATTCACCTTCCAGAACGACCCCGCGGACGCGCCCTGGGACACGACGGGGCGACTCGCCGGCCCGGAACTGAAGCGACTGCTCGGGGAGTATCGCCGGATGCTGCAGATCCTCGTCGTGAGCGACGACCGTCCACACCGGCGGAACGGGGTCACGGTGACGCCGGGGTTGGCGGACGAACACGGACCGATCCCCGTCGTGAACTACGAGCCGAGCGAGGGGGATCAGAAACGTCGTGACGAACTCGCGACTATCGCGGCCGACATCCTCAGGGAAGGGGGCGCCTCACACGTCCATCGGTCGGACTCGCCACCCACCGCGCTCCACGTCCACAGCACGATGCGAATGGGGAAGGTGCTGGACGAAGCGTGTGAAGCCTACGACGTCGACCGTCTGTTCGTCGCGGATCACTCCGCCCTCTCGAACGGCGTCGGGGGCGCGAATCCCACGAACACGGGACAGGCGCTCGCAGCCCGGACGGCCGATAAGATTCTCGATCGACACTTCTGATGGTGCGACCCCGTCTCGGGGATGGCAGGGAGACGAAATAAACGTGAATAAACTGGTAGAAGTGGCACGAGCGCTACGTTAAACTATCCACGCGTCGTAAGTTTCTTCGCCCGCTGACGATTCGGGCGGCAACCCCCTCCCTCACTTCGCGGTGCTGACGATTTTGATGACGTCGCCTTCGGACAGTTCGTGATCCTCGCCGATCCGGCGGTCGGTCCGGGCGTCGACGGCGTGGAGGTAGCCCTCGCCGATGTCGGTGTGGATGGCGTAGGCGAGATTCGGCGGCGTCGACTCGCGGGGCAGGAGGACGGCGTCGGGCAGAACGGTCCCGCTTCCGTCGGTCCACTTCGTCTCGTTTTGTACCGGAAAGACGGTGATCCGATCGAGCAGGTCGTAGACGGCGTGGTCGATGGCGGCCTGCACGCCCGTGCCGCCGTACTCGTCCATCACCTCGCGGATGCGGTTCAGTCCCTCGCGCTGAGCGTCGGTCACGTCGCCGGTGATTTCGAAGTCTTCGTCGCCGGGGTCGTAGTCGACGACGCCGGCCTCCGCCGCGGTGCGCAGGGCGAGTTCGCCGTCCGCCGTCGTGGGGATGACGGGTTTGTCCGTCTCGCGCAGGCGTTGCAGGTTCTCCGCGGGCGCCACGTCGGCCTTGTTGGCGACGATGACGAGCGGCTTGGTTCGCGCGCGAATCTCGCGGGCGAGTTCGGCGCGGTGCTCGTCGGTCCACTGGATCGGGTCCTCGGGGTAGTCGAGGGCGCGGAGGCTAGCGGCCACGTCGGCCACCGTCGCCCCGAACCCCGTGAGCAGGTCCGTCAGCGCCTCGTCGATGTCGAACTCCGGTGACCGGGACTTTCGCTCGACGGACTCCCAGTTGCGGTCGATGATCCCCGCGAGCCACTGGTCCATCTCGCGTTCGACGAAGTCGACTTCCTCGACGGGGTCGTACGTGCCGACTTCGACGGGTTCGCCCTCGGCGTTCGTCCCGCCGGAGGCGTCGACGACGTTCAGGATGGCGTCCGCGTTCGTGAGTTCGTCGAGGAACTGGTTGCCCAATCCCTTCCCTTCGTGGGCGCCGGGGACGAGACCGGCCACGTCCAGCAGTTCGACGGGGACGTACCGCTTGCCGTCGTGACAGCGCTCGTTGCCACAGCGCGAATCGAGCGCGAGACAGGGACACTCCGTGCGGGCGTGGGTGACGCCGCGGTTGGCGTCGATGGTCGTGAACGGGTAGTTCGCCACGTCGACGTCGGCCCGCGTGGCGGCCTTGTAGAACGTGGACTTGCCCGCGTTGGGTTTGCCCGCGAGCGCGAGAGAGAGCATGGTGGATCCTGGTCGGTCGCGGGCAATTTAGTTTCGGTCGACTGGAGCCGAGCCGTCGCCTTAGCGCGGCTGTGGGAATGCTTATTTTTCTGGCATGTGTGTGGTGGGATATGCAGACACCGGGGCGTCCCACAGTCCGTAATACGTCGATTTCCGTCGGGGGCCCGTGGTGGTTCTTTGGAGTGACCTATTCCATTACGTGGGGTTTCCTGCTCGTGGCGATAGCTCTGGGAGTGAGTTTCCGGAGTGCTGAAGGGGTGGTACTGCAACTGCTGGCACTTCTCGGTCCGGGGATTGCCGGTATCGGGTTCGTCTACCACGTTTACGATGACCGGGGGCGAGCGGATTTCTGGAATCGAATCAAACAGCCTCGCCGAATTGGTGTGCGGTGGTTCCTGATCATCCTTCTGATCCCGGTAGGCGTGACGACTGTGGCTACCATCGGTGCGACGCTCCTTGGGGATCCAAGCGTTGCTTGGGGTGTGACTGTACGGGAGTTGCGCAGTAACCCGCTGGCGCTCTTGCCGGCGCTGTTTTTCGCGACGCTCCCACCGATCCTCGAGGAGTTCGGATGGCGGGGGTATGCACTGGACCGACTTCAGATGGACCACTCAGCGTTTGGCGCCAGTTTACTCTTAGGCGTCGTCTGGGCAGTCTGGCACCTCCCGCTGTTTTTCGTTCGGGGATCGTTTCAGCGCGAGTTCGTTGGATTCGCGACGACTGGATTCTGGCTGTTTATGATCGGTATCGTCGCACTGTCGGTCATCTTCACTTGGGTCTACAATCACACCTCGCGAAGTATCCTCGGCATCATCCTCTTACATGGCTGGGTGAACTTCGTCTCGGAAACCGTCGCGGTTGCGGACAAATTCTACTACTCGATTTGGGTACTGTTAGCAGTCGTCATCACGCTACTCTGGGGAGCGGAGACCCTAACGAAGACCGATGACGTGCCACGACCGCCTCTGACTGCGGACGAAGCCCGTGGCTGAACTGTTCGAGCGGGACCGATTCCCTCTACCCATTCAGGACGGTCGCTGAAACCTCACCACGGAGGCTGTCGACGGCGCGACGATACTGCGGCCTCGATTCACTCGATCTCCCGCTTCGCCTCGGGTCGGACGATCCGCATCTCGCCGCGCGACCGGATCGACCCGTCGACCACCGCGTCCTCGTGGAGTTCGAGGTCGTTGCAGGAGACGTCGCCGAGGACGCGCACGCCCTCGGCCAGTTCGACGGTGCCGCCGCGGGTGGTCACGTCGCCGTGGATGCGGGTTCCCGACTCGACGGCGATGTCCCCGCGGGCGCGGAGACTCCCGAAGACGTTGTTGTCGGCGCCCATATCGATGGACTTCGCGCGGACGTTGCCGTGGAGGCGACAGCCGTCGCCGACGTGAGCGGGCGTCGACACCTGCCACGAGTCGTCGGAGACGTCGCCGCCGCGGGGGATCACCAGCGGGTCGTCGGGGGCGTCGCCGCCGAGAGCCTCCGCGATTTCGTCGGCGGCGTCCGTCTCGCCCACCCGCAGGAGTTGCGAGAGGACGATGAAGTAGAAGACGAGCGTCGGCACGGGGTTCCGGATGACGATCCAGCCGTTGGCCTCGAACCCCTCCTCGATTTCCACGTCGTCGCCGATGTCCAGATCGCCCGAAACCATCAACTGCCCGCCGACGTGGACGCGTTCGCCGAGGTAGGCGTCGTCGCCGACGAGGACGTTCCCAGCCACGTCACACCACATGTCGAGCCGGCAGTCGCCTTCGGCCTCGATGTCACCGCCGAAGCGGACCCGTTCGCCCGCGACGACGTTGCGGCCGCGGACGCCGAACTCGACGGTGCTCTGCCCGCCGACGATCACGTCCCCGTCGACGACCAGATCGTGCTCCTCGACGGTCGTCCCGTCCGGAATCTCCAACGCGTCGAGGGGGTCCCTCCCGAGTGCCACGCGCGTCTCTTCGCACTTCTCGTATTAAAACGGCCGTCAGACGCAGGGCTGACGACAGGGCGGTATCGGAGAGACTTCGGGCAGACGGCCGGGAGGCCGACGACGCCCGCGTGACGGCAGGGTTTTTTGCGGCCGTCGACTACGGCCCGCCATGACTGCGCTCTCCTTCGACGAGAACGGCGTCGACGTCGTCTACGAGGGAACCGAATTCCGACTGGAGAAGCCCCTGATCGAGGAGGCGGTCGGGAAGTCGTACCCGAACGTGACCGACCACGAGGTGTTACAGATGGTCGACAAGAATCCCGCACTCAGCGGCGAACCGCGGCGGATCGGCGATATTATCCGTTAGGTGCGCTCCACGCTGTCGGTCGTCGTCACCGAATCGAGCGAGGTGCCGAAGCGTTCTTCGATACCGATCCGAAGGATGGATTTCGCGATGGCGGCCCCGCCGCGGAACGGGTCGAGTTTCGTCTCGCCCGCCCGCTCGTCGTAGTCGATGGGCACCTCCGTCACCCGGTCGTTGCGCGCGACGGGTCGCATCAGGAGCTCCGCCGAGAGGCCCGTATTCTCGGTCCACTCGATGCGGTGGAGCAGGTCGCGCCGATAGGCGCGCATCCCCGTCGTCACGTCGTGGAGCCGACGGCCGAGGAGGAGGCTGGCGAGACCCGCGAAGGCGCGGTTTCCGAGTCGGTTGAGCGCCGGCATCGTCTCCGGGCGGGGCGTGATCCGGTCGCCGCTCACCACGTCGTACCCCTCGTTGATGCGGTCGAGGAAATCCGGGATCCGCTCCATCGGGTAGGTGTCGTCACAGTCGGTGGTGACGATCACCGGCCGGTCCGGCGTGAGAACGGCTTCACGAACGGCGACGCCGTACCCCTGTGGCTCCTGTTCGATCACGCGGGCGCCCATCCCGCGCGCGATGTCCGGCGTTCGGTCGCTCGATCCGTCGACACAGACCACCTCGGCCCGACCGTCGGTCACCCGGTCGATGTCCGCGAGCACGCTCCCGATGGCCTCCTCCTCGTTGTACGTCCCCATGACGACGGCCACGTCGTCGACGGTGTACTCGTCCATATCCGTACCAACGATCCCCCCTACTTGAGCTTTTAGGTTTACCTAAAACGTCGCGTCGGCGGGACGGCAGTCGTCGTGGAGGCGCGTCGTGACGTGGTTCGCGAGTCGTTCGAGGTTCTCCGTGTCCTCGCGGTTGTACGAGACGAGCGTGTCGAGGGCGGCGTCGTCGCCGCGTTCGTACTCGCGCCAGAGGCGGACGGCATCCTCGCCGGAGATATCGGGGCGGTCACGGTCGATACCCACGTCTTTTTCGATGCGCTTGAGGCCGCCGGTCAGGTCGAGGCGCCGACAGGGGTACATCAAGTCGAGGTGGGGCGCATCGATGGAGAGCGGGAACGACTCCTCGAGGAAGGGCACGTCGAAGCGCGCGCCGTTGAACGAGACGATCAGCGGGGCGTCCGCGAACTGCTCGCGGAGCGCCCCGGGGGTGAGGTTGTCGCCACGGACGAGCGTCGTCGTCTCGCCGTCGCGGTAGCAACTGACCGTCGTCACGTCGTTGCGCGCGGCGTCGAGGCCCGTGGTTTCGATGTCGAAAAAGCAGGCGTCGTCGCGGAAGTTCTCGTAGAGGCGCCAGCGCTCGCCGGAGGGGAAGGCGTCGTCGAAAAAGCGGGCGTCCCCCCGTCGGAGGTGGTCGGTCGCCACGTCGACGAAGTCGTGGATGCGGTCGGCGGTCGTCGGGCCGACGACGGAGCCGTCGAAGGCGTCCCAGTGGGTGACGCCGGCCTCCCAGAGGCGGCGCTCGGTCGTCTCGCCGACGCCCCGGACCGGGATGAAGCTGTTTTCGATGCGCACAGCGGGAGTGTCGGGCCGGGGAATAAAGCGTTTACGCGAACGGCGAGGGCGAACCCAGTCCGGGCGACCAGCCGTCGGGTTTCAGCTGAACGTACGCCCGCGCGCCGACGGCGACGCCGATCAGGCCCGCCACGGCACCGAGGCCGACGCTCACTGCGGTAACGACGAGCGTCGGCGCGCCGACGAACCCGAGCAGGATGCTGGGGACGGCACTCGCCAGTCCGATGGCGAAGATGACGAGCAGGAGAAGGAAGACGGCGAGTCGATCCCCCTTCGTCAGCGCCCAGCCGGTCCGCAGGGCGTCGATGGCGTTTTTTTCCTCGACGATTACCTCGAACTGGACGAAATAGAGCGCCACGGCGAGGTAGATGCCCGGAATGACGAGCAGGATTGCGCCGAGGCCGATCAACACGTTGACCACGAAGCCGGCGACGAGGGCGTTGAACACCACCCACGGCAGGTGGCTCGTCAGCCCCGTCGGGAACGACGCCCGGGCGTCGCTGACGAACGTCCGGATGCCGACGACGCCGACGACCTGTGCGAGCACGACCTGTGCCAGAAAGAGGACGACGGCGACGGGCAGGCTCACGTCGAGGGCGAGTGCGCCGCCGCCGCCCATCCCGGGCGTCGTCGGCGCGGTGGCGTCGGCGGGAATCGTCGTCTGGAGCGCGTCGACGACGGCACGACTGAGCGTGCTCCCGGTGACGGTCGATATCGCCCCGATGGCGAGGTACGCGGCAAACAGGATGGCTGCGACGCGGGTCGGGAGGCGGGCGAGTCCGTCCTCGAGGGCGGCGGGGATGTCGAGCGGCATGAGGGCAGGTCGACAGAGGCCGCGGGCGGACAAATAAGTGCGGGACTGCGGTGCGGTCGCCGGCCGCATCCTGACGGAGCGTCGGGCCCGTCGGCGCGCACGACGCCACGGCGGACGGCCGACGCTTAATACCCTCGCTACGGAAGAGGAGACGAATGCTGGCAGACACCAACGTGGCCCTGGGCGTCACCGGGAGCATCGCGGCGGTGAAGACGGTCGAACTCGCCCACGAACTCCGCCGGGAGGGAGCGAGCGTCCGCGCCGTCACGACGCCGAGCGCCGAGGGAATCCTCCACCCGTGGGCACTGGAGTTCGCGACGGAGCGCCCGCCGGTGACGGAGATCACGGGCGCGGTCGAACACGTCGGCCTCTGCGGGCGCGAGGGGTGGGCCGACACCCTCCTGATCGCGCCCGCGACGGCGAACACGGTGGGGAAAATCGCCGCCGCCGTCGACGATACGCCCGTGACGACGTGTGCGACGACGGCCCTCGGCGCCGGCGTGCCGGTCGTAATCGCCCCCGCGATGCACGAACCGATGTACGACCATCCCGGTGTGCTGGAAGCCATCGAGCGCGTCGAGTCTTGGGGTGTCGACTTCGTCGACCCGCGGATCGAGGAGGGGAAAGCGAAGATAGCCAGCGAGGACGCCATCGTAACCGCGACGGCGCGGGCGACGACGCCCGCGACGCTTTCGGATCGACACGTCGTCGTCACCAGCGGCGCGACGACGGAGTCCATCGACCCCATCCGGACACTCTCGAACCGCGCCTCGGGACGGACCGGCCGCGCCGTCGCCCGCGCCTGCTACGTCCGAGGGGCGGACGTGACGCTCGTCCACGACGGCCCGGCCGTGCCCTACGCCGACGTGCGGCGCGCCGAGAGCGCGGCCGGGATGCTCGACGCCGTGCAGTCGGCCGTCGACGGCGACGGCGACCCTGCGGACGCCCTCGTCTCCGCCGCCGCCATCTCCGATTTCACGGTCGAGGCGGCGCCCGAGAAGATCCGGTCGGGCGAGCCCCGGACCCTCGACCTGCAGCCGACGCCGAAACTGCTCGACACCGTTCGCGACGTCCATCCCGACCTCACGATGGTCGGGTTCAAGGCCGAGACGAGCGGCGACGACGACGCGATGATCGAGCAGGCGCGCGCGCTCCGGGACCGGGTGGGTCTCGCCTTCGTCGTCGCCAACGACGCCACGGCCGTGATGGGCGAGTCGGAGACACGGGCGCTCGTCGTCGATGCGGACGGGGTCGAGACGTACGCGGGGTCGAAATCCGGCCTCGGTGGCCGCGTCGCGGACGCACTCGCGGCGGCACTGGAGTGAGGAACGCGTCGGTCCTGGGCGGTGTCACGGCCCCGGCGGGTGTTGTATAGCAATAGTTATCAAACCGGAACCGAACGCTACAGAGTGACAAGAATGAACGGGGGAGCCACCGCTAGAATCGCCGGAGGTCGACCGCCAGATGGTGGCTGACGCGCGCGACGTGCTCGTCCCCGTCGGCGACTCGGAGACGCTCCGACGGACGGTCACGTACGCGGTCGAGCGAGCACACGAGGCGGCTGTCGAGTCCGGCGAACCGATCACGGTACATTTCGTCTTTCCCGCCCGGTGGCGCATCTTCGAGGCCGACAAGTCGGCGGCCGACGCCGCCACGTCGCTGCTGGACCGGGTCGTCGCGTGGGGCGAAGAGGACCTCGACGACCTGATCGGCGAGGACGAACCACCGACCGTCGCGTTCGACGCGGGCACCGTCGGGACGGGCGAGTACGTCTTCAGCCCCGCCGACTTCGCGGACGTGGTCGGCCGGTACGCGGACGCGAACGGCGTCGGACGGATCGTCGTCGACCCGTCCTTCCGCCCCGGCGGGAGCGTCCCGATCCTCCGGTCGTTCGAGGAGGAACTCGCCCAGCGAGGGTTCGACGTACTGGAGGCGCCGGTCACGCGTCGCACCCGTCGTCGCCTCCCGTTTACCGAGATCGGCCTCCCCGAGTTCGCGCTGATCTACAGCATCTCCTTTCTGTTCTATCTCGCGCTCGGTGGCTGGAACGTCACCGACCCGTACGAACTGGTCACCGGCGTCGTCACCGCGAGCGTGGTCACGCTGACGCTCTCCCGGATCGCGCTCAAGAGTGAACTGCCGAACCTCCGGTTCGTCGGCGTCTCGGTCCTGCGGCTGGCGGCGTACACGCCGATCCTGCTCTGGGAGATTGCGAAGGCGAACGTCGCGCTCGCGTACGTGGTGTTGCATCCACGCCTCCCCATCGACCCGCGGATCGTCGAGTTCGACGCCGCGGTCTGGGGCGACATGCCGGTCACGACCCTCGCCAACTCGATCACCCTGACACCGGGGACCCTGACGATCGACGTGAGCCGCCAACATTTCCTCGTCCACGCGCTGATCCCCGACGCGGAGGACGACCTCCTCGAAGGG
>Ga0102942_1000137_pt1 | contig 25295 bp, 24 predicted proteins | sample SalPon2_C_H2O_MG_FD_78171 | JGI IMG/M metagenome (GOLD analysis project Ga0102942, IMG submission 78171) | Salt pond water microbial communities from South San Francisco under conditions of wetland restoration - Salt Pond MetaG R2_C_H2O_MG | ecosystem: Environmental > Aquatic > Non-marine Saline... | reverse complement strand
GGTTCCGGTGGACCTCCGTCAGGGAACCCGACTTTCGAAAACGGTTACCGTACCGGAGCCGGGGCGATCTGACCGGGGGGCCATCCTTTCCACACTGGCGTCAAATATGTCGGTCGGAGCGTCCGTCGACGTGGCCGAGATCGGCGGCCAGGCGTTCGGATACGTCCCGGGAGATCTGGTCTCCCTATGGCTGACAGCGGCCGAACTAGCAGCGGAACGGACCGACGCCGAACAGCCAGCTATCTCGGAGGCGGATCTCGAAGAAGCACTCGAGCTGACCGAACCAAGTGGGTTCGACCAGTCCACTACGGACATCCCGACGACGACGTTCGACGATATCGGCGGTCTCGATGAGGCGAAACGCGAGTTGATACGCGCCGTCAAATGGCCGCTGACGAACCCGGAGTTGTTCGAAGCGATCGACATCGAGCCGCCGGGCGGGATTTTGCTCTACGGGCCGCCGGGAACCGGGAAAACCATGCTCGCACGCGCAGTCTCGTCGATGAGCAACGCTAATTTCACGGCGATCAACGGCCCCGAAATGATGAACAGGTACGTGGGGGAAAGCGAACGCGCTGTACGCCGCGTGTTTGAGCAGGCGCGAGCGAACGCACCGGCAGTGCTGTTTTTCGATGAGATAGATGCGATCGGCGTGACACGCGCCGAGGACAATAATTCCCCGGCGACAGACCGGGTCGTCTCTCAACTACTGACGGAGCTGGACGGCGTCGAACGGCGGGGAGGGGTCACGGTCGTTGGGGCGACAAACCGGCCGGGACGGCTCGACGACGCGCTCTTGCGACCGGGGCGGTTCGACCGTCTCGTTTCGGTCCCGATGCCGGACGCGGCGGCGAGAGCTGAAATATTTCGGATCCACCTACGCGAGCGGGTGACGGGGAACTACGATATCGACGTTCACGCGCTCGCAGAGCAAACCGAAGGCTACACCGGCAGCGACATCGCCGCCATCGTGAGAGAGGCCGGGCTGTTGGCGATCGAGTCGCGGATTCGTGAGCGTTCACAGGGCCGTACGGCAGCCGCCGACCCGACGGTGCGGATCCGAGAGCGCGATCTAAAGCGAGCGCTCGAGACGGTCGATCCGTCGCTGTCGCCGGAGACCCGTACTCGGTACGACTCGCTCGATCAGTTCGAGTGAGTGACGTTCTGGGCGAAACCTCGTTTCGCAAGGCGCGAACGAGGCCAGCCGTGAGCGGGCAAAGACGGGTCGGTCACTCCAGCGTTCGTTCTCGGTGCAGCGTCAGTGTAGAGATGACTACTCCCGCAAGCGCGATCGCTTCGATACCCAACACCAGCCAAAAAGCCGGCCGGAACGCCAGCCCAGCCGCCTGGAACACGGGCAGGATAAACAGGCCGACGATGGCCAGAACTGAAGAAGCGACCAATCCGGCCAGCGATCGGTAGCTCTTGCGCGGAGGGGGTTCGCCCGGGTCACTCATGTGTAGCTACTGGCATACTGAGCCTCGCACAATAAAAAGCGCGCGACAGGGCTGTTAGTCCGCGGTCGCTTCTTCGGCAGACGGCGTCGGGGCGGAGTCGCCACCGACGACGGCCCGGCTCCGGAGGAGGATGAACCCGAACCCGATCTTGGCGAACAGGTCCAGGATCATGAAGATAAGCGTCTCTCCGTACAGGCTAAGAAGGCCGAGTCCTTCCGTGCCCACGAGCCACGCGACCGGGTAGACGGCCCAGGCGACGAGGATGACGTTCCGCAATACCTTGAACGTCGATTGGGTGTCCTCGTCGGCTTCCGCTGCTGCCTCCCCGACGACGACCACCAGGAAGTACAGCACGAACAGCATCGCGATCGTGCTGATCGTCCAGAAGGCATACCGCGCGACCGGAATCGTCATCAGCGTCGCGAACAGCCCCGTGACGATCATGAAGGCGTCGATCCCGATGAGCGTCGCGATATCGCGGTTCTTGGCGCCGGCCAAGAGGCCGATATCGAGCAACAAAAGCGGTGTGGTGAACAGCCAGTCAGCGTACCGGGCCCAGTAAATATCGAGTACCTGCCCGTTCACGAGCTCGACCTCGGTCAGGCCGAACCCGAAGAACATCGACAGGTACGACGACGCTGCGATTCCTGCGATCAGGATGGTGATGACGTAGAATTCTTCGGCTTCGGGATCTTGAACGTCCCATCCCTTTGCCATGAAGTAAACCATCCCGAGGAGCATTCCCACCGTTCCGAGGGCGAGCCAGATGCCTTCACCTTCAACGCCAAGGCTCGACATCTGCAGTGCCCAGACAGTATCTATCGGCATTACATATTGTATTAGGTCACATGATTATATAAATCAACAACCAAACGAGTGTGATACTCTCTCTCGGGGGATCATAACGAGGTCACAACCTGCCGGATAATCACTACTGGTTATCACTGTCGATAGATTCGCCCTTGGTAGTTACCACCACCAATAGATTCAACCCATATAATCACGTATTGTCGTACATGTCAGATGAGGTCCAAGAAACAGACACGTCGGAAACAAACACGGAGACTCGGACCGCCGCTGACGAACAGTCCGAAGCTGTGCTCGACGCCGAGGCTGTAGAAGAAGCCCAGACCGTCGAGGAGCTCACAGAAACCGTCGAGGAACAGCGAGAGCAGATCGAAGAACTGGAATCACTGTTGTTAGATCTCTCAGCGCGTGTGGCTGACGGAAACTCGATGGGTGTTTGTCCCGATTGCCACGGGCCCGTGATCAAGGTTGATCCCTGGTTCCGACCAGCAAAGATAAAATGCACAGACTGTCAGCGGGTGTTCCACGAGTACTGAGGGGCTCTCGGAGGACAAGAGCAAGCTTCGAGGAACGCATCTGTCGGCCGTGATCACAGCAGCGCGTGGTCCGGTAATTAGCGGAACCCGCTGAGACGTGCGAGCCCGTCAATCTCGCCACAACCAGCCAGTCGGACCCCCAATATCGATGCTATCGGCGGCTTTCGAAACCCTTTTTGATAGCCTGCGCGTCGTCGAAAACGCAGGCCGCCTTAGCTCAGACTGGGAGAGCACTCGACTGAAGATCGAGCTGTCCCCGGTTCAAATCCGGGAGGCGGCATTTTCCTGCGAACGACGTGAGCAGTGAAAATACTCCCGAGCGCGATTTGAACCCTGGAAGTCGCAACCGCGAGCGAAGCGAACGGTCCGTCTTCCTCTGGTTCATAATCCGGGAGGCGGCATCCGGCTTCTATACGATTTCCATTTGAGTAGCTTTCGCACTCGACTGAAGATCGAGCTGTCCCCGTTCCCGCGAGCATAGCGAGCGGGAAGTCGAAAGACTCGCTTCGCTCGTCTTTCGGGAGTTCACAATCCGGGAGTCGGCATCCATTATTCGCTCGGACGACATTCGGCAGACAGCAACGCTCTACGGCGGTCCGTCCGCTCGGTTTTCGGTGAAAGTTGGATGGGGTCTTGCTCGCACCTGACGCCGGAAATTTATATATACTGGCTCATGTGGGAAAACCATGGAACGTAGAAACGTGTCCAGAGCGTACACGGCAGCAATCATCAAACCGACGACGAAATCCGGAGGGAGCGTATGAGCGACGGAGAGACGATCGCTTTCTTTACCGAGGCGGCCTACGGGCCGGCGCTCAATTCGATCGGTATCGCCCAGGAGTGTGAAAAGCTGGGTCACGAACCGGTGTTCATCTGCGATCGCTCTATGGAAGGCGTGTTCGAGGACTACGGGTTCGAGGAGCATTACGTACACATGTCGGACCCCGAGGTGGATACCGACTGGGAGGCGTTCATCAACAAGCACATCCCGAACTTCAACAAGACGCCCTACGAGCAGATCGACAACTACGTCAAGGAGACCTATCAGGCGATCGTCGATTCGGCGAAGTGGGCCGAAAAGGATCTCCCGAACGTCCTAGAGGAGATCGATCCCGACCTGATCGTGATCGATAACGTGATCCTGTTCCCGGCGGCGAAGCAGTATGGAGTGCCCTGGGTCCGGATCACCTCGTGTTCGGAAAACGAGATCCCCGATCCGAACATCCCACCGCACCTCTCGGGTGCCCACGAGGACGACCCGGAGGCACACTACGAGTTCGACGCGCGGTTCAAGGAGGTCATCGAGCCAGTCCAGGCGGATTTCAACGAGTTCCTCGAAGCACACGGCGAAGATCCGTACCCGCGCGGGATGTTCTTCGAGACGTCGCCGTACATGAATCTCCTGAAATACCCGGAACGGCTCCGGTGGGATCGATGGAACGAACTGGATCCATCCCGGTTCCAGTATCTCAACGGCTGCATCCGCGAGGAAGAGGCGTCCTACGAAGTTCCGGACTTCGAAGACCTGAACGACGAACCGCTGTTGTACCTGAGTTTCGGCAGCCTAGGAGCGGGCGATACGGATCTAATGAAGCGTCTCATCGAGTTCTTCGGGACACAGCCCTATCGCTGTCTCGTGAACGTCGGCGACTATATGGACGAATACGACGAGTCGGAGCTTCCCGACAACGTGGTGATCGAGAGCTGGTATCCCCAGCAGTCAGTGATCGAACAGGCCGACCTGGTCGTCCATCACGGCGGCAACAACACGTTCAACGAGTGTCTCTACTACGGCACGCCCGCGATCATCATGCCATACGTGTGGGACGGACACGACAACGCCACGCGGCTCGATGAGACCGATCACGGGATCAAACTCCACCGATCGAAGTGGACCGACGAGGAGTTTGCGGACGCGATAGAGACGTGTCTCACCGACGAGGAGATACAGTCGAACGTGGCTGCCACCGCCGAGGACATGCAGGCAAGCGACGGTAAAAAGAAGGCCGCGGAACTACTGGACGAGCTGCTAGAGGAACATGCCTGAATCCGAATCGACGGCCGCAAGCGTCCTGCAAAATCCGACGGAGATCGACGACCTCGACGACTGGGGTCCGGTCTCTGACATGATCGAGGGACAGTCACACACGTCGGGGACCGTTCTGCACAAAGGGCCGGACGGCCGTTCGGAATGCGGTATCTGGACCTGCACACCGGGACACTGGGAGTGTGTGGTCGATCGAGACGAGTGCTGTCACTTCCTCGAAGGCCGAGCCACCTACACCCACGAGAACGGCGACGTTATCGAGGTCGAACCCGGGACGGTCGCCTTCTTTCCGGAGGGATGGACCGGCAGTTGCCGCGTTCAGGAAAAAGTACGGAAGGTGTACATGCGCCGGTGAGCGAATGAACGTACCGTTCCTCGACACCCATGAACTGAATCGGGCGAAAGAGTACGGAATAAAAGAGTCCGAGCGATGCGGGACGGACGGACACGAACGACGCGAAACGGGAGGACCCGAACGAGTAGCCACAGTGAGTGACGACCGCGAGGGTGTTCGATGACGGAGTTCGACCCCTTCGCCCGACACGTCTTTTACGACAACGAGTTTCACGCCAGCCAGTCGAGCGACTCGATCGAGGTAATCGATCCGGCGACAGAAGAGCCGGTCGGTGAGGTCGCCGACTGTTCCGCAGACGAAGTCGAATCGGTGATCGACCGCGCGACGGACGCACAGACGGCGTGGGAGCGACTGGACGCGAAGACGCGGGCGTCGTTCCTGCACGACGTCGCCGGTTCGATCGAATCGTCGGGGTTCGACGATGCCGCCGAACTGATGACGAAAGAACACGGCAAACCCTTCCCGGAAGCGGAAGGCGAACTGGCAAACGTCGCGCCGGTCTTCCGGTACTACGCCGAAATGGCGCGCGACGAAGCGGGACGGATTCCCGGCTCCACGCAGTCCGAGTCGTTCCAGTTTTATCGCTACTTCCCTTACGGCGTGACAGTTCACATCGTCCCCTCGAACTTCCCGGTGCTTTTGACGGCGTGGACGGTCGCCGCCTCGCTCGCAGCGGGGAACGCGGCGATCGTCAAACCCTCGGAACTGACGCCGCTTTCGACACTCCGGTTCATGGAACACTTCCGGGAACTCCCGAGCGGACTCGTGTCCTGTCTCACGGGGCGGGGTGAGACCGCCCAGACGCTGCTTCGATCACCTGACACCGATGCTGCCGCGTTCACCGGCGGTGTCGAGACCGGGCGGAAAGTAAACACAGCCTGCGCCGAACAGTTGATGCCAGCCGTCATCGAAGCCGGTGGAAACGACCCGATGATCGTCACCGAGCACGCGCCGATGGACGTGGCGGTCCCCGGGTCGGCGACGGCGGCGTTTCATCTATCCGGACAGGTCTGTACGGCCTCGGAGCGGTTTTACGTCCACGAAGCCGTTCACGACGAGTTCGTCGAGGGGCTGGTCGATATCGCCCGGTCGCTCCGGGTCGGCAACGGGCTGGCCGACAACGAGATCGGACCGCTGGTCAGCGAAGCCGCTCGCAAAAAAGTACAGCGGCTAGTCGACGGCGCAGTCGAGGACGGGGCGACGGTCGCCTGTGGCGGGCGCATTCCGCCCGAACACGACGACGGGTGGTTCTACGAACCGACGGTGCTGACGGACGTGACGCCGGATATGGCGGTCACGACCGAGGAAACGTTCGGCCCGGTGGCGCCGATCTGTGAAGTGTCGTCCTTCGAGAAAGCGGTGGGGCTCGCAAACCGGACCGAGTACGGATTGGGTGCGTCGGTGTTCACGACCGATCTCCGGGAGTCCATGGCCGCCTACGAATCGCTCGAAGCCGGCATGGTCTGGATCAACAACCCGATCATCGACAACGACGCGGTTCCCTTCGGTGGCTGGAAACGCTCGGGGATCGGCCGGGAACTCGGCCGGGAAGGGCTAAACGCGTTTCGCCGGACAAAGATGGGCGTTCTCGACTGGAATCCGACGGTCCAAGAGTGGTGGTATCCGTACCCTGACGAGTGGTTCTACACCAGCGGCGGCGAGCGCTTCTGAAGTCACCTGCGTCGTCTGTCGTGATCGGCCGCGATTCCGGTCACGACGGCGGTTCGGTCGCAGCGCCGTCGCCGAGCGCGTACACGAGGGCACCCTTGAGGACTGCCTGTTCGCCGAGTTCGCTGAGAGCGACGGCCGGCGCCTCGACGATGACGTGGTCATCGAGACGGTCCCGGATCGGAGCGACGACGTGCGAGGGGTTGTTGAGCGCGACAGCGCCGCCGATGATCACGACCGCCGGGTCGTACGAATGAACCACGTTTGCAACCCCAACAGTGTTTAACGTCGCAAGCCGACGGAGCACGCGGTCGGCGAGTTCGTCTTCGCCAGCGTACTCGAAGACGTCTTTCGCGGTGAACGACTCCGCCTCAATCGGCAAGTCGGTCGAAATCGACGCCCGGCGGTAGAGCAGACGAGCGAACCGCGGAATGTTATCACCCGAACAGTACGCTTCCCAGTGGCCGTCCCGCCCGCAGCCACAGGACAGAGCCCCCTGCCAATCGACCGTCGTGTGTCCGACTTCGCCCGCGTTTCCGTTTCGACCGACGAGGAGGCTCCCGTCGGCGATGATACCGGCACCGATCCCGGAAGAAATAGTGAGGTAGACCACGTTCGGCGTCTCGGGGTAATTGAAAAACCGTTCGCCGAGCGCTCCCGCCGCCGTATCGCCACAGAGGAACACTCGTTCGGTCTCTAGAAGTTCCGAGAGCGCCTCGACGAGCGGGATCGGGCCGAGGTCGTCCGCCAGATTCGACGGCGTTCGGACGACACCGGCAGCACGATCTAGACGCCCCATCGACCCGATTCCGGCAGCCGTGATCGAATCCGGCCTCAACCCCGCATCGGAGCAGGCGTCCCGGACGACCGCCGCTACAGCCTCGGTGATGGCCGATCCGGTCGGACCGCTCGGTGTGGTGGTCCGTGCGCTGCCGATGATCGTAGCCGACCCGTCCCCGACGACCGCGCGGACGTTCGTCGCACCGAGATCAACGCCTACGTAGGCCATTGTTGGCATCTTTCGTCGACGTCGCTTAATACTGCCCGTCCCACCGCCCCAGCTGCATGACCAGCGTTTATATTTCTGCTTCCGATACCGTCGAATATGGACGAGATACGGTTCGGAACCGGCGGCTGGCGAGCAACGGCGGAACACTTCACCGACCGGCGTGTCAGGATGGTCGGTCAGGCTATCGGAACCTATCTTCGAGACACACAGAACGATAGCGGGCGAGCAGTCGCGGTCGGGTACGACGCCAGAGAAACCTCACCTGAGGCGGCCGAAAGCATCGCGGAAGTGCTCTCGGAAAACGGGTTCGACGTACTTCTCGCCGATCGTGATTTACCGACGCCGGTAGTCGCGTACGCGATCGCCGACCGGGACCTTGCGGGGGCGGCCATCGTCACAGCCTCGCACAATCCGCCGGAGTACAACGGTGTGAAGTTCGTTCCGGAGACCGCCGCGTCGGCGCTCCCGGAGGTGACCGATGCGATCGAATCGAACCTCGCGCCGCCCACGTCAGTCCCGAAAAAACAACGGGGAGAGATTCGACGTTTCGATCCGGTCCCCGCGCACAAGACGCACGCGATGGAACTCACCGGCCGGTACTTCGACACCGACCTCTCGGAACTGACAATCGTTTACGACGCGATCCACGGCAGCGGTCGCGGCGTCACCGACTCGCTCCTCGAAGCCGCGGGTGCGACCGTCGTCCGCCGCCGCTGTGAGCGTGATCCCACGTTCGGGGGCCAGGCACCGGAACCGAGCCCAGAGACGCTTGCGGGACTTCACGACGCAGTCACAAAGCACGACGCGGATCTCGGGATCGCAAACGACGGTGACGCCGACCGGATCACGGTCTGTACGCCCGAGAGGGGCGTTTTGAACGGACACTTGCTGTTTGCGGCGCTGTTCGACGCACTACTTCGAGACGGCGGGGCGACCGGTCCAGCGATACGAACAGTCTCAACGACGTTCCTCATCGATCGGATCGCCGACGCCTACGGGGTCGATGTCCACGAGGTGCCGGTCGGCTTCAAATGGATCGCGGACGGGATGGAGAGACACGACGGACTCTTCGGCGGCGAGGAGTCGGGTGGCTTCACCGTCGACGGCCACATCGGAACCAAAGACGGGGTTCTCATGGCACTTTTCGCCGCCGCAGTGACCGGTGTCGAGTCGATCGACGATCGGCTCGACCGCCTCTTCGAGACACACGGAGAGGTGTACGCCGACAAAGTCAGCGTCGACTGTCCCGACGAGCGGAAAACGGCCGTTATCGACGCAGTTGAGCGTCAGCTACCGGAGACGATCGCGGGGCAGTCCGTCGCCGAAACCGTCTCGCTCGATGGGTTCAAGTTCCTGCTCGATGACGGGTCGTGGGTTCTCGTGCGGCCGAGCGGTACCGAGCCGAAGCTCCGAATCTACGCCGAGGCGAACGACGGCGAACGACTCGATACGTTGCTCGACGCCGCTCGTGAGCTTCTCACCGATTTGTTGAAATCGTTGGCCGACGGGAAGTAATCGTCTCGTCATATCGATCGGCAGGGCTGCATTCGCCGATCGCGGACACACACCGCTTAGTTTCGAGGAGTGTTGCCGGGTGGACGTCTCAGCCGGTCTCCGATCCGGCGGGAGATCGTCGGGTCGTCGAGGAGCATCCCCAGATCGAGTTCGTCGACCGCCGCGGGGATGGTGTCCGAAACGTGGGAGCTGCGGCGCGTTTCAATCGAAACGCCCGATCGTCGTCTGATCGGTACTGGTGTTGCCATCGTCAGCACCAGCGGTGTCGTCCTCGTCCGCTACTCTGCCCGACACCGCCGTACGGTCGTCCGGCGATGGCTCGCCGGCACTCTTGCCGGTACCCGTCGGGATGGTGGTCGAGTCAGTCTCACTGCCGGAAGCCGTTCCTGTCTCGGGTTGGTCGTCGTAGTTACTCGACCAGCAACCGACGTCCGTTGCCGTTTGCTCGTCATCGCCGACGTCGGCGAGTGAAACCTGTGTTCCATTGTTGTCGGTCGTGCCGTGCTTTTCGGCGATCGCCTCGGCGGCGCCGTAACCGCCGGCGAAGGAGGCGCGTTTGGCGATCTCCGGCCGGCGAAGCTCGCGTGCAGCCTCGGCCCGATACCGCTCGTGTTCGGACCAGAACGCCTCGCGTCGCTGCTCGAAATCGACGACCGGCCGCGGGTAGTCCGCTCCGATGACGACGCCGGAATTCTCCTGTACCGCCAACGGTGTCCGCTCCGGTCGATCGAGAAACCGGCTCGGCAGGGGCTCTAGCTCGGGGACCCACTCGGTGATCCACTCGCCATCCGGGTCGTGGTCTCGGACCTGTTTGCGCGGGTTGTACACCCGCTGTGACGGCTTCCCAATGAGCCCGGCCTGGCTCTGCCATTGGGTGTAGTTGATGCCGACGTCACTGTCGATCAGGTGATGATGGTACCAGTCGGCGCCGATCCACCACGGCTGCTGGAGGATGTGTGTGAAAAACGACGCGCACATCGCCCGCATCCGGAAATTCAGCCAGCCGGTCTCCCGGAGACACCGCATCGACGCGTCAACCATCGGCATCCCGGTGCGTCCCCGTTTCCAGGCCGTGACGAGATCGGGCTCGTGGGTGTCCTCGTTGCGGCCTTCGAAGACTGGGTTGACGGCCTGCTCCGTCCATCCCGACCAGTCAGCGAGCTTCTGATTGTAGTGTAAGTTCCAGTACAGCCGGCTAGTAAACATTTCGCGGCCGCGGCAGTCCGGCGCGTTGTCGTTGACGTACTGGTAGACCTGCCGGACCGAAAGCAGTCCGAAGTTGAGGTACGGCGAGAGCCCGCTCGTTCCCTCGCGTGCGTCCTGTGGCGCAGAGATGCTGCTGGGGTACGACCGGATTCGGTCGACGAACCCGCCCAGTTGCGTGGTCGCCGCACGGTGGGTCCCCGTCGGAACCTTCCGTTTTGTCGGCGTGATATCGAACCGGTCGTCGATCAGGGCTGGTGTAACACCGGTGTCGAGTACGGTTCTGACTGTCTCGTTGGTGTCCCAGTCCGGCGTCTGTTGGGTGTCTTCGAGCCATCGCTCGACGCGGGATTGCCAGTTCGACCTGGACCACTCGGCATCGCGAACCAGCCCGTCGCCGGAGATGAACGCCACGGCGTCACCACAGGCTCGCTTGACACGTTCGTCCCGACGCTGGCCGTAGCGGCTCGTCGGCGTCGCCATCGTCAGCACCGACCAGCCCCGGTCGACGAACGCCGAGAGGATGTCGACCGGATCGCCGTATCCGACGGTCAGCCCGGATGCATCCGGCGGCCGTAACTCGCCCGATGATTCGTCGACGTCTCCAGCCGAACCGAACTGGTGTGGATCGAGCGACGTAGCCGCAGTCAGGCGGTCCGCGGAGGGCCTCGCCGCCCGCTCGGCTGTGGGCCCGGAGAGCGCCGCGTACAGGTGATCGAGGCTTGTGACCGCCTCGTGGAGAAAGCGAATTCGGGCGTCACACGCGAGGCCGGCCTCGCCGTAGAACGTCGGGTCGAACACGAACAGCGGGCAGACCGCCGCCCCGTCGGCGACCGCCCGCGACAGGGCCGAGTGGTCGTCTGTCCGGAGGTGTTTGCGATACCAGACCACATAGCCGGTCGCGTCGTCCTCGCCGGCGATTGCACTCGGGGTTGGGATGTCCGCCGGAGCCGGAATCATGAGCTCGTGATCGTCGACTCCGCTGCTTCCGGCCGTCGTGTCGTCAGCCGTGTCCCCGTGTTCGGGTGACATCGAACAACCGTTTGTAGGACCGTGTCCGGTATAATCGCAGCGGCGTCACCGCGCACGAGCATCGAAGCGACTGCTTGGCGGTGGGCCCCGGTATCTGTGGCTTCCCATGCGATAGCGACGGAGTATTAACACCGGATTGGTTCAGAACACGTAGGCACATGGGACGTGAAACATGGCGGACACGTGTCGGATTTATTCTCGCGGCGGTCGGGAGCGCAGTGGGACTAGGTAACATCTGGCGGTTCCCGTTCCAGGTCGGTCAGGAGGGAGGCGCGGCGTTCATGGTCATGTATCTCGCCTTCGTGCTGTTGATCGGGTTCCCGGCGATGCTCGCGGAGTTCGTCGTAGGACGGAGAACAGAACTGAACGCTGTCGGTGCCGTCCGTGAGTTCGCCGGCGGCGCATGGACGTATCTCGGCGGCCTCTTCGTGGTCATCGGTTTCGTCATCCTCTCGTATTACAGCGTGGTCTCTGGATGGGTACTCCTATACGTCGCCGGCAGTGTGACGGGTGCATATGTCGGTGACGCCGCACAGGGCGAACCGCCGGTCGCTGCCCAGTTCTTCGTCGAGATCGCCTCCGGTTGGGATGCGCTCTTCTTTCATGCGATCTTCATGCTGATCGTCGTCGGTATCGTGATGCTCGGCATCCAGCGGGGGATCGAAATCGGCGTCAAAGTGATGGTCCCGGCCATCTTCGTGATCTTCGGTGTGCTTTCGGTGTACGCGTTCAGTCTTTCGGGGGCGGGAGAAGCGTACGCGTACTACCTCTCGCCGAATCTCGGGTACATCATGGCGAATTGGCAGAGCCTGGTGCCGGCCGCGGCCGGGCAGGGCTTCTTTACCCTCTCTCTCGGCATGGGCGTGATGATCACGTACGCGTCGTATCTCGGCTCGGACGAAAACCTCGCGATCGACGGGACGAGCATCGTCGTGTTGAACACGTCCGTCTCGGTTCTGACCGGACTGATCGTCTTCCCGATCCTGTTCACGGCGGGGCTGGACCCGGAGACCTCCGGTGCCGGCGCGCTTTTCATCAGCGTCGCGGCGGCCCTTGGGAGCCTGCCGTTCGGTCGCGTCGCCGGGGTTCTGTTTTTCACCACAGTCGCCATCGCCGCGCTGTCCTCTGCGATTAGCCTCATCGAGGTCGTCGTCTCGTATACGATCGACGAGTACGGGATCACTCGAAGAAAGGCGACCGCGACCATCGGGCTCGGCGTCTTCCTCCTGGGAGCGCCCGTAACCATCGATACGGTGTTCGTCGACCTCTACGACATGCTCGCCGCACAGATCCTGCTCGTGCTGGGTGGGATACTGCTGATGGTCGTCATCACCTGGTTCCACGCGGACGAGGCGGTCGAAGAACTGGGGAAGGGTATCGGAGACCTCGGCGTTGCAGGCTCTCTGTGGATCTGGATGGTTCGGATCCCGGTCGTCGTCGTCCTGCTCGTTTCGCTGTATCTCGGTGTCACTGGCTATCTGGAGTTCCTTCAGGGTCCCTTCTCCGAGTTCCTCGCCTCGATCTAACTGAACGCCGCTGCCGTTTGTCAGTGAGGATTCGCCCGGTATCCGTTAGGCGACATTCACGTTTCGAATCTCGAACCGCGCGCCGCCGGCGCTACTTTCAGTGATCGAAATTTCCCAGCCGTGTGCGTCCGCGATGTCCTTGACAATAGCCAACCCGAGGCCGGTTCCGTCCTCGGAGGTGGAGTAGCCGGGCTCGAACAGCCGTTCGGCGTCCGCCTCGGTGATCCCCCGCCCGTCGTCGGCGACGTAGAAGCCGGTGTCGTCCGTAAGCGCGCCCACGGAGACTGTTATCCCGTCGCCGCCGTGCTCCACGCTGTCGTCAGCCTGTGGCTGACTGCTTGTCGAACCGTGTTCAACAGCGTTCCGAAGCAAGTTCTCAAGCAGTTGCTGGAGGCGGCTTTCGTCAGCGATCACCGTCAGATCGTGTTCGACGGCGAGCGTCGCGTCGGACGAATCGACGACGTCCCAACAGCTGTTTGCGATCTCGGACAGCGAGACCGGTTCGGTTTCGTCGATCGGCTGGCCTTGGCGAGCGAGCGTCAACACGTCGTCGATGAGCGCGTCCATCCGCTCGATCGCCGTCCGGAGTGAATCGATGTGCTCGCTGTCACATTCGGTCGCCAGGAGTTCCAGCCGCCCGGTCGCCACGGAGAGGGGGTTTCGCAGGTCGTGAGAGATGACGCTCGCGAAGCGATCGAGGCGCTCGTTCTGCCGTGTCAGTTCACGTTCTCGCGCCGCGAGTTCGCTGCGTTCGGCCTCCAGTTCGGCACGGTACTGCTGTTGTTTCCCGTCGTAGTAGCCGATGAGGACCCCACCGAGGGCACCTGTCGTCATCCAGTTAACGAGCATGAACGGCACGTCGGCCATCGTGATCCCGTGGGCCGCCTGATAGGGGATTACCGGATATCCGAACCCGACACCGATGAGGATCCCGGCTCCGGTCCACGCCGTCACACGCTGGGTGTGCGGCGTCGCGAGGTCGCTCCGAAAGAGTCCGATTCCGGCCACGACGAGGAGCAGCGACAGACAGAGCGGCACGATCACACCGATCGTGAGGGTGTGAACGCCGCTTTCGGCGGCAGCGTGATAGAGATCGACGGATGCCGTCGTCACTCCAACGGCGATGATCCCGCCGGCGTTACGTCCTCGTCGGGAGAGCCACTCGCTCATGGTGTGGCGACGTCAACCGACATCGTACTCGAACGTCGCTGCCCGAGCACCGCCTCAATCATCATTGTATGGCGTTGGTGAGGAATGGTTTTAACAGGTTCGAACGGCGGATAAGACATCGATAGCAGTGCGATTCGATGTCTAGGCCGGGAAAGATACGACGGACGGCATCGGTGTGATTCGGGTTGTCGAACCTAACTGATAAATATGAAGAATAGGTAACAGCCCTCATGGCCGATGGATCCGATCCCGGGCAGATGTCGGAGCAGTGGAGCGAGATCGTGGCACGGATGAACGAGCAGATGGTCGAGGGGATGGAGGCCAGCACGGAAGCACAGGCGGAGTTCGTCGAATCCTGGATTGGCGCCTTCGAGTCAATAGACCAAGAGCAGTACGCGGCGGAGGGGTTCGAAGGCAGCACTGAGGCGCACTCGATCTGGATGGACGCCGCCGAAGAAACCGCAGAAAAGATGGCAGCGGCCGCCAGTGGCGAGGACGTTTCGCCCGAAGAAGTCCGGGATCTGTGGCTCGACAGCGCCAACGAGGCGTTCAAGGACGTCATTTCGACCGACGCGTTCGCCTCGATGACCGGTGGGACGGTCGAAGACGTCCTGGAAATGCGGGAGGCGGTCGACGAGAGCGCCCAGTCGACACTCCAGGAGTTCGGCTTCGCGACCGAACGCGACGTCCGGGAAGTCGGCGAGCGACTCGTCGAACTCGAGCGCCGTCAAAAGAAAGTCGAACGAGGGCTGGAGCGACTCGACGCGATCGAGGCGAAACTCGACCGCGTGCTCGAACATTTCGAGGAGCCGTCATGACTGATCCGGCGAGCGCATTCGATATCCAGCAACAGACCTGGGAAAACGCCGCGGACTTCCTGGAAAAGCTCGGCCGCGTCGACGACGCCAGCAGCCAACTCGCGGAGGTGGAAGTCGGTCAGACCCCGAGTAGGGTCGTCTACGAGGAGAACAAACTCGAACTCCTCCACTACGAGCCCCGGACCGACGAACAGCACGACGTCCCGATCCTGTTCGTCTACGCGCTTTTCAACAAGCCGTTTATTCTCGATCTACAGCCGGATCGATCCGTGATCCGAACGTTCCTCGATCACGGCTTCGACGTCTACATGATCGACTGGAACGAGCCGTCGCTTCTGGATCACACGCTCACCTTCGAGGACTACGTCGATCGCTATCTCGACAACTGCGTCAACGTCGTCAGAGAGCGATCCGGCCGCGGGGCCATCAACCTCCTCGGCTACTGTATGGGCGGGGCCTTCTCGGTGCTTTATGCTGCGCTCTATCCGGAGAAGGTCCGGAACCTCGGGCTGATGGCAACGGCTGTGAACCTCCGCGATACGGACAGCGTCGTCGACCAGTGGGTCGGCGACGACTTCTTCGACACCGAGACGCTCATCGACACCTACGGGAACGCCCCGGCGGAGATCGTCGACGCCGCCTTCTCGATCCGCGAACCCGTCCAGAACAGCCTCACGAAGTATCTGCGGTTCTTCGACGGGATCGAGGACGAGGACTTCGTCGAGAACTTCGCCCGCATGGAGCGGTGGATCGAGGAGAGCATCGACATCCCCGGCCGGATGCTCGTGGACTTCATCGAAGCGACCTACCACGAGCAGAAGATCTACAACAACGAGATGTACATCGATGGCCGACACGCCGACCTCGAGAACCTCGACATGCCGATCGCGCAAGTAATCGGCAACTACGACAGCGTCGTCCCGCCGGAAGCACCGAGAGAGTTCACCGAATCGCTTCCCGGAGAGCCAGCGGTCTTCGAGGCGGACACGGGCCACATGGGACTGGCGGTCTCGGGTCGGTCGCACGGCGAACTGTGGCCGTCGGTCTGTGCGTGGTACGCCGAACGGTCACAGATCGAGGACTCGGCGACGGAGGAAACGGCCGGGGGCGAAGCCGACCTCCGATGGATCGACGGAATCGGGACGACCTACGCGAAACGGCTTCAAGAAGCCGGCGTCGAGGGGATCGCGGATCTCGCGGCCGCCGCTCCCGAGCCGCTCGCCGAGGCCGCCGACGTTCCGGCGGGCCGTCTGGAGGGGTGGATCGAACAGGCGCGGACGATGGGGGAGTGAACGACGCCTCCAGTCTTCCGGCCGCTGTTTGTCGGAGCGACTGTCCCGAGTATGAGAGACGTTATACAACATCATAGAATATAAATAATGTACGATTACTACGTACGAGCAGACGTGTACGAGACGAAAGGCGGGGCGACGAGAGACGGGACGAACAGTCGGAGCAGCGGCATCGGGCCGTCGGAGGGGCGATAGAGACGATGCTTACCGGAAGTGCGACGCAGGGATGGCCGTTCTCGCCGGCGCTGTTTCGGATCCTGCGCCGGCTTCGACGCAACCGGCGCAACGGCGGCTGTGCGGTCGACTGCGAGCACGACCGAACGGCAGACTCGCGGCTGCCGTGGTCGACCGGCGGCGCTTACGGCGGGTGGGGTGGACAGGCCTTCCACGGTGTCGGCGGCCCGGCCGGAGCGTTCGGGGACGACCGCGACCCGACACCGGTCGTGTTCGTTCACGGCACGCAGCGGGACGCCTGCGACTGGGAGGATCACGCGGCGTTCTTCTTGCAGCGTGGCTATGGGGGCGACGATCTCTGGGCGATAACGTTTCGTGACGGCGCCCCGACCCACAGGGAGATGGCCGAACAGCTCGACGACTTCGTCGGCCAGGTCCGCGAGCATACCGGTTCCGACACCGTTGCGATCGTCGGACACAGCCTCGGGGTTACGGGGATCCGGTTTTGGCTGGCCACCCGCAACCGCTACGACTGGGTCGAGACGGTCGTCGGACTCGCCGGGCCGAACCACGGCACGGTGTTCAACACCTGGTGTGCCGAGGTCGGTATCGACACCGACGGCTACCAGGTGTGTCCCTTCCTGCGGGCCGACTACGACGAGCACGACAAGCATCCGCTCGCGTCGCTCAACCGGAACGAAACGCCGGGTGAGGTCGGGTACTACACGCTCCGGGGGACCGACGACGCCCTCTTTTGGCAGTGTCCCCGAAGTCCCGAACTGGCGGGGGCGACGAACGTCGCCCTCGAAACGGGCCACGACGGCGTCCGAACCGCCCGGGCGGCGAAGGAGTACCTCTTCGAGTGGATCGCGGACGAACACCCCTACGACCTCCGTCATCAGGTCGGTCTCTCGCGGTGACCGTCATCGGCCGGATGCGGTCGGATGCGTCCTCACGACTCACGTGCCGCGAACCGATCCCGTGGCGTACACTTATATCGCGTTGGCTGTATCGGAAACGCATGCCACGCGATTACGACAGATCCGAGATCCCGTCGGTGTACAACCTCCAGGACGCGACGCCGTACCGCGACGAGCAGGGCTTTCAGCAGGTCGTCTTCCGGGGAATCGATCAGCTGATCGGCTTCTCACAGATCGGCCCCGAAAAGCCCGAGGCCGAGCCGCACACCCATCCGTACGAGCAGATGAACATGCTCGTCGACGGCCGCCTCGAGTTCCACGTCGACGGCGAGTGGGTCGAACTCGAGCCGTACGACGCGTTGACCATCCCACCCGAAATCCCCCACACCGCGCGGCCCCTCGACGGGGAGCACGCGACGCTTTTGGCCTTCTGGCCGCTCCGTGAGGACCGGATCGACGGGACGGCGTATCAAGACGAGTTCCCGGAAGTGTAGCGCAGAATCGAGCGTCCGCTTCTTGTCGAGCGAAAGCGGCGATCGGGGCGCGTCCGCCGCGGGCTTTCCGGACAGACCGAACCAATGAGGCCGCGAACAATCATTTTATCAGCTTCAGGAGACGGGATGTGGTATGGACGGACATGACGCGGTCATCGAACTGCTGAACGCCGAGGACGTCGGGACGATATTCACGCTGATGTCCGAGGACACGATGGCGATGATGTCGGAACTAGAGACGGCTTGGGACGACCGCATCCGGATGATCAAAACGCGACACGAGCAGGGCGCAATGGCGATGGCGGACGGGTACGCGCGCTCGAGCGACGGCTTCGGTGTCTGTCTGGTCGGCCGCGGCCCCGCCGTCGCCCAGACCGGGACGGCGATGGTCACCGCACGAAAGAAGGGTTCGGACGTGCTCGTGATCGTGCCCGAAAGCGCCCGCTCGGCGGCGTACGACATCAAGGAGTTCGAGCAGACGGCGTATCTCCGATCGACGATCGGGAACGTCGTTTCGGTCGGGAGCCACGAGACGCTGGTCCCGAAGTTTAGGGAGGCGGTGCGGCGGGTCAAGACCGGCGACGGGCCACTGGCCATCCAGATCCCATGGGACATTCTGGACGGAACGACAGCGGAACCGGACGAGATCGAACCCGTACAGATGCCGGCCGGGAACGGACGCATCCACCCCGACCGCGGCGCCATCGAACAGGCCGTCGATCTCTACGTCGAATCCGATGCCTTCCAGCCACCGGTTATCCTCGCCGGCCGGGGTGCCATCGAGTCGGACGCGAAAGCGGCGATCGAAGCGCTGGCCGAGCGGATGAGTGCGCTTCTCACGACGTCGCTTCAGGCCCGGGATTACTTTTCGGATCACCCGTATTATCTCGGATTCAACGGGGCGTGGGGGACGAACCTCGCCAACAAATACACGAACGAGGCGAAGCTGGTCTTCGCGTTCGGGGCGGGGCTGAACCCCTACACGATCGACGACGGCCACGTGTTCGGCCCCGAAACAAAGGTGATACACGTCGATTCCGAGCCGGCAAGCCTCGGCCGGCACGCCGATATCGAACTCGGGATTCAGGGCGATGCGCGTGTCACTGCCGAAGCGCTCACCGAGGAGCTCCGACGACGCGACATCGATCGCGACGGAGCGCTCTGGAGCGAAGAGCTCAAAGCGACCATCGCCGAGACGTCACCGATGAACGATCGGGAGTTCCCCGAAACGCCCGGCACGATCGACCCCCGAGAGCTGGTCACCGAACTGAACGAACTGCTGCCGGAAGCAAAGAAGGTCGTCACGGACGCCGGGCACCTCACTCGCTGGGTGATGGATGGCATCCGAACGCCGCCGGAGGACTTCACGTTCACGCTCGATTTCGCGTCGATCGGGCTCGGGCTCCCGATGGGCGTCGGAACCGCCGTCGCCGCCGAGGAGAAACCGTGCGTCACCGTCTGTGGCGACGCCGGCCTGATGATGTCGATCCAGGAGCTTGAAACCGCGATTAGAAATGACGTGCCGATGACCGTCGTCGTGATGAACGATAGTTCGCTCAATTCGGAGTACCACAGTCTCGACGCCAAGGGCGAAGCCCCCGGCGTCGCCCGAGTCGACGCGCCGGATTTCGCTGCCGTCGCCGAATCGCTGGGTGCGCGGGGACACACGGTCCGAAGTCTCGAGGAGCTGGCTGACCTCTCCGATGAACTGGGGACCGCTCCCAGCGGCCAGCTCGTGATCGACTGCAAGGTGAATCATCTGGTCAGACACCGCAGCAAGACCTGACACCGCCCGATCGATATCGACAGAAGGCCCACACGACCCGATCAGAAATCGCGGTGGGCTCTGCTCCCACGCGATCGGGGCTGGAACGACTCCGATCCGCGGAACCGTTTTGTGGACGCCGCCCCCGCAGCCAATATGACGCTGCAGATCGGGACGCGAATCGCTCAGCGGACGATCGCCGAACTCGTCGCCGGGATCGAGGCCGCGATCCCCCGGCTCGTTTCGGGAGCCGTTTTCGCCGTCGTCGCCTACGTCGCGATCCGGGCCGCACTGACCTTGCTCGGTGGTATGCTCCGGAGATACTACTCCGAACGACAGGCGCTCGTCGTCCAACTGGCCGTCGCGGTCGTCGGTACGTTTCTGTGGTTCGGCGCCGCGCTGGCGTTTCTCAAGATCGTCGGATTCGGTGACATCGCGGCGAGTCTCGGGACCGCAGTCGGGTTCATTGCACTCGGCGTCTCGTATGCCCTCTCGGAGATGATAGAGGACACCGTCGCAGGGGTGTATCTCCTCCGGGATCCTGACTTCGAGGTCGGTGATCGGATTTCCGTCGGGAAGACGGACGGGAGAGTCGTGGCGATCGAACTGCGCAAGAGCCGGTTCGCACTGGACAACGGTGACCGGGTCGTCATGGCCAACCGGGACGTCGAAGCGGCCTGGACAAAACGGGCCGATGAGGGATGACAACGACGATTACTGACGCCGCAGTCAGGCCAGTCGGTCGTCGACGATCCGCCGGGCGACCGAGACGGCGTTTTCGATCCCGATCTCGAACCCGTCCTCGAAGGTCGGATCGAAGAGCGATTCCCGGGCCGACGTGTCCGGTTCCGGGCGGTCGTGGTTCGAGATTCCGCGAACGCTGAGATACCGACCGAGGCGGTCGAACCGCTCAAGTGCCGCCGCCGTGCCGGCGTCCTCCATCTCGGTTGCCCGGTACGGGCCGACTCCGCGGGCATCGACGAGCTGGCCGGCCTGTCCGGCGAGTTCGCGTCCGTGCCAGATCTCGTCGCCACAGAGGTTCGTCCCCCCGACGAGGCGGGGGGCACCGTTTTTCTGTTCGTCCCCAACGGCGGTGAGGGGAGCCGTTTCGGCCAGCGAGCGCGCCTCTGTGACCAGTTCGGCGTCGAGGTCAAAGACGCCCTGTTCTTCGGTGTAGGGGTTCAGCGCGATCGGGTCCTCGCCGTCCGTCGGATTGACGCGGCACTTGTCGTCCCAGTCGACGATCGCGTCGGCGACGACGACCGATCCGACCGGGAGCGTCGGGGGACCGCCGGCGACGCCGACCGAGAGGACCAGCGCGTTCTCGAGATCGACCCGATCGCTCGAAACGAGCGCGGTCGTCGTCGTCGCGGCCGCAGTTTTGCCGATCCCTGTCGGGACGACCCCGAGGCCGTGCTCCGTATAGCGAAGCGGCGTGGGGACACCAGTAACGTCTATTGTGCGTTCGAGGTCGTACGCTGCCCGCCAGGGGGCCGCTTCGCCGGGCAGGCCCGCCAGGTCGTCGAACGCCGGTAATACGAGGACGTCCACGGCGGTAGTCATACCGATCCTTCAGCGGGCAGAGCCAAAGGATCGGCGGTCGGGAACCCGTGGGCGGCGACCGGGCCGGCAGAGGAAGTCACTTAAGCCTGCCCGTGCCCGAACGGACCGTAATGGCGAACCCGAACGCGAAAGGCGATCGCAGGGAACGCGAACTCGTCACGGCGCTCGACGAGGCCGGATTCGCGGTCATGCGTGCGCCCGCCTCGGGCAGCGCGACCGAACGGGAACTGCCCGACGTGCTGGCCGGGGACGGCGAGACGTTCTATGCGATCGAAGCGAAATCCTCCGCCGGCGATCCGATCTATCTCTCCGGCGAGGAGGTCGAAGCCCTCGTCTACTTCGCGCGGAACTTCGGCGCGAAACCCCGCATCGGCGTCCGGTTCGACCGCGAGGACTGGTATTTCTTTCATCCGGGCGATCTCTACCGAACCGACGGCGGTAACTACCGAGTCAAAAAACAGACCGCACTCGGGGAAGGGACCGACTTCGCGGAGTTCACCGGCGAATCGCGGAAGGTCACCCTCGAAGAGATCTCGGTTCGGAGCGAGGCCGAGGACAAACGCGAAGTGTTGGGCGCAGTAAAGCGCGGTGATCTCTCGGTCGACGACGCCCTGGAAATGTTATAACGGCAGCCAGTCGACCGATACCCGATCTGTGTCGGATGTCTCGACTGGCGGATGTCCCGAAATCGCCGGGTTCGGCCGGAGACACGCCGTTTATAAGTCATCGCGCACAAACGGGTGTATGCACTTCGAAGACCTTCCGACGACGCCCCGGTCGGAGGAGCTGGTCGACAAGGCGTTCTCGCGGGCGGCGCGAGCGGGGCGGGCAAAATCCGGCAAGGAGGCCCAAGAGTCAATGCTCCAAACGGCCTCGAACATCCTCTCGGATAACCTCGGCAACGTCGTTACCTCCTGGCCCGACTTCGATCTCATCGACGAGTTTTACTACGAGTTCGCCGACGCGACGCTTTCCGACACCGACGTAGACGGCATCGACCAACTCAGACAGCACCTCTCGGAAGTGATGTGGGCCTCGCGACAGACCGACTCCATCAAGGAGGAGTATCACGGTCGGATCCGGAACGCCGACACCGACACCGCACGGAAGCTCCGGAAGCAGGCCTTCGCCCGCCTTGCAGACGTGACCGAGCAGGTCGAGGAAGATCTGCTGGCGATCGGCGAGGCCCGCGACGCGCTCAAGACGCTGCCGGACATCCGGGCCGACGAGCCAGCGATCGTCGTCGCCGGCTATCCGAACGTGGGCAAGTCCTCGTTCGTCAACGGCGTCACGAACGCCACGAACGAAACCGCCGCGTACCCGTACACTACCACCCGGATCGATATCGGCCACATCGAACGGTCCCACATCCGGTATCAGCTGATCGATACGCCCGGGCTCCTCGATCGGCCGGCCGAGGAGCGTAACGCGATCGAATCGCAGGCTGTCTCGGCGTTGACTCATCTGGCCGACGCCGTTATCGTCATGCTCGACGCCAGCGGCGAGTGCGGATACCCCCTCGAAAGTCAACTGGAGCTGTTGACCGATATCGAATCGACGTTTGAGGTGCCGATCCTTGTCGTCTGTAACAAAGCCGATCTCTCGACTGACGTCGAGGCCGACCACTACATGAGTGTCGAGACAGGAGAGGGCGTCGAGGAAGTGCTCGACGCCGCAATCGAAGCGGTCGGTTACGAGCCCGAACTGCCCTTCGAGTCGTAGCGAAGGCGGATCTTTGCGTTTTATCCCCGGCGGATATCAGGACGTCCTGGCCGTTGCGTTGTACGTCACGCTGACCTGATACTCGACGGAGACGTCGCCGGTCTCGATCGCCGTTTCGGGGGACGCAGCCCCGTCGCCGGCTCCTGCTTCGTATGCGACCGGTCGGAAGTGCCGCTGGGTCGCGTCGACGCGCTGGACACCCGTCACGTGGAGCTCGCCGTTTTCAGCGATCGTGTCGGCCTGCGTTCGGGCGTCGGCCATGGCGTTTCCGATCGCCTCCTGGCGGAGTTCGGTCCGGCGTTCCTCCGAGAGGGTGAACTGGATGTCGTTGATTTCGGCGTTACTGTTTGCAGCCGCGTCGATGACCGCGCCGGTCCGGTCGGGATCCTCGAGCGTCACCTCGAAGGCGTGGACGCCCCGATAGGCCGGACCGTCGCGCTTCTCGTCGGGACGACGGTGGCGGTCGTCGATCCGGTAGCTGGCTGTCTCGTAGTCGTCTTCAGTAAGCCCCGCCGATTCGAGGGCGTCACGGAGTGCGTCGGCGTCGGCGGTGAGTTCGTCACGAACCGCGGCGGGATCGTCACCGGTCGCGGTCGCGGCGACCCGGACAGTGGCCCGATCCGGCGAGGCGCTCGCCCCGCCGACCGCATTGACCGCGATGGTTCGATCGGCACTGTCCGAGGGGGCGTTAGCACCGATCGGCGAGACGACAGCGACGCCGACGAGCGTCATCGCCAACAGCGAAACGGTGATTATCAACACTGCAAGTCGTTCACGTTGCATATCTGGAGGGAAGACGGGAGAGAGAGTATACATATCGAAAAGTCAAACGGATGTTTGACTCACAGTCGATCCAGGGCGAATCAAGGGGAGAGCTTACCCGCTCCGTTCGACATCGAGATAACGAACCTGGACGTCGACAGTGATTCCGTACGCATCGTCGAGACGGGTTTCGATCTCGCTTGCAAGCCCGAGCCGCGACGCGTCGGGGGGGACACCGACCGTGACAGCGATCGTCGTCGGGTATTGAAACAGGAGATACTCGGTCTCGGTCATCACTTCGAGTTCGATCAGCTCATAGCCCGAGTAAGCGGGATCTTCGAGTTCGGTCGTAACGCCCTCCCGGATGTCCTGTTCTGTCTGTGCGGTCTGATAGGAGTCGTACGTGACGCCACCGAGGAACAAAGAGAGGAGCGCGATCGCGCCGACGAGCGCGGCGACGCGTTTCAGCGTCGCGATCTTCGCCCGGTCGTGTCTGAAGAACTGTTCGGGCCGGTAACCGCCGTACCACAGCACGACGAGGGCAGCGAGGTTGATCGAAAGGACGTTGACGGCGACGAGAACGGCCGACCCGACCGCCAGGGACGGAATACCGTAGGCGATGCCGATACCGACCGTCGCCGCCGGGGGAATCAACGCGACGGCGATCATGACACCGACGAGCGCGGTCGAGACGCCCGTCATGAGACTCACTGCACCGGCGATCCCGGCCCCCAGCGCGACTGCCAAAGAGAGGACGCTCGGCGAGAGTCGCTCTTCGACCTCCGAAAGCGAGAGGGGATCGAGGCCGGGCGGAACTAGGTTCGCCGTCTGGACGAAGGCAGCGAATCCAGTCGCCGCGACGACCGCGGTAACGATGCCGAGGATCTGAAGCCCGATCCCACGTCTGAAGAGGTCGGCGTCGTCGACGACGCTCCCGACCGCGGCCGCCATCGCCGGGCCGATGAGTGGCGCAATGACCATCGAGCCGACGACCGTCGCCGGCGAATCCAAAAGGAGTCCGGCCGTCGCGATAACCGCCGACACGACGGTCATAACGACGTAGGTCGGTATCGCGGAGGCGAGTTCCTCGGCCCGGGATTCCAGTTCCTGTCTGGCGATCCGTTCTTCGTTTTCCGCTTCGGCGTATGATTCCTTGAGCGCATCGAAGCGCTCGGATTCGACCGTTTCGGCGCTGACGACGACCGTGTAAGCCTCCCGTTCGAGACCGATCTCCCGGAGTTTCTCTAGAACTGGTTCGACCGCGTTCGTCGGGAGCGGAAAGTACGCGACAGCTGTGTACTCCCGACCGCTAGTCTCGTCGGTGACGACGTAGTCGATACCCTCGTCTTCGAGGAGCTGCAGCACCGTCTCCCGTTTCCCCGTAGGGATCGTCACCTGGACGAGTCGCACGCCGGGGATGTCGACCCCGGGGGCGATAAACCCAACCGTTACTCAGGCCG